>OLJF01000686.1_pt1 | contig 28946 bp, 26 predicted proteins | sample 1609751 | NCBI WGS metagenome assembly OLJF01 (sample SAMEA4350171, study PRJEB24818) | metagenome | biome: human; feature: gut; material: faeces | place: Denmark | collected 2013-09
AAAAGCAAATCGAAGAATTGCAGAATATTTCAGAAATGCTCCGCAGCCGACAGGCCAAGCTGAAGCGGGACATCAGCCTGATCGACGACATCCTGCGAGAGGGCAAAATGTCAGAAGCACATCTGAGAATGCTGGTGGAGAAGATCCTCGTTCATGAGGAGGACGGCAGGCTGGATTTGGAGATCCGGCTGAAAGCACCCTTCCGTGACCATCTGGATATCTTCGAAAACGGGGCGCAGACAGATTGCTTCCCCTCCGCAGATTTTGACTATGATAGGCTGGGTGCGGCGATCTACGGCGATTACTATGCTGGGTAGGTGATAACAGGTGCGGGTATGGCTCTATGCGCGGCTATCAAACGATGATGACCAAGAGATGAACTCTTTGCTGAATCAGCAAGAAATCTGCCAGGCATTTGCTGAGCAGCACGGGTACATCATCGTGGGACTATCATTCGATGATAATGTAAGCGGCATGAAATTTAACCGCCGTGGGCTGGACGAGCTCACGGCGGCTGTAGACGCTGATATGATCGACGCTGTCATCGTAAAAGATTTGTCCCGGCTTGGCCGCCATAGGACCCAGACTGCATTGTTTATTGATTACCTGCGGGAACACCAGGTGCGCGTGATCTCTGCCACGGAGGGCGTTGATACATTCCGCGACGAAGATGACTTGATCATCGGTGTCCGCGGCCTGATGAATGATTACTATGCAAAGGATATTGGCAAAAAGATTCGTGCTGGATACCGGCAGAAGCAAAAAGACGGCATCGTCATCACGCCGCCCTTCGGCTACTGGAAAGACAAAAATACGGGGCAGATCAGGATAGACGCAGAGGCGGCAGTCACGGTGCAGCTCATCTATTCTCTGTACTTGCAGGGGTATGGGCAGAAAGAAATTGCCCGGCGGCTCAACGCTGCGGGGCGAAAGACACCGGCGCAGCTCCGAGCCGAGCGGTGTGGCAGAGAAGTACGACAAACGCACAAAACCCGTGACGGTCAGTTCCTATGGACATATGCCAGTGTGAAAAACATCTTGGTGGAAGAAGCATACACCGGCGTGCTGAACAACCACCGCAGAGAATACAACAACGGAAAAGCCAAGCATATAGACAAAACCGACTGGTATCGTCATGAGGGAGTCTTCCCCGTAATCATAGAAAAACAGGAATGGGAGCAGGTACAGGCGTTACTCAAGCGGCAGGCACGACCTGCAAACGGCAATCAGGCCAAGCACCGTTACGCGGGGCTGCTAACCTGCCGAGAATGTGGGAATGCGTTCATTCCTGCGATTCGCTGCTGGAACGGCAAGAGCCGTGTGGAATATGTGTGCCGTGGGTATCATCGGAATGGAAAAACCTACTGCTCCTCCCACCGCATTCATGAGGAGGTGCTGGATGCAGCGGTGCAGGAGTATGCCGAAACTGTGAGGAAGCAGTGCGCTGAGGAACTAAAGAAACTGGTGCAGATGCAAAAAATGTGGGCGTTGAGGAAACCAATCCTCGACGCCCACATTTTGTCGTTGCAGAAAAGAATTCGGGAGCTGGAGCAGGAGATTGACGGCTTAGCATGGGAAAGAATTACTTATTTCCGTTTCTAAAATTGCAGATTTATGCTATATGCTAAAATAGACGAAGTGGACTTTTGACCGTATGTGTGATAAAATATATAAAATTACCTGAGCTGGGAGGTTCCATATGTATAAAGCATTTCTTTCCCATTCTTCATTAGATAAACCGGTCGTTCGGAAGATTAAAGAAAATATTCAACGAATCTGGACTTACTTCGATGAGGACTGTTTTGAGCCTGGAGAAGACTTTCGAAGCGCTATTGTGGAGCGCCTTTCGAACACAAATCTTTTTGTACTGTTTGTTTCGAAAAGCTCTCTTGATTCTGCGTGGGTGAAGTTTGAAATAGACGAAGCGTATTGGCAAACTATAAAACGAAATAATATTTCCGTCTTAGTTCTTACTTTGGAAGATGTTTCTCTTGCGGCAATACCAGCTTGGATGCAAAAAGCGAAGTTTGAGGCCGTGCATTCGCCTAAACAGGCAGCGCAAATAATAAGGAATATGTTATTCGATAGTGTATCTATGTCGGGCGGAGTATACATAGGACGAGAAGCTGATATCCTTAAATTTAACAATGATTTGATCCAGTGCAAAGATAAAGTGCCAAATGTTTTTGCAATTACAGGGTTAAACGGAATTGGCCGCCGCACTTTTATAAAAGACATTTTCGAGAAACGTTTTGCACTGCCATTCATTGCTCAATTTGAACTAAGCGGTACAGAAGGATTAATCGAATTGTACCGAAAACTATTAGATGAAAATATAGAAAATCTTTCCTCGGAAAGAATTAATGAGTTATATAGTTGGTTTTTATCAGCATCTCCACAGAACCAAAGCTCAGAAGTATGTAGAGTCTTGGCGCTACACTCCAGTAATCGAACATGTCCTATTATTGTAGACAATAATGCGTTTCTGAAAGATGATGGATATTATCGACCTGACATACTCCATATGCTGAAAACTTTTTCGCATGATTATCCAGATTGTTACCTGGTACTCGTGCATACTCGTTTGCCGAAATTAGACTACAATGATGAAGGGCTTGCTCATTTGTGTCGTTTGAATGCTCTTGATGAATCAAGCTGTTATGCTCTGTTTGACGCTTTACTTAAAAGACAAGCAGTGGAAACCCCCGATCAGTCACAGGTAAAAGAGATCGCTTCATATTTAGAGGGATATCCACCTTCCATATATAATGCAGTTAAAGCATGCTCTCTTGAGGGTGTTGATTTAGTTTGTAGTGACAAACGTGCTCTGTTAGACTTCCAAGAAAGAATTTTTAAGGATTTTTTAGATAAGCTTCCTTTTTCTGATGCTGAGTGGAATGTGTTAACAGCATTATATAATATGGGGAACATTTCGATTGCACCTTTGGCGGAAGTGCTTGATTCCACTTTAGAAGATGTTGCGCAGCTATTAAAAAAAGTATACGAATATAATGTTGTTGTTTGCACAGAAGGTTTGTATAGCATAGCGCCTCCAATGCGTGTGGCAATTGAAAGAAAGCTCCGACATTATACCCCCAATGATTTTGCTAAAATTTCCAGAAAGTTAATAGCGAGATTTTGGAATCAACACCAGGAAAGCTCTATTTCGTTTAGTCTAATTGATACGATGATTTATGCGGTATTGCGTAGTGGGCAAGATGATGAATTAATGAAGTTCAAAAATTATGTCTTGCCATCGCACCTTTTAGAAGCTGCAGAAAAAGCAAATAGAGATATGCAGTGGGAGCAAGCGGAGCGATATGCGCGGAAGGCGATTGAATTGGATCGGGATTTGTTACCGGCTCACATACTTTTATTTAAGGTGTTGGTCCGCCAGGAAAATGGTCATACACGAGCTGAAAAAAACCGCGAAGAAGATAAGATTCTGGAAATTCTGCAAGCTGCTCATAGCAAAGAAGCGGACTATTTGGAAGGCTTTCGCAACTTAAAGCGACACAGGTACTATGATGCGGTCAAGGCACTGCAACGCGCTATTCTTTCTGGTGACTCTTCCATTCCTACATATAGAGATTTGGCCGAGTGTTATTATCAAGTTAATGAGGTTGAGAAAGCTCAAGAACAGATTGATAATATTATGAGTTCTGGAAACAGGAAAATTAACAATGCTTTTATATTAGATCTTGCCTCCAAAATTGCTATTAGCCAAGGAAAATTTGATAAAGCAACTGAATTGTTGGATAAGCAATCTTTGGTGGATCACCCTGAAAATGTTGAGCATCGAAAAGCAACTTATGAAATTAAAAAAGGAAACTACCCTAAAGCGTTTGAGCATGCGACTAATGCTTGTAACGGAGAAAGAGTTCTTCCTCAGATGCATCTTTTGCGTATGAATATTGCAATACATCTTGAAGATTGGAAAACAGCGGAGGAAGAATATAAAAAAATTGATGAACTATATAAGCATTATCCCTTTGATGTCAGAGAAATATTGCATGCAACCCTGATTTTGCGGACACAAGGGGCCGATGCTGCCGAAGCAGCATTTAAACGCATTCATCATCCAAATACACCATATGCACGTGGAATCCGTTATAAAATAATTGAGGAGCAACTTCGCAGCGGATTTATTAATCCAATAAAGAAACAAGCGCTTATCAGCGAAAAAAGCGAACTGGAAACCCAAAAAATGTTTGATATCCTTAACCAACTCCAGTGTTATGATGGCGATTGAAACATAAGATAATGCCAACATTTTGTGAATTTATAGCAATTATCCTTTAAACAGTACTAAAGAAGGATGCGGTATTACCGCATCCTTCTTGTTTGGTACGGGTAGTGGGACTCGAACCCACACGCCTCACGGCAGAGGAACCTAAATCCTCCGAGTCTACCAATTCCACCATACCCGCATATTAAGTTTTAAGAGCTTGCACTGGCGATAAAATCCTACACTGAGGTGACATCACCTAAATCTCGCATGTCTACCAATTCCATCACAGGCGCATATATGAGCGGCAGGGCTTCCTGTCGCTATTTTATTGCCCTCTGTTTTTGCAAGGCGAGGAACCGAGGCGGAGCGTAACGCTTGACCCGCATCTATAAAAACAGGATGAACCCGCTTTTACCAAAGAGTAAGCACGGCAAATGATGGAGCGGAAAACCTACACTGAGGTGACATCACCTAAATCCATCGCGTATACCAATTTCGCCACGGGCGCATATACAGGCGAGCGGCGGCGCAAGCGTCCGCCGGCCGCCTGATTTTTTACTTCAAAAACGGAGCCGGGTCAAAGGTATAGACGTCGTCCTCTCCGCAATAGCCGCACACGCCCATACGCGGAGAATTTACGATTGGAAGCGCAGAATCGTGCGGATGGCTTTCCATGCAGTCTTCGCAGAAATACGGATACTGATCCTCCCATTCGCATTCACAGCAGATCCAATCGGCTTCCTTTCCGCATTTTCCGCACAGGAATCGGATCGGCTCGTTTCTCCCGAGCAGACGAACAGATTTGCGCTGCTTCGGGCGCAGCAGTGTTCCCACTACCGTGATCGTCAGCTCCGTTGTAGAGCCGAAATCATACTCATAATGGAGCTTGCTCCCATCGCGCAGCATCCCGACTATGGTGTTTTTCGAGAGTTGCTCATAGTTCCCCACAAAAAACGCGCTTTCGTGCCCACAGCATTCCAGCCAGATATCCCGCAGGAACCGATCGAGCGTTTTTAGCGTGGCGCTCATCGGCATATCCAGATACAGCCAATACGCCTTTTCGTCTGTGCCCTCCACCTTCAGCAGCTTGCACGTCTGCGCATCGTCGGCAGCATCATTGTGCTTTTCCAGCAGATGCTTCTTAAACGCTGTTTTGGAAATCGTTCCCCCGCAAAGATAGCAGTTTCCTTTTGATGCCGCTTGCGCCATAAGAGCCTCCCTCCAAGTGCTTGTCAACGGCGGTACACAAATCCCGCGTCAACACACAACAAAAACCCCTCACTGAGGTGACATCACCGAAATCCATCGCGTATACCAATTTCGCCACGGGCGCATAACCAGGGGTATTATACCACATTTCCCACCCACCGGCAAGGGAAACCTTGCAAATCCCGGCGGGATGTGGCATGATAGGAGAAAACCATCAGAGGAGGATGCCCCATGGACACCGAGAAGCTGTATGACCGGGACGCATTTTTGAAGGAGTTCGACGCCGTCGTCACCGACTGCCGGCCCGGCAAGGGGGACACATATCTTGTGACCCTGGACCGCACGGCCTTTTACCCGGAGGGCGGCGGCCAACCGGCAGACCGCGGCGATCTGGGCGGCGCGGCGGTGCTGGACGTCCAGGAGCAGGACGGCCTGGTGCTCCACACCTGCGACCGGCCCCTGACCGTGGGGGCCTCCGTCCACGGTGCCATCGACTGGTCCCGCCGCTTTGACCATATGCAGCAGCACTCCGGCGAGCACATCGTCAGCGGTATGCTGTGCGCTGCCTTTTCCTGCGACAATGTGGGCTTCCACATGGGGGCGGACGTGGTCACCATCGACTATAACGCCCCCATGACCTGGAACCAGGTGCTGGAGGTGGAGGCCCGGGCCAACCGCTACATCTGGGAAAATCACCCCTTCCGGGCCTATTATCCCGCCCCGGAGGAGCTGGCCGCCATCCCCTACCGCAGCAAAAAGGCCCTGGAGGGGCCGGTGCGGATCACGGAGTTCCCCGGGGCCGACTGCTGCGCCTGCTGCGGTACCCATGTAGCCGCCAGCGGCCAGGTGGGACTGGTGAAGTTCCTGTCCTGCCAGAAGCTCCGGGAGGGCGTGCGGCTGGAGCTGCTGTGCGGCGGCCGGGCCATGGGCTACCTGTCCCGGGCCTGGGACCAGAGCCGCCTGATCGGCCAGGCCCTGTCGGTGAAGCCGCTGGCAGCCTTCCCGGCGGTGCAGCGGCTGGAGGGGCAGCTGCGGGAGAGCCGGGAGCGCTGCGCCGCCCTGGAGGAGCAGTCGTTCCGGCAGCTGGCGGAGCGCTATCAGAACGCCGGGAACGTGCTGCTGGTGCAGCCGGACCTGGAGCCGGACAGCGTCCGGCGGCTGTGCGACGCCGTCAGCGGCACCTGCGGCGGCCGGTGCGCCGTTTTCGCCGGCAGCGACGGCAGCTATCGCTGGGCCGTGATCCACCCGGGGCAGGACCTGCGTCCCCTGATCCGGGACATGAACCAGGCCCTCCATAGCCGGGGCGGCGGCCGGGACGGCTTCGCCCAGGGCAGCGCCGCCTGCACCGCGGACGAAATTCACGCCTTTTTCAGAGATCGGCCCTGAGCATAAAAAACGTCCGGCTGAGCCGGACGTTTTTTACAGCTTGTCAAGAAAGTCTCGCAGAGTTTGCCGCCCGCAGGCGGCAAATCAAGTGCAATCCATTTTTTGCCGGGGCGTGTATCTGGCAAAAAATACTTCTCAGTCTGCAAGTGTGGAATTTGTTTGCTGCCGGCAAACAAATTATGCGCGCGGCAGACTGCAAGCCTTTTGTTCAAAAAGGGCTCCGCCCTTTTTGGACAGTCTCAAAAAACGTCCGGCTCAGCCGGACGTTTTTTTTCAGAAGTCCACGGTGCCCTCCAGCACCCGCAGGTCATAGGGCTCAAAGGTGACGCGGCGGTATTTCTCCACGTCCATCTTCACGCCGGTCCAGTCGGAGTGGATCTCGCCGTTCTGCTTGATGAGAATGTCGTACAGAATGTCATAGGTCACGCCGTCGTCCCCGGTTTCCGCAATGGTGGAATAGGGCAGGGTCTTGTGATAGGTCATGTGCAGGCCCTTATACTCGAAGTGGAAGCCGTTGCGCATGCGGCAGCCGTCCAGCCCCCGATAGGTGAACAGCCGCTTCAGGTCCTGCAGAATGGGGTCATGGTCCTGGTCATACAGGTTCTCCGGCGTGGTCTCGGTATAGTCGTACCGGAACTGGATGGGGATGCCGTAGGGCAGGAACCGCTCCACATACTGGGGGAGCTTCTCCGCCGGGTACTTCTTATACAGCACGCAGTTGATGCGGGTGGGACAGGCGATCTGCCCCAGCACCTGGTCGGGACTCTCCTCCACATATTTCACCAGGTGGCGGGAGATGTTCATGCAGGTGATCTTGTCCCGGTTGCGGCGGGTAAAGTCCAGCATCTCCTCCGCCGTGTAGAAGCCGGTCTGCACCGGGAAGGTGGTGTTGATATACACCTTGTGGGTGGTGGGGATGGCGTCCAGCATTTTCTGCAGGGCCTCCAGATTGGCCAGAGGCTCGCCGCCGGTGAACACAAAGTCGCACCGGGGGGTGATGGCGTCCATGGTGCGGATGCTGTCCAGAATGGCGTCCAGGCTGAAGCCGGTGCAGTCGGCGTATTCCTTTTTGTTGATGCAGAAGGGGCAGTGGTTGTTGCAGTCGTAGGGCACGAACACCGTGACGGTGGCCCCGCCCTCGCGGGTCTTATAGGGGTTGCTCATATATTGATCCAGTCCTCCCAGAAAATCTTCCCGAATATTTTATACCTTTTTCACCAAAAAAGCAAGGAATTTTTGACAAAATTCACATGATTTTTTCTAATGCGACCCGGTATGACCGCCTGCGAATGCATCCCCGGCACGGCGCAGCCGCAAGGGCTTGCGGCAAAGAAAAAACAGGTCCGCCGCAGCGGACCTGTTTTTGAATAAGCAGGGACTTGCTTACTTGGCCATAGCCTTGCCGGCGTTGGCCATTTCCTGGAAGATACCGGTGTGCTTCTTGGCCACGATGGCGCGGATCACCAGCAGGGTGCCGATCATCAGAGCCACGGCGATGATCATGCAGACCACAACGTTCTGCACCAGACCGGCGATGATGAAGCTGACGAAGGACACGGCAGCCACGGTGACGCCGTAGGGGATCTGGGTGGACACATGGTTCAGATGGAAGCAGTGTGCACCGGCGGAAGCCATGATGGTGGTGTCGGAGATGGGGGACAGGTGGTCGCCGCACACGCCGCCGGCGCAGGAAGCGGCCAGACCGATGGACAGCAGGGTGGACTGATCATACCAGTCGAACACGGCGCAGACCAGGGGGACCATGATGCCGATGGTGCCCCAGGAGGTACCGGTGGCGAAGCCAATGAAGCAGGCCACGATGAAGATGACGGCGGGCAGGAACTTGGCCAGGGAGCCGGTGTTGGCCATGACGCCGCGAACGAACTCGCCGACCTGCAGACCATCGTCACGGCACAGGCCGCACAGGGTCCAGGCGAAGCAGAGGATCAGGATGGGGGAGATCATCTGGATGAAGCCGTTGGGGATGGACTCCATGGACTTCTCAAACTTGATCAGGCCCCGCAGCCAGTAGTACACAAAGGTGAACACCAGGGCCACGATGGAGCCCAGGCACAGGCCGGGGCCGGCAGAAGCGTCGGAGAAGGCCATGACGAAGTTCTGATAGTTCTCGCTTTCGGGATCGAACACACCGCCGGTCCAGATCAGGCCCACGATGCACATACCGATCAGCACGATCACGGGCAGCAGCAGGTCCAGCACGGAGGAATGCTTGGCGCCTTCCTCATAGTCGTCGGCGCCCTCGAAAGGCCGTTCGGGAGTGGTGAACAGGTCGTCCTTCACCTGGGCGTTGTACTCATGGGTCAGCATGGGGCCGTAGTCAATGTTCAGGACGGAAATGACAATGACCATGATCAGGGTCAGGATGCAGTAGTAGTTCCAGGGAATCTGGCTCAGGAACATGCTGATGCGGGAGCCGGGGAAGCCATCGGGCACATAGGAGGCAACGGCGGCAGCCCAGGAGGACACGGGGGCCAGCATGCACACGGGGGCGGCGGTGGCGTCGATGATGTAGGCCAGCTTTGCCCGGGAGATCTTGTGGCTCTCGGTGACGGGACGCATAACCGCGCCCACGGTCAGGCAGTTGAAATAGTCGTCGATGAAGATCAGCACGCCCAGCAGCATGGTCAGCAGCTGCGCGCCGCGGCGGGTGGTGACGGCCTTGGAGGCCCAGCGGCCGAAGGCGGCGGAGCCGCCGGCCTTGTTCATCAGGTCCACCATGATGCCCAGCATCACCAGGAAGATCAGGATGGAGATGTCGATGGCATTGATCATGCCCACGCCCTCGCCGGCGCCGACAAAATTCACCACCATCTGCCAGGGCTGGAAATTCGCCAGCAGCAGAGCGCCGGCCAGGCAGCCCAGGAACAGGGAAGAATACACTTCCTTACTGATCAGGGCCAGGGCAATGGCCACGACCGGGGGGAACAGGGCCCATCCGGTAGCGATGAAGCCGCTGCCATCGTTAGTGACCTTCGCGATGACCAGAGCGATCACAACGATCGCCAGCGCAATAAAATACGCTATTTTGGTACCTTTCTTTTCCATTAGAGTGATTTACCTCCTCAGATTTGGTTCTTTTATGTTACCGTTTTTGGGCCGGATTGTCAAGATTTCAGCAACGGGATTCTGAATGGGAATTTGAACAAATTATGAACTTGCAATTTGTTCGTTCCGTCAATTATTCCAGTGCTTCTCACTTTCTTTATGCCAAAAGCGCCGTTTTTTATAAGAACTATATAAAAAATGTGTTAATTTTTCAAAGTTTCTTAACGCGTTCTTAGCAGTAAAAATCCCGTTTTTGCGAGGAACGGGCTCCCTTCTCCGACCCGAAATATAAACCAAATTTCGTTTATGTCCTCATTTCGACAGTCACGCCGCGCCCAGAGGCGCGGTCCCGCCAAAAGCGCATAAGCATACAAAAAGCGGGCAGGAAGCGCACAGCGCTCCCTGCCCGCAAGGGTCAGGCTTCAGAAGTTGAACACCACGCCCACCACGGCGGAGGCCAGGATGAACACGATGGGGTGCAGGCCCTTGGTGGGCTTGACCCACCGGGTCAGCACCAGGATTACCGCCGCCAGGGCCAGGGCCTTCCAGTTGACGATGGCCAGGCCCGCTGCCCCGGTGTTCAGCAAGGTGATGGCCACCACCGACAGGCCCGCCGCCGCCACCATAGCCGTGGACGCCGGGCGCAGACCGTAAAACGCCGCCTCCACATAGCGGTTGTGGCGGAAGGCCTTCAGAAAGGCCGCGATGATCAGAATCACGATGACGGACGGCGTCACCAGGCCCAGGGTGGAAATAATGGCCCCGGGAATGCCCCGGGTGACAAAGCCCACATAGGTGGCCATGTTCACGCCGATGGGGCCAGGGGTGGACTCGCTGACCGCCAGCATATCCGCCAGCTGGGGCCGGGTGAACCAGCCGGTGCGGTCCGCCATATCGTACAGAAACGGCAGAGTGGCCAGGCCGCCGCCTACGGCGAACAGGCCGGTTTTGAAAAATTCGTAAAACAGCTGCAGATAGATCATGACCGCTTCGCCCCCAGATTCTTGATCAGCAGCCCCGCCACGGCTGCCGCCAACACATAGATAATGGGCGAGAGCTTGGTGAACACCGACACTGCCAGGATTACCAGGAAGATCACCAGGCCCCACACGTCCTTCACCGCGCCCTTCCACAGCTTCAGCACGGCGTTGAAAATCAGCACGCACACGCACACCCGGATCCCGGCAAAGGCGTGCTGCACCCAGGCCAGATGGGAAAACGCGTCGATGACCCCGGCCAGGGCCGCAATGATGATAAGAGACGGGAACACCACGCCCAGGGTGGCCACGATGCCGCCGATGATGCCCCGGCGCTTCTGGCCGATAAACGTGGCGGTGTTCACGGCGATGACGCCGGGGGTACATTGGCCGATGGCAAAGTAATCGGTCAGCTCCTCATCGGTGGCCCAGCCCTTGTTCTCCACCACCTCCCGCTGCAGGATCGGCAGCATGGCATAGCCGCCGCCGAAGGTCATGACCCCCACCTTGGCGAAGGTCAGAAACAGAGAAAGCAACTCCTTCAACAAACACACCTCCCGAGATAAGCGAACAGCCGCCATTTTCCGGGGAAGACGGCTCCCGGCGATACTATACCCCTTTCCCCTGCGGCTGTCAATCGCCGGGGCATAAAACTTCATGCACTGTGCGGCGCACCGCGAAAACAGGCAAACTCTTCTGTGCATGAAGTTTTGTGCATCATTCCCGGTTGCCCCGAAGGGGCGAGGGAATGGCACATTCTATTTTTTGCTATGCTTTTGCATAGCAAAATTGCGTTATAAACGCTCTTACTTCCGCTTACGGCTCCCGGACGGTTTTCCCATAGTCGCACAGGTCCCGCAGGGTACAGCCGGCGCAGTCGGGCCGCCGGGCCACGCACACCGCCCGGCCATGGAGCACCATCCGGTGGCAGAAATTGCTGGACTCCTCCGGCGGGATGCAGGCCCGCAGCTGCTGCTCCACCTTCAGGGGGTCCTTGGACCCGTCCGTCAGCCCCAGCAGGCCGGTGATCCGGATGCAGTGGGTGTCGCAGACGTAGCCCGCCTGGCCGTACACGTCCCCCAGGATCAGGTTGGCGGTTTTGCGGCCCACGCCGGGCAGCCGCAGCAGGTCCTCCATATTGTCCGGCACCCGGCCGCCGAAATCCGACAGCAGCATCTGCGCCGAGGCCACGATATCCCGGGCCTTGGCCCGCCAGAAGCCGCAGGAGCGGACGTATTCCCCCACCTCCTCCGGGCTGGCGGCGGCAAAGGCCTCCAGGGTAGGAAACCGGGCAAACAGCGCCGGGGTCACCTGGTTCACCCGGGCGTCGGTGCACTGGGCCGCCAGGCGCACGGAAAACAGCAGCTCATAGTCCTTTCCATAGTCCAGGGAACACGCCGCGTCTGGATACAGCTCCTTCAGCCGCCGGATGATGGCGGCCACCTCCTGGGGAGATTTCATAACAGATCACCTCGCCCCCTATTGTACCAGACCCCCGGGAAAAATGCAAATCGGGGGTGCAAAAGCCGCCGGAGTGTGGTATAATACCTGAGGATTTCCCCGGCAGGGGCCTTGCGCCCCGGGCCACACGAAAGGAGGCTGCCGCCATGCGGCCATTGGCAGACGAAATACGGCCCCAGGCCCTGGATCAGGTGGCGGGGCAGAAGCACCTGTTGGGCCCCGGCGCCCTGCTGCGGCGGCTCATCGAGGGCGGGACCTCCGCCAACATGATCTTCTACGGCCCCTCCGGCACCGGCAAAACCACCATCGCCTCCATCATCGCCAAGCGCACGGAGAAGGCCCTGTATCACCTGAACGCCACCACGGCGTCCCTGCAGGACGTGAAGGCCATCATCGCCGATGTGGACACCATGCTGGCCCCCAACGGGGTGCTGCTGTACCTGGACGAGATCCAGTATTTCAACAAGAAGCAGCAGCAAAGCCTGCTGGAGTTCATGGAAAACGGCAAGATCACCCTCATCGCCTCCACCACGGAGAATCCCTATTTCTATGTGTACAACGCCCTGCTGTCCCGCAGCACGGTGTTCGAGTTCAAGGCCCTGACGGCGGAGGAGACTCTGCCCGCCGTGCTGCGGGCCCTGGACATTGTCCGCAGCCGCAGTCCCCTGCCCCTGACCTGGGAGGATGAGGTGCCGGGGCTTATCGCCGCCGGGTGCGGCGGCGACGTGCGCAAGGCCGTCAACGCCGTGGAGCTGCTGGACCAGGCCGCCCGGCCGGTGGACGGAAGTCTGCGCATCACGGCGGCGGACGCCGCCCAGGCCTCCCAGCGCAGCGCCATGCGCTATGACCGGGAGGGGGACGAGCATTACGACCTGCTGTCCGCCCTGCAGAAGTCCATCCGGGGCTCCGACCCGGACGCGGCGGTGTATTACCTGGGGCGGCTGCTGGAGGCCGGGGACCTGCTGTCCCCCTGCCGGCGGCTGCTGGTCATCGCCGCCGAGGACGTGGGGCTGGCCTATCCCCAGGCCATGGCCGTTACCAAGGCCTGCGTGGACGCCGCCCGGGAGCTGGGCCTGCCGGAGGCCAGACTGCCTCTGGCGGAGGCGGCCATTCTGCTGGCCACGGCTCCCAAGTCCAACTCCGCCCACAACGCCATCATCGCCGCCATGGACGACATCCGCCGGGGCAGGGTGGGCCAGGTGCCCCGGCACCTGCAGAACGTCCACGCCGACAGCACCGGCAGCGGCATGGCCCCGGCCTATCGCTATCCCCACGACTACCCCCACCACTATGTGGCCCAGCGGTATCTGCCGGAGGCCCTGGGGGACGTGACCTATTACCAATACGGCGACAACAAGACCGAACAGGCCGCCCGGCGGTACTGGGAGGATATCAAGAAAAATTGACCGGAAAGGCGGGCAGCCAATGGACCTGAAGCTCCATGATATCGTTGAACTGAAAAAGGACCACCCCTGCGGCAGCCGCCGGTGGGAGGTGCTGCGGGTGGGGATGGACATCCGCCTGCGGTGCACCGGCTGCGGCCACGAGGTGCTGGCCCCCCGGCGCAAGGTGGAAAAAAGCATCAAGCGTGTGATTCCAAAGGAGGAAACCCCATGAAAAAGCAAAACTGGACCCGGTATGTGGCCATGGGCGTGGCCCTTTTGATGGCCATTGTCATGATCCTGGGCCTGATCCTGCCGTATGTCGGCCTGTAAGGGGGCTGCGGCATGAAGCACTGCATTCTGGCCCGGTTCCGGGCTGACGCCGGGGACTGGCGGGCGTATCTGCCGGAGATCCGGGAGATTTTCTCCGCAGCCGGGGACATTCCCGGCGTCCGGGGCGCGGAGGTATTCCATAACTGCGTGGACCGGGAGAACCGGTATCACGTGCTGATCCGGCTGGACATGGATCCGGCGGCCCTGGCGGCCTATGACGTGTCCCCCATGCACCACCGGTGGAAGGACCGCTTCGGCCCTCTGCTGGAAAAGAAGGCCATTTTCGATTTTGAGGAATAACCGCACCAGTGAAAAACTCAGGGACCCCGCCAAATGGCGGGGTCCCTGAGTTTATTAAAAAAGGGCATAGCCCTTTTTTAATAAAAGGCTTGCAGACTGAGAAGAATTTTCGCCCAGGTATACGCCCCGGGCGAAAATGATCTCACTTGATTTGCCGCCTGCGGGCGGCAAACTCTGCGAGGCCTCTATAGCCTGTCAGTTTTTCTTGGGGTGATAGGTGGGCACCATGTCCGCCACACAGCGGCGGATGTCCGGGCTGTTGTGCCGGCAGGCCCGCTCCAGGACCCCCAGCTGGCGGCAGAAGGCCTCGTCGTCCATGTCGATGGGGCGTCCCACATGGATGAGCCGGTTAGCAGTATCCTGCAGGCCCTCCTCGTCCATCAGCAGTTCCTCATACAGCTTCTCCCCCGGCCGCAGACCGGTGTAGATAATGGGGATGTCCACATCCGGCTCGAAGCCGGACAGGCGGATCAGCTGCCGGGCCATGTCGTCGATCTTCACCGGCTGGCCCATATCCAGCACGAAGATTTCCCCGCCCTTGGCATAGTATCCCGCCTGCAGCACCAGGGACACCGCCTCGGGGATGGTCATGAAGAACCGGGTGATCTCCGGATGGGTCACGGTCACCGGCCCGCCGCAGGCGATCTGCCGCTCAAACAGCGGCACCACGCTGCCGTTGCTGCCCAGGACGTTGCCGAACCGCACCGCCACGAACTCCGTGTCGCTGCGCCGGTCCATCATCTGCACCACCATCTCACACAGGCGCTTGGAGGCCCCCATGATGTTGGTGGGGTTCACGGCCTTGTCCGTGGAGATCAGCACGAAGCGCTTCACCCCGTGGGCCGCGGCGGACTGGGCCATGTTGTATGTACCGAATACGTTGTTCTTGATGGCCTCGTTGGGGCTGTCCTCCATCAGCGGCACATGCTTATGGGCCGCCGCGTGGAAGATCAGGTCCGGCTGATAGGTGTCCAGCAGATCGTCCACCCGCCGCCGGTCCCGGACGGAGCCGATGCACACGTCCAGCGTCAGCTCCGGGTGCTCCCGGCGCAGTTCCATCTGGATGTCGTAGGCGTTGTTTTCGTAGATGTCGAAGATCACCAGCCGCCGGGGCTTGTGCCGGGCGATCTGGCGGCACAGCTCGCTGCCGATGGACCCGCCGCCGCCGGTGATCAGCACCGTTTTGTCGTTGATATAGCCGCAGATCTCCCCCAGGTTCACCCGGATGGGGTCCCGGCCCAGCAGGTCCTGCAGCTCCACCCGGCGGAGCTTGCTGATGGTGACCTCGCCCTTGACCAACTGATAGATGCCCGGCACCACCTGGATCTGGCACCCGGTTTTGCTGCATATGTTCAGAATTTCCTGCCGCCCGGCCCCCTGCAGGGACGGGATGGCGAAGATGATCTTGCGGATGTCGTACCGTTTCACAGCCTGGGGAATGTCCCGGCGGCCGCCCACAATGCGCACGCCCTCCAGAATCCGGCCGCGCTTGGCGGGGTTGTCGTCGATGAGACAGGCCACCCGGCTGTTGAGATGACTGCTGACGGCGTATTCCCGGATCAGCTGCCGCCCGGCCTGGCCCGCGCCGATGATCATCACGTTTTCGGTTCCCTTCTGGCTGCCGGGCACCCGGTTGCGCAGATACCGCACGCCCCGATAGAAAAATCGGATACCGGCGGTGATAAAGAAGCTGCACAGCAGGCCCCACACATAGTACGACCGGGGCATCACAATGTGGAACAGCTTCACGCACCCGAAGCTCAGCCCGCCCAGGATGACATAGGCCAGGATGATCCGCATCAGCGCGTCCACGCTGACAAACCGCCAGATGCTGTTATAGAGGTTGCATAACCAGAACACCGCCAGGCAGATCAGTACCCACCACCAGATGGTGCTCAGATATCCCTGCAGAAACTCCGGCGGAATATCCATGAAGTGGAGGTCGAACCGGGCCCACAGGGCCAGCAGATACGACCCCAGAATCCCCAGAATATCCGCCAGCATGATGATAAGCACCCGCGACAGCCATTTGCGGTCCATTTTTCCGATGTACAAGCCCACGCCGGCGCCCCCTCCCAAAGGCGGAATCCGTTCTTCTCCGCCCTTACTTTCTTACGTGCTAATATAGCATAAAAACCCGAAAAAATCAAGTCGAAAAAACGCTGTTTCGATAACGATAATCATTGGTAACGTTTTCGGTATTTCGTTCGGCTTATGGCTGGCAGTTTTCGATTTTATGTCATGACAGATGCCTTGTTGCCGTAAAAATGCCAAAAAACGGGCGGACATGTCGTCCGCCCTGGCGAAGCAGTAATTCTCTTGTCACCCAACCGCTGGGGCGGACGACTCTTGTCCGCCCCAGCGGAGCGTCCCCTACAGCAGACTCCCAACCTCCAGCACCACCACGGCCACGGCCTCCCGGGCCCAATAGCCCGGACCCAGGGGCCACCAGCTGGCGCAGCCCAGGGACTCCGCCTCCAGGCCGCAGCGCCTGGCCCATACCGAGGCCCGCAGCTGGTGAAAATTATCCGATGCGATGGCCACCCGGGGGTTAAGCCCCTGCTGCCGGATGATCTCCGCCGTGAAGCGCAGATTCTCCTCCGTGGACCGGGACCGGTCCTCCAGCAGGATGCGGTCCGGGTCAATGCCACGGGCCGCCAGGGTGTTGCGGATGCAGGCCGCCTCGGAGATGGGCTCGTTGTCGTTCTGCCCGCCGGAGGCCACGCACCGGCTTTCCGGATGGGCGGTCAGATAGTCATACGCCGCGTCGATGCGGTCCCGGAGCATCACCGTGGGCTCGCCGCTGGCGGACACCTGGCATCCCAGCACCACCACGGTGCAGTCCTCCGGCCCGGGCCGGTTCCCGGCCTGGACGGCCATCATCACCAGCACCGCCGCCAGCAGGGCCAGTCCCGCCCCCAGCAAGGCCCCGCCGGTGCGCCGCAGCCACCGGGGAAGCCGCCGGAACCACCGGGGCCGCAGGAGCATAGCCGCCGCCAGGGCCAGCAGCGCCGCCGGATACACCATGCCGATGTGCAGGATGCCCATGACCAGCGGGGCCATGAAATACGCCGCCAGAGCCAGGCACACAGCCGCCCCGGCGTAACGGACCGCCTTCATGTCAGTTCTCCGCGATGTGGTTGGCGATGCGCTGCATGATCAGGTCCAGGGCCACCAGGTTGTGGCCCCCCTCCAGCACCACGATGTCGGCATACTTCCGGGTGGGCTCCACGAACTGCTCGTGCATGGGCTTCACCGTGGTCAGATACTGGGTCACCACCGACTGCATGGAGCGCCCCCGCTCCTCCACGTCCCGCAGGGCCCGGCGGAGAATGCGCACATCGGCGTCGGTCTCCACGAAGATCTTGATATCCAGCAGGTCCCGCAGCTCTTTATTCTGGAAGATCAGGATGCCCTCCACGATGATCACCTTGGCGGGCCTGATCTCCACGGTCTGGTCGGTGCGGTTGTGCAGCGCGTAGTCATACACGGGGCAGTAGATGGTCTGGCCCGCCTTCAGCTTTTTCAGGTCCTGGATCATCAGGTCCGTGTCGAAGGCGTCCGGGTGGTCGTAATTCTGCTTGCAGCGCTCCTCGAAGGAGCAGTCCTGCCGCTTATAGTAGTTGTCGTGGTGCACCACGGCGATATCGTCGCCGAACCGGGACACCAGGTGCTCCGTGAGGGTGGTTTTGCCGCTGCCGGTGCCCCCGGCGATGCCGATGAAGATGGTGTTCATATCTCTGCCTCCCGCATAAGCGTATATTCTGCATACATTATAAAAAACTTCCCGGCATATTGCAAGGGAACTTGTAAAAAAAGCATGAACTTCCAAGGATTTCAGTTGACGCGGCCCGGGAAAATGAGTATGATAATAGGGTATAATTTTCGCCCACTTTCGGTGTTTTCCAATGGAGGATATAGATCATGAAGCTCATCAAGTGTCCCAAATGCGGAGAAATGTACTCCGACAGCTATAGAACCTGCCCCTTCTGCCAGGAGGACGAGGCCCTGAAGGGCCGGAGCGCCGCGCCCCGCCGCAAGGTCACCCGCCGCCGCCGTGCCCCCAGCATCCTGGGCCCGGCCATGGTGCTGGTGGTGGTGCTGGCCGCGGTGCTGGTGGGCGTGCTGCTGTTCGGCGGCAAGGGCAATGCCGAAAAGCCCGATGATCCCGCCGTGGTGGAGCCGGATCCCGCGCCCACAACGCCCCTGACCCTGGACCAGACCACCCTGAACCTGAACCAGGCGGAAACCGCCACCCTCACCGTCACCGGCGCAGAGGACGTCCTCTGGACCAGCAGCGACACCAACGTGGCCACCGTGGACGACACCGGCCTGGTCACCGCCGGAATCCCCGGCACCGCCACCATCACCGTCACCACCGCCGACGGCTCCCAGTCCGCCGCCTGCACCGTCAACGTGGCCACTCCCCTGCCGGAGCCGCCCGAGGAGAATCCGGTGCTCCAGTCCATCTTCGGCACAAGAGGGGATGTTTCCCTGACTGTAGGCGGCACCGCCCCCATGGAGGTCACCGGCACGGAGCAGACCGTCACCTGGACCATTGAGGACACCAAGATCGCCACCGTGAACAGTGAGGGCGTGGTCACCGGTGTTTCCAAAGGCAAGACCGTTCTGAAGGCCACCGTAGGCGACCAGACGCTCACCTGTATTGTCCGCGTCAACTGAATCACCGCCTCTTCCCCGCCCCGCAGACTACTTCTGCGGGGCGGTTTTCTTGTCCCCCAAAAGCCCCGTAGAGCTTGCCGCCAGCGGGCGGCAAATACCCTTTTGGAACAAGCTGAAGCGCCCCATGCGGCAAAGCCGCATGGGGCGCTTGTGACAGACACGGGGATAATTACTCAGCCTTCTCGGCGGCAGCCTTTTCAGCAGCAGCCTTGGCGGCAGCGGCCTTCTTCTCGGCGGCAGCCTTCTGAGCGGCCTTGAACTTCTCCTTCTCCTCGGGAGTGGGGATGGGCTCAATGGCGTTGCGGGGGCAGGCCTTGGCGCACATGGTGCAGCCCTTGCACTTGGCATAGTCGATGACGGCCACGTTGTTGACCACGTGGATGGCGTCGAACTTACAGGTGCGCTGGCACAGGCCGCAGCCGATGCAGGAGTTGGCGCAGACCTTGGTGACGGCGGGGCCCTTGTCCTTGTTGGAGCAGTTGACGAACACCTTCTTGGAGTAGGGGACCTCCACGATCAGCTTCCGGGGGCATGCCTCGCGGCAGGCGCCGCAGTTGGTGCACTTTTCCTTGTCCACCACGGCCGCGCCGTTTTCACCCACATGGATGGCGTCGAACTTACAGGCGGCCACGCAGGAGCCGAAGCCCAGGCAGCCGTACTTGCAGGCCAGAGCGTCGCCGGCCAGGACCTTAGTGGCGGCCAGACAGTCGTTGACGCCGCGATACTCGAAGTTCTTCACCGCATTGACGCCGCCGTTGCACAGCACGTGAGCCACCATCTTTTCGCCGGTGGGAGCCTCCATGCCCATGATGGCAGCGATCTTGGCAGCGCCCTCGGCCCCGGCAGGGGCGCAGGCGTTGATGGGAGCCTTACCGGCCAGGATGGCCTCGGCGCAGCCGCCGCAGCCGGGATAGCCGCAGCCGCCGCAGTTGGCGCCGGCCAGACAGGCCTGAATCTCGGGCAGGCGGGGGTCCACCTCCACCTCAAAGACCTTGGCGGCCACCGCCAGGATCAGGCCGAACACAATGGCAAGGGCGCCAAGGACCACAACGGCCCAAATGACAGTAGTAAAATCCATAATTTTTCCTCCTTACCAGACCTTCAGGCCGCTGAAGCCCATGAAAGCCAGAGCCATCAGGCCGGCGGTGACCAGCGCGATGGGGAAGCCCTCAAAGGACTTGGGGATGTCACTGGAGACCTCCAGCTGCTCGCGGACGGCGGCAAACAGGAAGATGGCCAGCAGGAAGCCCAGACCGCCGGTGATGCCGTAAACCACGGAGCTGATGAAATTGTAGTCGTTCTGCACGTTCAGCAGGGCCACGCCCAGCACGGCGCAGTTGGTGGTGATCAGGGGCAGGTACACGCCCAGGGCGGTGTACAGGGTGGGGATGTTCTTCTTCAGGAACATTTCCACAAACTGCACCAGACCGGCGATGACCAGGATGAAGGCCACGGTCTGCATGAACTCCAGGTGCAGCGGCACCAGAATCAGGTTCACCAGATAGCAGAAAGCGGAGGCCAGACCCATAACGAAGGTCACGGCGGCGCCCATGCCCACTGCGGTGTCGATCTTCTTGGACACGCCCAGGAAGGGGCAGATGCCCAGGAACTGGGAGAAAATAAAGTTATTGGTCAGAATAGCGCCAAGGGAGATGGCGAGCAGAGTCGTAACAGACATAGCTTACTTGACCTCCTTTTTCTTTTCGCTCTTGGCCAGGGCCCACTGCATCGCAGCGATGAGAGCGCCCAGGGTCAGGAAGCCGCCCACCGGCAGGGTCAGCAGCTTGATGCCGAATTCCTCGGGGAAGATGACGATGCCGGGAGCGCTGCCCAGTCCGCCGCCGCCCAGCAGGCCGCCGCCGAACTTGCCGGAGCCCAGCAGCTCACGGAACACGCACATGATGATCAGCACGATGGTATAGCCGATGCCCTGGCAGACGCCGTCCACAGCGGAAGCGCCGATGCCGTTCTTGGAGGCGAAGCCCTCGGCACGGCCCAGGATGATGCAGTTCACCACGATCAGGGGGATGAACACGCCCAGGGAGTTGGACAGGGCGGGAACGAAGGCCTTCAGCAGCAGGTCCACGCAGGTAACGAAGCCGGCGATGACCACGATGAAGCAGGCGATACGGACCTCATTGGGGATGATCTTGCGCAGCAGCGCGATGAAAATGTTGGAAAGGGTCAGGATGATCAGAACGGACACGCCCATGCCCAGGCCGTTGAAGAACGATGTGGTGATGGCCATGGTGGAGCACATACCCAGCAGCTGTACCAGCACGGGGTTCTGGGTGATCAGGCCCTCCTTGAATTGCTTGCCAAAGTTCATATTGCAGCTCCTCCTTTCTTAGCCCAGAGCTTCCACGGCAGCCAGGGCGGCGTTAGCGCCCATGGTGATGCCCTTGGTGGAAACGGTGGCGCCGGAGATGGCAGTGATGTTGCTGCCCACCGCCAGGGTGCCGGCGCCGGACATACCGACGAACTGATCCAGCACGGGGGTACCGGCGGCATTGGGCTTGTTCTCGACCACCTTGGTGCCGATGCCGGAGGTCTCGGAGTGGCTGACCACGGAGATGCCGGTGATGGCGCCGTTGGCGTCGATGCCCACCATCATGGTGATGGTGCCCTGGGAGCCGGAAGCGGCAACCTTGGCCACATAACCGGCCTCAGTGCCGCCGTTGGTGACGCCGTACAGCTCGCTGACGGTGCCGCCCTGTGCCTTGGCGGCATCAATAGCAGCCTGGGGAATTTCCAGCTTGTCGGTGAACTCGCTGCCCTCGGGGACAACGGCGCTCATGGCCACCCGGGTCTTTTCGGCCTCAATGGCGGCGATCTTGTCCTTGGTGACGCCGTTGACCAGGCCCAGCAGCAAGGCCACCACCAGGGAGATAACAGTCAGGGTGCCGGCGACCTTCAGAATAAACTTACCGGAGATCTTCATTTTGCAGCCGCCTCCTTCTTTTCTTTCTTGGGAGCACCGTAGATGGTGGGCCGGATGTACTTATCCAGCAGCCAGGTGGTGCAGTTCATGATCAGGATGGAATAGCAGACGCCCTCGGGATAGGAGCCGAAGCGGCGGATGAAGCAGGTCAGCAGGCCGCAGCCGATGCCGAAGATGATCTGGCCGGGCTTGGTAACGGGAGAGGTGGCATAGTCGGTGGCCATGAAGATGGCGCCCAGCATCAGGCCGCCGCCGAAGACGTTATAGAGCATGTAGTCCACGGCGGAGATACCGGCGGGAGCGGAGATCAGGCACAGGACGGCCACGGTGGCGATGAAGGCCACGGGGGTGTGCCAGGAGATGACCTTGCGGATCACCAGGTACACGCCGCCCAGCAGCAGCATCAGCGCGGAAACCTCGCCCAGGGAGCCGCCGATGCGGCCCAGGAACATATCCACCACGGAGTAGTTGCTGGTCAGGGAGGCCAGGTCGCCGCCCTTCATGATGGCCAGGGGGGTGGAGGAGGTAACGGCGTCAGCGTTGGAGCCGAAGATGGACAGCTTGCTCATGGGCACGGCCCAGGTGGTCATGGCGGTGGCATAGCTGGCCAGCAGAACGGCACGGCCCGCCAGAGCGGGGTTCATGAAGTTGCAGCCGATGCCGCCGAACAGCTGCTTGACCACCACGATGGCGAAGAACGCGCCGATGATGATCATCCAATAGGGCAGCGTGGGGGGGCACACAAAGGCCAGCAGCATACCGGTGACCACGGCGGACAGGTCGCCGATGGACTGGGGCTTCTTCAGGAGCTTGCGATAGCCCCACTCCCAGAACACGCAGGCGGCCACGGACACCAGGGTCAGGGCCAGGGCCCGGAAGCCAAAGACGAACACGCTCATGATCAGAGCGGGGATCATGGCGATGATCACGTCCATCATGATGGTCCGGGTGCTCTCGTTGGACCGGATGTGGGGGGAGGAGGACGCGATCAGCTTCAAATTCTTGTAATCGGTCATGGTTTACGCCTCCTTCTTTTCGGCGGCGGCCTTCTCGGCCTCTGCCTTGGCCTTGGCGGCCATTCTTGCATTGTTGACTTTCTGCTTGCCCATGCGGAAGGCGTGGGTCAGGGGCAGACGGGCGGGGCAGGTATAGGCGCAGGCGCCGCACTCGATGCAGTCCATGCCGTGGAGGGTGTTCTGCCAGGTATCCACATCGCCCTTCATCAGGTACTTATACATGAACACGGGCTCCAGCCGCATGGGACACACGCCCACGCACTTGCCGCAGCGGATGCACTGGGGATTCTCCTCGTACTGCTCCTCGTCACCGGCGAAGGCCAGCATAGCGCCGGTGCCCTTGCCCACGGTGACGTCCAGGTTGTACTGGGCAAGACCCATCATGGGGCCGCCCATAATCAGCTTATAGGTCTCGTCCTTCAGACCGCCGCAGGCGTCGAACAGGGCGGTGATGGGGGTGCCGATGGGGCACTCCAGGTTCTTGGGGTCGATGACGCCGGAGCCGGACACGGTGACCACCTTGCTGACAACAGGCATACCGGTGTAAACGGCCTTATAGATGGCGCAGGTGGTGTTCAGGTTGAAGATGCAGCAGCCTGCGTCGGCAGGCAGCTTGCCGGAGGGAACCTGACGGCCGGAGATGGCCTGGCACAGCTGCTTTTCAGCGCCCTGGGGGTAACGGGTGTGCAGCACCTCCACCACCACGGGGGCCTTCAGCTCGTCGATGGTCTTGTTCAGCACGTCGGCCGCGTTCTGCTTGTTGGCCTCCACGCCGATGTACACGTGCTCCACACCGAAGCACTTGGCCAGCAGGGTGGCGCCCTTGATGACCTGCTCGGGCCGCTCCAGCATGGTGCGGTGGTCGCCGGTGATGTAGGGCTCGCACTCGGCGGCGTTGATGATGACATAGTCCACCTTGCCGAGGCCGGAGCTGATCTTCACGTGGGTGGGGAAGGTTGCGCCGCCCTGGCCCACGATACCGGCGTTCTTGACGATCTCCACCAGCTGCTCGGGGGTCAGGCTGTCAGGGTCGTCCACGGGATGAATGTCCGGACACACGGTGTTCTGGAAGTCGTTCTCGATGACCACGGACATCATGGTCCCGCCCATGGAGAAGGGACGGGGCTCCACTGCCTTCACCGTGCCGGACACGCTGGCATGGATGGGAGCGGACACGAAACCGCCGGGTTCACCGATCTTCTGACCGATGGTCACCTTGTCGCCCACCGCAACGATGGGCTTGCAGGGTGCACCGATGTGCATAGACATGGGAATGACCACCTCAGCCGGGGCTGCCAGCTGTTCGATGGCCTTTTCATTGGTCGCGGCCTTCATATCATTGGGATGAACGCCGCCAAAGAAAGCTTGTGCCATTGTCTTCACCTCATCTTACTACTGGGTGGCCCTATGCCACCACATACTGTCCTGAATTCTACACCAGATTTGGCTTCTTGTCCACCCCCTGTATTCCGGTTTTCTGCAAAAATTATAGGTTTTTGTCTTATTCTTAGCTTTTCGGAGGGAATCCGGCGGAATCTTTATCCAAAAATACCCGAAATTTCTCGTTCTTGTGTTTGGGGGCGGCATATGGTATACTATGCGCAGAAAAGCGGACATATGGCCGCCTGCGGGGCGGCGTGTCACAAGAAAGGAAGTGCTTTCATGCCCGATCGCATTCAGATTAAAGAAGAAGCCAAGCAGGTGCTGCGGGGCGCCCGGGTGAACCCCTACCTGGTGTCACTGATCGTTGTGGGGGTTCTGGGCCTGCTGGGCGGGCTGGACTCCTATGTGGGGGCGTCCCAGACCGTGGACCAGATGGCAGGCTATGACCCCGACCTGGCGGCGATGCTGCCCAGCTTTCCGGAGTTCCCGGTGCTGCTGGTGGCCTTTGTGGCGGCGGTAAACTGGCTGGCCCAGGCAATTCTCAGCGCCGGCTGGTCCATCTATCACCTGGGCGTGCGCCGGGGCAAGGAAATGCCCTTCTCCTGCCTGCTGGACGGGTTCAGCTTCCTGGGGAAGCTGATCCTGCTGAACATCGTTATGAGCATCTTCGTGTTCCTGTGGTCCCTGCTGTTCTATATCCCCGGCCTCATCGCCCAGTACCGGTACCGCTTCGCGGTGTATAACCTGTGCGAAAATCCCGACATCGGCATCATGGAGGCCATCAGCATGAGCAAGGCCCAGACGGCGGGCTTCAAGTGGACGCTGTTTGTGCTGGACCTGTCCTTCATCGGGTGGATTCTGCTGTCCGGCCTGACCCTGGGCATTTTGGACATCTGGCTGGCCCCCTATCGGGAGCAGGCCAACGTGGGCTATTTCCAGGAGATCAAGCGGGTGAAAGGCATCGGCTTCCAGTCCGGCCCCGACGGCGGCGATGACGATCCCTTCCGGCCCATCGACCCCTTCGGCCCCAACGAATAAGCAAAAAGAAATCCTGCGGCAGGGCCGCAGGATTTTTTCTTACTTGTAGTAATCCGTCTCGTCGGTGAGGGCCATAGGCAGGCCGTTGTGATACACCGGCAGGGTCTGGAACTTGAAGCGGCTGGTGCGGTGCTTCCGGTCGATCTGCTCCCGGATGGCGGGGTCGCACACCCCCCGGCGGACATATTCGTTGACGGCGTGATAGGTGAAGCCCAGGTTGTCCTCGTCGGTGAGGCCGGTGAGGCCGTCGGAGGGGGCCTTCACCAGGAGCTTTTCCGGCAGGCCCAGCACCCGGCCCAGGGCGATGACCTCCTCGGTGGTGTACATGCCCAGCGGGGAGAAGGCTCCGGCGGAGTCGCCGTAAATGGTGCAGTAGCCTACCCAGTCCTCGGAGAGGTTGCTGGTGTTGATGACGATGCCGGCGGGCAGCGTCTGGGCCACGGCATACAGGGTGGACATGCGGACGCGGGAGGGCAGGTTCACGGCGGTCTGGCGGCTGGGGGTCAGGCCCGCCTTCTCCATCTCCCGCAGAACGCCCTGAACGGCGTCGTGGATGTTGATGGTGCAATGGGGGATCTGCAAGTGCTCCACCAGGGCCTGGGAATAGTCGATGTCCGGCTGGACGCCGTTGGGCATCAGCACGCCGTATACGTTCTCCCGGCCATAGGCTGCCGCGGCCAGCGCCGCCACGGTGCTGCTGTCCTTGCCGCCGGAAATGCCGATGACGGCGGTCTTGCCGCCGCACTGGGTCATCTGCTGGTCCATCCACTCCAACAGGCCCGCCAGCTGCTTCTGGGGATTAAATTCCATAGGAATGCGCCTCCTGTCTTTCAATTGGTGTTATTTTACCCCCCCGGGGGTCCCGATGGCAAGCATTTTTTCGCTGATGGCGGCTCCGCCGGGGAAATTTTGATTTCCCGACAGGGTGCGGCCTTTTTTGCTCCCTCCGGCGGATAAAATGGGGGAAAGGAGGTCGAACGCCATGAAATTGCAGCGAAAAGGTGAGTTTCTATCCACCCGGGTCCAGTACATCCCCCTGGGCCGCATCCGGCCCAACCCCCAGCAGCCCCGCCGCAGCTTCGATGAGGAGGGCCTGGCGGAGCTGGCGGCCAGCATCCGCTCCTGCGGCATTCTGCAGCCCCTGACCGTCCGCCGGGCCGGGGAGGGCTATGAGCTGGTGGCCGGGGAGCGGCGGCTGCGGGCCGCCCGGATCGCCGGACTGCGGGAGGTGCCGTGTCTGGTGGCCCAGGTGGGGGAGGAGGACTCCGCCCTGCTGGCCCTGATGGAGAATCTCCAGCGCCGGGACCTGGACTGCTGGGAGGAGGCGCAGGCCATCGCCCGGCTGATCTCCCGCTATGGGCTCAGCCAGGAGGAGGCCGCCCGGCGGCTGGGCCGGGCCCAGCCCACCGTGGCCAACAAGCTGCGCCTGCTGCGTCTGCCGGAGGACGTGCGGGCCCTGCTGCGGGAAAACGGCCTGACGGAGCGCCACGCCCGGGCGCTGCTGCGGCTCCAGGACCCGGAGGTCCAGCGCCGGGCCGCCGGGGATATGGTGCGCCGGGGGATGAACGTGGCCCAGGCGGAGGCCTATGTGGAAAAGCTCCTGCAATCGGCCCAGGTCACCCCGCCCCGGGGCCGGAGCACCTACATCATCAAGGACGTGCGGCTGTTTCTCAACAGCGTGGACCGGGGGCTGCACCTGATGCGGCAGGCCGGGGTGGACGCCGGATGGAATCGCCAGGATACGGACCGGGAGATTCTGCTGACCATCCGCATCCCCAAGCGCGCATCGGGAAAAATCGACAGTGTGTCCGAAAGTTGCTGATTGTTACCGGATTGTAACCTTTTCCCGGCAGGGATGTAGTATACTGTATAAACTGCGAATTGTTGCAGCTATACAGAAATGAGGAGGGGCATCCATGGAACAGACCAACCAGAAGCCCTTACAGAAGGAAAAGAAACCCCGGTCCCTGGGCCGCACCGCGGGCCTGATTGCCGGCATCGCCGTGGGCGTGCTGGCGGCGGCGTACATAGCCGTCTGCGCGGTGGCCGCCGCCGGAGGGACCACCCTGCGGGGCACCCAGGTGCTGGGGGTGGACGTGGGCGGCCTTACGGCGCAGCAGGTCCGGGACAAATGGCAGCGGGAGGGCGACGCTGCCTGCCGGAAGGAGACCATCGACCTGACCCTGGAGGACCAGGTCATCGGCACGGTGAACCTGACGGAGCTGGGGGTGTCCGTGACGCCCCAGGAGGCGGCCCAGGCCGCCTGGAACGCGGCCCACGGCGGCAATTTCTTCGTCAACGGCTATCACCTGATCCGCAGCTGGTTCGGGGACACCCAGGCGCAGGTCCAGTGGGACCTGGACGCCGGGCAGCTGTCCCAGCGGGCAGAAAGCCTCAGCCGGGAGCTGAGCCTTGACCCGGTGGACGGTGCGTACCGCATGGAGGAGGGCAAGGGCGACGGCTTCTACGTCATCAAGGCCGCCGACGGCCGGACCATTGACCGGGACAAGCTGGCCCGGGCCCTGCACCAGGCAGTGACCACCCGGTGCATGGACCCCATCCCCTGCGTCAGCACCACCACCCAGGGCAAGCCCCTGGACCTGGCGGCCCTGGAGCAGGAGATCGGCGGCCAGGGAAAGAACGCCTCCTATGACCGGTCCACCGGCCAGGTGGTGGAGGGGCGCGTAGGCGTCACCTTCGACGTGGCCGGGGCCGAAAAGCTGGTGGAGGACGCCCAGCCCGGCCAGGAGATCGTCATCCCCGCCCAGATCACCTATCCCACCGTCACCAAGGCGGAGCTGGAGAAGGTGCTGTTCCGGGACGTGCTGGGACAGTACACCTCCTATGTCTCCGGTACCAGCGACCGGATTTTCAACGTCCGCAAGGCCGCCGGAAACATCAGCGGCTCCGTGGTCAACAGCGGCGAGAACTTCAGCTATAACAATGCCGTGGGCCCCACCACCAAGGAGGCCGGATTCAAGATCGGCACCGCCTATGTGGGCGGCAAGGCCGTGCCCTCCTATGGCGGCGGCGTGTGCCAGGTGTCGTCCACCCTGTACTATTCGGCCCTGCTGGCCAACCTGAAGATCGTGTCCCGGGCCTGCCATATGTACGCCCAGGACTATGTTCCCTCCGGGTGCGACGCCACGGTGTTCTGGCCGTATCTGGACTTTGTTCTGCAGAACAACACGGACTATCCCATCAAGATTGTCACCTATTGGCACAACAACAACGTCACGGTGAAGATCTTCGGCACCAAAACCGACAGCAGCTTCGTGAAGATCACCAGCAAAACCGTGTCCACCACCCCTTGGAAGACCATCTATAAAGAGGTAGACAGCCTGGCCCCCGGCGCGGAGCGGGTGACCCAGTATCCCATCACTGGGTTCACCGTGCAGACCTGGCGGAATGTGTACGACGGCAACGGAAATCTGATCTCCAGCAGTTTCGAGGCGGAGAGCAATTATGACAGCCGGGACAAGATCGTGGAGGTGGGCAAGCAGGAGCCCCAGCTGCTTGCCCACCTCCACGATCTTGTCC
>OLJF01000710.1_pt1 | contig 28353 bp, 31 predicted proteins | sample 1609751 | NCBI WGS metagenome assembly OLJF01 (sample SAMEA4350171, study PRJEB24818) | metagenome | biome: human; feature: gut; material: faeces | place: Denmark | collected 2013-09
AGAAGCCCCGATACCTGAAATGTCCCTATTGTCAGCATAATGCCATTGCTGTCTACGAGGACACGAGGGGTCATGTAGAATCCAAGTGCAAGAAATGCGGGCGGATCACAGTCTTTGATGTGCTGAACATGAGAAGACTGCGACCGCGTACCAAGTAAGAACCAGAGGACAAGCCTCTGTTCTAAAATAAAATATATGTCATAGCTGAGCTGTGGAGCCGCCTGATAGGTGAAGTCATCCTAATGCCGCATGAGACAGAGTGTAATTACTCTGTTTTATCGGCATGGGATTCAAACCTCACCGTCATGCGGCTCTTTTTCTGTCTTCACCCTTCCCGCTGCTCCCGCGCAGCGGAAAGGATGAACAATGAAAACACCTAAGACCCCTATCGAGTTCGACTACGACCTCTGGACTACGGAGGACGGAAAGTGCATGGTGCGCGTGAAAATCACCGGCGAAGTAACAGAGGTTGACCGTAAGGTCATGCGAATCCTCCGCGCAGAGGAAAAAAGACTGCGCCGCTCAAAGCAAGGAGTTCCCATTTCCGGAACTGAAGGCAAAACAGCCGAAGAACGGGCAAGTGTGCTGTCCTTAAGCTATGTCAGCTATGAGGGTTGTGAGGATTTAGAACCATACTGGTTGATTGATTCTTCCAGCATGGAGGAAAGCGTTGTGTTCTGGATGTCAGAAAAGGAGTTTCGTGCAACGCTTACGCCGAAGCAACTTGACATCTACCTGAATTGCATCATCGGTGGACAGTCAAAAATTGATTATGCTGCTGCTAACAATATGCAGCGGCAAAGTGTTTACAATGCCGCGACACTAATCATGAAGAAAGCAAAATACTTTTTCAAAAAATTTTGATGATATACCTTACATTAGCTGCTTTTTTGTCCGTGGGATGGTGAAGAGAGGCAAATCACTCTTCACTGCTCCTTGAAAACTGAATAGTTCAGTGCTGCGGATCTTTCCGCTTCTGCGAAGCAACACAGCTTCCGACGCCAGGACCTCCCGCAAGGGAGTGAGCGACCTCCGGAGAGCTATAACAGCCGTGTGGTGCGGCTGCTTGCGACGATGCAGATGCCGGGTATAATGATACTTCCGTTTTTTCTCTGAAAGGGCGGCTCGGAGCGATCCTCGGAGGGGTGAGAGTCCCATGATACCGATTGACCATTGGTAGTCCGCAGCATTCCCGATTCGGCAGGGGCGCGAGCTGCAAATATGCCGGAAGGATAACCAATATGAAAACGCCCGAAAGGGCTTTATCATCAAAAACTATGGGCAGCAGTCTACTCACAAAGGACTGCTGCCTATCCTTTTGCTGATAAGGCAAAAACAAATCTTGTGGAGGTGAGACGGGTGAATACCGCATCAACCATTTCTCAGCGCGATGCCTACAAGCTCATGCTGAAAGACTATCCCGATGTGATGAGCATTGAGCAGATGTGCGAAATACTCAGCATCAGCACAAAGACCGGCTACCGCATCCTGCGGGAAGGCAAAATCTGTTGTCTCAAAGTCGGCAGAGCCTATCGTATTCCGAAGGCTCATCTTTTCACGTTTCTCTGCATCGGTTGCGGAGAAGCAGTCACGGCGTAATGCTTGGACTCAATTTGTTTACAAAAAATGTTCGGCAGAGGTCCTCCAATTCGAACCCGGTTCTGGTATAATAGAAGCACGGTATCAGGTAGGTGTCTCTGCTACAAAGAAGGAGGATAATTATGGTAGCAGGACATCTCCGCGAAAAAAGCGGATATTACTACGCCGTGTTGAACTACACCGATTCTCTCGGAAAAAGAAAGACCAAGTGGATTTCCACCGGGCTTACCGTGAAGGGAAACAAAAAACGCGCCGAAGCGATCCTGATGGACGCACGACGCAATTTCAATCCCGAAGAGCCGAAGGTCATGAACGGAGACATTCTGTTCGCGGACTATATGGAAAAGTGGCTCGACATCATCAAAAGCTCGGTTGCAGTCCCAACATTCGCTTCATACTCGACTACGGTTAAGAAGATTGTAGCACCGTACTTCCGCGAAAAGGAAGTGACGCTCAAGAACCTGACCGCAAAAGACATTCAGGAGTTTTACCTGAGTGAGCTTGAGCGTGTCAGCCCGTCCTCGGTCATTCATTATCACGCCAACATTCACAAGGCTCTCAAGTATGCAGTGAAGATTGACCTGATTAATGTAAACCCGGCGGATAAGGTTGAGCGTCCGAAGAAAGACCGCTACGTCGGCAGCTTCTATGATGCCGATGAGGTCAACGCTCTTTTCGAGGCTGCAAAGGGAAGCAAACTTGAGCTTCCGATTCTGTTCGGTGCGTTCTACGGCCTACGCCGGAGCGAAGCAATTGGTCTGAAATGGGATGCCATCGACTTTGACCAGAACACCATCACCATCCGTCATACGGTTACTTCCTGTGATCTCGACGGCAAGCGCGTTCTGGTTGCGTCAGACACCACAAAGACCAAATCGAGTATGAGAACACTGCCTCTTGTTCCTTTCATGCGGGAAAGACTTCTCGCCCTGAAAGAAGAGCAACAGGAAAACCGCCGCTTGTGCGGACGCAGCTACATCAAGGAATATCTTGAGTATGTATGTGTCAATGAGATTGGCGATCTGATCAAGCCCCACTACGTCACAGAGAGTTTTCCGAAACTGCTCAAGGCAAAGGGAATGAGACAGATCAGGTATCACGATCTCCGGCATAGCTGCGCCTCGCTGCTTCTGGCAAATGGTGTTCCCATGAAGCAGATTCAGGAATGGCTTGGTCACAGCGACTTCTCAACTACGGCGAACATTTACGCACATCTGGATTACAGCTCGAAGCTGACTTCGGCTGATGCAATGCTCAATGGCTTGGGCTTTGCACAGAACTGAAAAAGAAAAGCCAGCAGCCGGAAAAACCGACTACTGGCGTGATTTCTGGCGGAGCGGGTGGGATTCGAACCCACGGAACCTTGCGGTTCAACTGATTTCGAGTCAGTCCCGTTATGACCACTTCGATACCGCTCCGTATTTATCTCAACATCAGCACCTCGGAAAACGGGGAGAACTGATGGGGAGAACAAGCAAAAATATTAAGTTAAGAATACCCGAAAAACCCCATAAAATCAAGGGATTCCGGTCAGGGAGCTACCGAGTAGCGACCACGATTTCGAGTCAGCCCCGTTATGACCACTTCGATACCGCTGCGTATTCAGTTCGCTGTTATCAGCCAAACTATTATGCCATAACTTTTTGCGTCTTGCAAGGTCTTTTTTCGCATTCGGGGCATATTCTGTGCGTATGAAGACTGTCTATTTATCGGTACGCCTGAAAAATTACGAAAATGCGCTCGCGCTGGTCGGTGCGCCGCTCGCCGAAACGCCGGAGAACGCGGACGTTTTGCTGCTGCCCGGCGGGGGCGACATGCACCCGCGCTTTTACGGTCAAGCGCTGGACGGCTCGAAAGATCTCGACGAAGCACGCGACGCGCGTGAGCTCACGCTGATTGACAACTTCCTGTGCGCGGGAAAGCCTGTCATCGGCATCTGCCGCGGGCTGCAAGTCCTCAACGTCTATTTTGGCGGCACGCTGCGTCAGCACATCGAGGGCCACAGTCAAATTGACGGCGTTGATCGGCTGCATGCCATCAACACCGCGCCGGGCCTTCTGCGCGAGCTGTACGGAACGCGCTGCACGGTCAACAGTGCACACCATCAGGCCGTCTGGCGGCTGGGGACGGGGCTTCAGGTCTTCGCCTGCGCGGAGGACGGCACGGTCGAGGCCGTCGGCCACAGGACGCTCCCCGTCTTTGCCGTGCAGTGGCATCCCGAGCGGCTGTGCGGCGCGTTCGCGCGGCCGGAAAGTGCTGACGGTGCAAGGCTTTTGTGCGCTCTACTCAGATAACATAAAAAAGTGCAGAAAAATTCTGAAAAAACGTTGACAAAACGGGACACTGATGCTATTATAACAGAGCTGACGATTTTTGCGGAGGGCGCATGCAGGTGTAGCACAATGGCTAGGGCACCAGCCTTCCAAGCTGGGGATGCGGGTTCGATTCCCGTCACCTGCTCCATTCAATTTGCGCCAGTAGCTCAGTTGGATAGAGCAACTGCCTTCTAAGCAGTAGGCCGGGGGTTCGAATCCCTCCTGGCGTACCATTTACAAGGCGTCCCTCAGCAAAGCAGCAAATATCGCACGGATACAGAATATGTGGTGGGTGTAGCTCAGTTGGTTAGAGCACCGGATTGTGGTTCCGGGTGTCGAGGGTTCGAGTCCCTTTACCCACCCCACAAAAAGAGAGGGATGGGATTTGGTCCCAGCCCTCTCTTCCCAATAGGGGTGTAGCCAAGCGGTAAGGCAAGGGACTTTGACTCCCTCATTCGCTGGTTCGAGTCCAGCCATCCCTGCCAGATTTTTACCGCTTCGGTGGTTTGGAATAGAATATGCTTCGTTAGCTCAGTTGGCAGAGCACCTGCCTTTTAAGCAGGGTGTCCGGGGTTCGAATCCCCGACGAGGCACCATAACCCTTGAAATCTCTACGGTTTCAAGGGTTTTTGTTATTCTCCTCAAAGGATTTAGACCTCCTGCGTTTTCTACCAAATTCAGGGAACGCAGGAGGTCTTATTATGGCGAAGAAAATCGCAATAGCATCGAAAATCGGTGTGTCCGTAAAAGAAGTATTCGAGGATTTCGTGGTAGCACAAACCGCAAAAGGCTACACCGAAAAGACAATAGCAAACTACCGCTCACACTTTAAGTCTATCAGCAGACACATTGATATTGATCGAGCGTTTTCCAACCTGACACAAGCCGACATTGACGGTATGATCGTTTCAATGAGGGAAAGCGGGTTGGCAACAAACTCCATCAGCAGTTATGTCCGCGTGTTCAAAACCTTTATGAATTGGAGCAGACAGCAGGGCTACACAACATTGACTGTGCCGAACTATAAACAGGTGGAGACGGTGAAAGAAACCTACACCGATGAAGAATTGCTACTGCTGTTGGAAAAGCCAAAAGTGAACGGAACATTTTGCGAATATCGAAACTGGGTCATCATCAATTTTCTGTTGAATAGCGGTTGCCGTGCCTCTACTGTCCGCAACATACAGAACCGAGACGTTGATCTATCCAGTAGCAGAATTGTATTCAGGCATACGAAGACGCACAAGGTTCAGGTCGTTCCGCTGTGTAGTCAAATGTTGCGTATCCTGCGGGACTATCTCAAAGTGCGTGGCGGGAAAGACAGCGACTATCTTTTCTGTGATGAATATGGTGGGATGCTGACAGCCAACGCTTTAAGGCTTGCTATCGAACGATACAACCATAGCAGGGGAGTCGAAAAGACTTCTATCCACCTGTTTCGACACACATTCGCCCGCAAATACCTGATTGACTGCGGGGGCGATGCGTTTATGCTTCAAAAACTGCTGGGGCACTCCACGCTGAAAATGACAAGGCACTATTGTAATATCTACGACGCGGACATTGCCAATAACTTTGATCGGCTCTCACCGTTGGAGAATATGACGCAAACAAAGCAAAAGATTCAGAGAGGGGCTTAATGAAGCATCTTCGAACATCTTTTAACATCCAAAAGCAACAATGAAGAAAAGGGAAGATGTTTTTACATCTTCCCTTCGTCTTTATACATCTCTGTTATTTTCTTCAAAAACTCGTCCATCTCCTGAACGACTGCGGGCGGGTAGAGAATCTTCATTCGTCTGCCAAAACTACATACCCAACCAAAGAATGGGTCGGTCGCCTGTATGCGGACGGACACGGTAAAATGACCGTTTCCATCAGGTATCAGCATCACATCTTTGCCGAAGCGGTCAATGATCGCGTCGGCAATTTTGTTGACACAGCGTAATTTTACCGTATATTCCTTTTCCGGTTTTACGAACATATTGAAAACCGCACTTTGGTATTCGTTCAAATCCACTTTGTCAAAAGCCTCTTTGCCCTCGCGTTTTTCAGAGAGCACCGCGATTTTTTCCATACGATCAACGCGAAATGTGCGAAAGTCCTTTTTCTCGCTCACATAGGCATAGAGGTAATAATTGCCGTCGTTCCATTGGAGGGCGTAGGGGCTGACAATATATCTTTCTCCGCTCTTGGAATATTGCCGTTCCTTGCTCGGCGTGTAGTGGAAATAGCGGAACGAAACCTTGCTGTTGGATGCTATCGCCTCGTGGAGTTTATCGGCCTCATCCACCACGCTGTCATTCATACTGCGGACTCGTCCCGCAACATACGATTGCCGATTGAGGCTTGCGCGCGTGTGCCGGTCAGTCAGTTTCAGCACCTTGCCGGTAATGGCCCTTGCCCGCTCCTGTGTAATGAATTTAGAGGCTTGGATACTATCGACGATCAAACGTAATTCGTTCGGGGTAAGCCCCTCCTGCTCAATCCACCAACCCTTTGTTCTGCCGTCATAGTGAAGCGTTATTCCGTCTATTTTTTCAAGGTCGTGTAAATCACGATAGATGGCTTTGATCTCATAGGGATTTCCCGCGTTTTCATAGTGCTCTACAATATTGTCAGCATTGACCGTATGCCCCTTACAGGTGTTTTCCAAAAGGTAGCGATATAAGATAGCAATACGGTATGCTTTCATTTTGTGCTTCTCCCTATTTAGAAAGTGATTGCAAATAAACCAATAGCAGCCGAAGAGCCGTTTCTCTATCCTTAGGAGAACAAGCATTAAGACGAGAAAAGATTTCTTCCTGCTGGGCTGTCAGCTCATATTCGCTCTTGGTAAGCACTTCATCGGGGGTAATATGAAGTGCATCACAGATTCGCAATATTGTCTCCACACGCATATTAACCGTGCCGCGTTCAATGTCGGCGTAGGTTCGGCTCGATAATCCTGCCGCCTCCGCCACTTCCACCTGCGTCATTCCCATACGTTTGCGAATTGCTAACAGCTTGTTTCCAGCCTCCCGCATATCCAAAACAAGCATTTCTCTTCCTCCCATTGGCTATATATGGGAATTTTAAGTCCTAATTCGCTTGACAAAAAGGAGCTATAATAGCATAATCGTAAGAGGTATAATTCCTATTTCAATAAAAAGGAGTATTTGCTATGAGTAAAATAATTACCTTTACCGACAACGACGAAGCCTTGATTGCCAAAATCAAGGAATATCAAAAAGCCCACGGTTTATCATCATTTGTCGCTGCGGTAAGAAAATTATGTAGCGACGCATTAGAAATTGCTAAAATACAGCACTGACCGCAAGGAGGAATAAAAAATGGGACTCTATCGTTGTGCTGCCTGCGGAAGTCCTAATGTCATGATAGACACACAGGCAGGTGGCATTAAGTATAACTATCTTAAAGGTGCGGTTGGGACAGTCTTACTTGGTGTTGGCGGTGCGGCCGCTGGAATTGGAAGCCAACAGCAAACTGTGTATAAGTGCCCTGACTGCGGAATGGTCCTCACCTATCCCATGAGTGAGGCGCTTGCTGACCTTATTGATATTGGCGTTATGTATCCAAAAGCCAGAAGTCAGCTTAAACTTATGAATGTCGATGTTCCGTGGGAGTTTATTGAGAAAAAATATAAGAATATTGATCCAGAAGGGCAAGAAAAGAGAAGAATAGAGCAGGAAGAAAAGGCCAAAAGGGAACAACAGCGGCTCGCGGCGGAAAAATCGTATGTAGATGAAATATCTAAAACCTTAATTAAAAAGAAAATTCAAATGGAGGAATTTAATCATGAGTAAATCTGATAGTATTTCCGCAACAAGTTATTGGTCGAGACAAAAATTCAAATTCAAAGCCGACGCAGTACATGATGATATGAGCCGCCTTAATTATGAATTGATGATAATCGCCGAAACAGCCGATAGGCCTTTATCAATTCAGCAGTTTACTGCTTTAATGAAAGTCCTCGATGAAGACATTTATGTTTCCGAGCAACGAGTTGGAGCCCATGTGCGTAGATTGGTTGATCGCGAATTATTCAGAATAGAATTTGACGAGGATCATAATCGACTGTATTCCCTAAACGAGGCCACGATGGAAGATAGTTTTGACCCGCCGGAATGCTATCGTTAATATGCTTAACAAAAGAACGGGAGGCATTAACGCCTCCCGTTCTTCATTCTCCTGTTTCGCTTCTTCCTCTTGCTCTTCCATAAAGATAAAATAGCCCAATTCCTCCATATCCATTATGCTGTTCTCCCCTCCAAAAGATCAATGTATTTATAGGCCGTGGTTCGGCTGATATCGCATACTCTCGCCAACTCACTCAGGTTGAGGTTCTTATTCTTGAACGCGGGGTAGTGTCGTAGGAAGATCGGCGGAATGTCGTCTGCGGTCAGCGTGGGTCTTCCGATCTTCGCGCCCTTGGCCTTGGCGTTTGCCATTCCCGACTTCACGCGCGCCCGAATGATACGCAATTCCAATTCCGCAAACACGCCCGACATTTGAATGAACGCATTTGTCATTGGGTCGATCTCCCCGTTGGAGCAATCCACGGTGATACTGCCGACGATCACCAACCGCAGACGCTTGGCGCGTATGGCCTCGATAATCTCGCACAACTGTTTGGTGCTTCTGGCGAGTCTGGAAACCTCCAATGTGATGATCGTATCGCCCGCCTGCGCCTGCTCCAAAAGAGAGGATAACTGACACTTCACAAGGGCGTCTCCGTGCTCGTATTCTAAAAAGATGTTCTCTGCGCCCGCCTGCTTCAACTCCCGCACTTGGCGGTCAATATCCTGTTTGCTCTCGTTTGTAGAGCATCTTGCGTAGCCGTGTATCATTTCGTATTCCTCCCCTTGGATTGCTCCACGGGCTTTTTGTTGCCCGTGGAGCGTATTTCTTTCAGCAGGACACCGAGAATCGGCGGGAGCTGACGGGCTTTGTGAAATCCTTGTAGAGATCGGCGTAAAGTCTCTTAAAGGTCGTGCTGTCAAAGCGATTGGAAATGACGCTTGTATAGCGCACGATGTAAGCGCCTGCGGTCAGCTCTTCCGCACCGAGGCGAAGCATCTCGCCTTTGAGCGCTTCTCGGATCGCGTCAGCCTTGGCCTTTGCCTTACTTGCAAGATCATCGTAGTTATTCATCGTTTCAATCAGGCTCTCAATCTCATACTTACTCATTTTCTTTCTCCTTTTGGATTATATTTTGTCGGTAAGCGGTGGGTGGCGTTAAGTTTATCACATCGACACCGGAGGTTTTCTTGTCCGTTCCCACTCTGATCTGGTCGCGTTGGCGTTCGACCTTGGCTTACCTCTTCCCTTGAACTGATTATAGTATAGCACTAAATATTAGTGCTGTCTATTGACAATTAGCACTAATATTTAGTGTATTTCTTGTTGAATTCAGCACTTGTTTTTAGTGCTGTTTGTGTTATAATAAGGACAATGGAAAAGGAGGCTCAAATAATGGCAATTCGATACAAAATTGATATTCTCGCAGAGCTGAAAAAGCGCGGTTATACATCAACGAAAATCCGCGAAGAAAAGTTGATCGGGCAATCCTATTTACAACAATTACGGCACGGAGAACTTGTTTCTTGGAAAACTCTTGATACAATCTGCTCCCTCTTGGACTGCCAACCTGCCGATCTGATCGAGTATGTAAAGGACGAAGAGTAAAGGGGCGGTGTCCGCGAAACGGGCAGTCTTATTTCCTGAACGAAAACAGGGCTTTTTCGGCGGTCAATACTGCCCTTTTTGCCCGTCCAAAAGTGTATAGGAAAACAAATGTTTTTCTGAACACCTCGGCGGGGCATATTTCCGGAGAAAAAACTTTCTCTTTCCTCTTGCCTGTTGGGCGTGGGCGACACTCCCGCGAAATGGCTCTTTCATACCGGAAGACGGTTTTTGCGTCTGCTTGCGGGCGGAGCACTTTTCCCGCCCATCGGCGGAAACGAAAAAAAGCGGTTTTTAAGTCGCACATTTAACAGTCTTTTTCTTCTTCTATTCGCTGTTAAGTGTTTGACTTAAAAACCGCTTTGCTTATTTCCAATCCTTGAATATCTTTTTGAGAGATTCATCAACCGTCGCCTACATCGTCTTCTCGATGAAGCGAAACATCTCTGCCTCCATTACGGATTGCTCCCGCTTCTTTTTCTTCTTGCGTTTGCTGTCTGCGTCAATCCTCACTTGATCTTCACCTCGCTTGTAAAGATGATCTGGGGGACGACCTCTTCTTCCTGCTCCTGAATGCGGGAATATATCGCCTCGCGTTGCTCCAACCAATTCGCCTGTGCGGATTGCCCGTTCAATTGATACCAATAGCGATTGGGTATCATCCCGCGTAATCTGTAAAGGTTTGTCATATCTACGTTCATAGGGATATCTCCTTTTTACTCCAAAATAATATCATCGACGAGGCATTGCCTCGTCGATGTAAGAGGAATGAAAAGCCCGCCTACCCCGTGCGCTCGCGCGCGGGTGGCGGGGTTTCATTCTCTTTTCATAGGTATTTGAAAATTGGGTATGGTGGATAAATCGAAAATACCCTTATTAAAAATAGCAACTGCCAAAATTGTATAAATCCATAAAGAAAATATACAATTTTGGCAGTGAGCTACCCATCATCAGAGGGTTCGATAACCACATAACGTAGGTTGCCTTGCCGAGCTTCAATAACCGAATAGTCGCTTTCAATCAGCAGGTTCTTAACAGTAGGCCATCGATACGGTCGATTATTGGTGTTCCGCAGGTTTAGTGCTTCTGCTAATGCTTGCTTATCTCCCTGAAAAAGTCTTTTCCCCAAATATTCGCTAGGAACAACGATTTCGGAAACCCCTTCAACTGGAAGGTATAGAGTCATTAAGTCGCTATTGATACGCCCGCGAACTTGAACTTGTGTGTCAGGGTTTGAACTGTGGACGATTACATAATCAACCTTTGATTTTATTTTCAAAGAGGTTTCACTACTGCTGTTGATTATCAATAAGTCATACTGCGGAGGAATCGTCCACGACTCTAAAATACTTCGCCTTGTCTCTAACTGCTCGTCATTCATCGGGTGATCTTTGTTATTGATGCTCCAAATCGAAACAGGAGAGAAGCCCATCTGTTTCGCTTCCTGCTCGAATTCAATCATTTGATGAATTCGGGAAAAGTAGCACAAGCCAACTGTCCCCACATCAACCTTGGATAAGACTGTAATTGGATTCGTGTAGCCTTCCACTTGCTTGATGTCATACTGTATCAGTTCCTCTTGGTTGATCGCTATCTCTGCGGACGGGGCGTTGAACTGATTTTTGATGGTATCTGGTGTTGCGGTCAGAGCAATCACAATTCCACTTTTCTGCTTCACCGCCTGCTCTAAAACTTGGCGGGCAATAGAATGATAGTTTGGTTTCTTTGAGTAGTTCTGAAACCGCAGTAGGCTATGGATTTCGTCGCAGATGATATAGGAGAAATTTTTATAAAACTCAATATTTCGCTCAAAGAGCACACCAAATTTGGCGTAAGTGATAACTACAACGCGGTTGTCTGGCTCGAACCACATACCGCCTGATTCAACCTCTTTGCTCCACCCGTAGTATTCAGAGGTCGCATTGTAGTTTCGGACAATTTGTTCCTTGCCGTTGATGGTATCAATCAAATACACAACATTATGAAGGGCATCATTGGTTAAAGACGGAATGTAGTTCAAGGCGAAATATGTTTTTCCACTACCTGTTGGGGCTTTGATGACATTTAACTGCCCCTTTTGAAGAGCCGAACAATCTACCAGTTCAGACAAATACTTCGTGCCTTTCATCACGCACCTACTGCTTCCATAATCTGCTTCTCGGCCTTTTTCTCAGTCTTTTCCTTGGACTCTTCCTTTGCCCGATCAAAATAGGGGGTAAAGTTGATGACGGAAACCTCGTTATAGAGGTAGAAGAGCGGATTTTTGCGGAACTCGGGGAACTGATCGACAAACCAACGGCGGACGGCGGGATAGCGGGAAGTCAGAGGGAGGCTTCCGCAGTCTTTCAGGAAGTTGAAAGCCGTCATATATTGTTCGGCATTCGGCAGACCGCTGATGAATGTCTCCATATTCTCATAGGTCAGGTTCTTGAACTGATTACAGTTGAACTTTTCCCCTGTGCTCTTGGAAACATATTTGCGGGGCGTGCGGTGGGTGCGTTTGACGATCTTCATAGCAGGGAAGTCCGCACACAGTTGACGGATAGCCTTGTATTCGGTGGTGTCAGGGTTATTCATTCTCTCGGCACACTCGGCGGTAATAGTAATGGTCTTAGCCATAAAATCGACCTTGTAGAGATACTTATCCATTTTCATAAACTCCTTTCAATTCTTTGGCTTTTGGATTAAGCCCTATTTTTTTCGGGCATAGGAACAACCTTGTTCTCCTGCTCAGCGGACAGGACACACTCTGTTTCCTTTTTCATCCTCGCTTCAACAATTTCAGCTCGGGCAGTTGCCATATCAAAACCCTTATACTTATCAAGAAACCACTTCTTCGTGAAAGGATAAACGCTCATTTTCAAACCCTTGTATGTATTTTTGACTGCCTTAAATTCTCGCATTACACTCTCGGCACCGTCGTGAATTGCGATATACTGTTCCATAAACTCAAAGGTCAGTCCGTCATAGACCTTCTTCGGCTTGTTGATGCGCTTCTTCTGTTCCTTGATAACCAATTCAAAGGCGGGATGCTTGGCAACCTTAGTAGCCAACTCTTCATAAATCGCTCCTGAGCCTTTGCTGGCCTTGTCAAAACTCGCCTTTGTGCCGATGATCTTCTTGTTGATAAAATCAATGATGAAACGCTCGGAAATGGTAGCCATAGTAGAAGTAGTATTCATAGTAAAACCTTTCTGATGATCTTGGCATCGTGCGTATTTTTTAGGTCGCCACCATTATTTTGAAGTGAGGTTTTGTTTTGTTTCATCTCTCACTTTCTGGGCTTAGTATAACGAAAGTGCTCTACCTAAAAATGGTAGAACACTCAATCTTTTCTGATTTTATTTTGCTTTGTTTCGTTCCAAAGTCGTAAGATGATGTTCGCACTTCTTCATTCTTGCTCTTGGATGCTGAGAGATAAGAAAAGATGTTCTCCGATCTTCAAAGATGCTGAAAGTGGAATGTGTTCAGTATTGTTCAGTAAAATTGACTTCCATAGATAGGCGTGCTAATATATAAATAAAGAACGCAGGCGGTCTAACGACCGAAAACGCAGATTTCAAGGAGCAGGAAAAGCCATAGAAATCCTTGCGTAGCAAGGATTTCTGCCCGTGCGGCGAGCACCGTTGGCAGAGCACCTGCCTTTTAAGCAGGGTGTCCGGGGTTCGAATCCCCGACGAGGCACCAAAAAAGAGAGACAGCTTTTGAGCTGTCTCTTTTCATTTGCTCTTTCCCGGGGCCGTACGAATTGACGCGCTCTGAAAATCATGGTAAAATTCTCTTATCAATACTCAGGAGGAATGCCGTATGAAACGCTGCAAGTTTTTGACTCTTATGCTCGCCTTGCTTTTGCTGCTGCAGAGCTCCGCGCTGGCGGCGGACAAGGGCAAAACCGTCACTGTCACGCTCCCGACGTTTGCCGTTACGCTCAACGATACCAAGATCGACAGCGCGCACAGCGAATATCCGCTGATCGTCTACCGCGATATTACGTATTTCCCCATGACCTACCACGCCTCGCGCTTCCTGCACCTCAAGAGCAACTGGTATCAGACCGAGCCCAAGGGCACGCTGTTTGTCGGCTACAGCGACGCGAGCGAGGACACGTGGACCGACACGCCTGCGACCAGTAAAAATACCGTGACCGCCAAGGCGACCGTCGCTGACTATCAGATCGCCGTCAACACGGTGGACAAGGGCAAATGCCTCGACAATTCCGCCGAGCCGTACCCGCTGCTTAACTTCCGCGGCGTGACCTATTTCCCGCTCACGTGGCGCTTTGCCGTGGAGGAGTTTGGCTGGGAGTATCACTTTGACGCCAAAAGCGGCCTGAGCATCCGTTCGGCCGAGCAGTTCCGGCCCGAGCTCGAGGACGCGCTGCTTGCAAGCTCCGCGCCGTCTGCCGCGCTGGTGCAGAAGACGTATTTTTACGGCGCGGACAAGTCTGAGTACGCGGGCGTTCCCTATTCCAATCTGGCCGGTGCGACCTTCGTCTACCGCAGAAGCGGCGAGGCGGCGGTGACGATCAAGGCACAAGAGCTCTTTTCTGACGGCGAATACTACTTTGACTGTCAGGACAGCGAGAACGCGCCCGTGCTCAGCGGCGGTGTGCTGACGCTCTCCGCCCGCCGGACGGACAGTGCCGGTCAGGCGACCGTCACGCTCAAGATCGACCTGCGCAGCGGAACGCTGCTGCCGTAATTTACCCCTAAGGAGACTCGCATTGAACATCACGACCATTTTATTCGACCTGGATGGAACGCTGCTGCCGATGGATCAGGAGGCGTTCACGACCGGATACTTCAAGCTCCTCGCCAAAAAGCTCGCGCCCTACGGCTACGAGCCCAAATCCCTCGTCGACGCCATTTGGGCGGGCACGGCGGCCATGGTCAAAAACGACGGCAGCTGCACGAACGAGCAGGCCTTCTGGAAGAAGTTCGCGGCGATCTACGGCGAGGAAAAGTGCCAAAGCGACCAGGGCCTTTTCGAGGATTTCTACGCTAATGAGTTCAACGCCGCGCGCGACATCTGCGGCTTTAATCCCGCGTCGGTGGAGACGGTCCATAAGCTCAAAGAGTGCGGCTACCGCGTTGCGCTGGCGACGAATCCGATCTTTCCCCACATGGCGACGGAGAACCGCATCCGCTGGGCGGGCCTTGTGCCGGAGGACTTTGCGCTCTATACGACCTACGAAAATTCGACCTTTTGCAAGCCAAATCCCGCTTATTATCTCGAGATCGCGCGAACGCTGCATGTGCAGCCAGAGGAGTGCCTGATGGTCGGCAACGACGCGACCGAGGACATGGCCGCACGCGAGGTCGGGATGGATGTGTTTCTTTTGACCGACTGTCTCATCAACGCGAAAAACCGCGACCTGAACGCCTATCCCCGCGGCGATTTTGCCGCGCTGAACGCTTACATTGACGCACTGCAATAAAAAACTGCCGCCCGTTTGGGCGGCAGTTTTTACTTTTCGAACACTACTTTCTGCTTTTCCCGTTCTGCGCGGTGACGAGGCGGAAGATCGTGGACACCAGCAGGATCGCCACGGCGATGCTGCCCGCGACGCCCGCGGTCTCAAGTCCTTTGTGCACCGCGGCCTGCACATCGCCGCCCAGGCCGAGGCTCATCGTGTAGTAAATGCCCGCGCCCGGCACCAGCGGCAGGAGCGAGATGACGAGGTACGACGTGACGGGGTATTTGCGCGAGCGCGCCATAAGCTCAGAATACAGCGCCGAGACGACGGCGGCAAAGAAATTCATGCTGTAAATGCTCATGCCCAGATCACGGCAGAGCAGGTACGTCATCCATGTGAACACGCCGCCGAGCGCGCAGAGAATGCTGCCCCAGTCGTGCACATTGAAGAGGATGAAAAAGCCCGTACAGGCGACGAAGATCATCACGGCCTGTGCCCAGGCGGGATAGCTCGCTGAGCCGGACGCGACCGTCAGCCCGTATACGCCGGACGTGACGCGCCATGCCGCCGCCGTGCCGAGCGCGATGGCGAACGCCGAGAGAAGCACCTGCACGATGCGGTTGATGCCGGAGTTCGTATCGCCGTAAATGATGTCGCGCATGGAGGTCGTGATGAGAAGGCCGGGGACCAAGATCATTAAGGTGCCGATGATGACAAAGTCGATATAGTCGACCAGATGGAAGCCCGCGGCGAGATATGCCGGCACCGCCATGGCGAACGCCTCGACGATGGTGCTGAAAAACGGGTTCGTCTCGCGCCTGTCCATCTGGCGCGAGACAAAGCCGATGATGAGGCCCAGAAGGCCCGCGAACAGGCTGTCGCGCAGCGTGCCGCCAAACACCGGGCAAAAGCCCGCCGCGGCGCAGAAATTGCCCAGGTAATAAACGGGCACCGAGTAGTGCCGCCGCCCCTTGAGCGTTTCGTCGAGCCACTGCGCGGCGACGCTCGGGTCAGGCGTTTCGGCGCAGATGCGGCGCGAGAGCGCGTTGAGCTTTTCCACCGACTCGAGGTCATTGCCGTGGAAACCGACGCGCTTCATCACCATCAAAGGCTTGCCGTTGGCCGCCTCGAGGCTGACCATCACGCAGTTGGGGATGGAAAAGGCCTCGCATTCAATGCCGTAGGCTCCGATGATGCGGCGTATCGTCTCTTCGACGCGGAACGTCTCCGCCCCGCTGAGCGCCAGATGATAGCCGACGCGCGCGGCCAGATCGGTCAAAAGGTAATAATCCATAAAAAATCCTCATATTTTTGGGAAATTTGCCGTCAGCGGGCCTTATATTACAGCGAAACGACCGTCCTGTCAATGCTGACAGGGCGGTCACGCAAAAAACATTTGCCATTTTGCCGCGGCGGCACTATACTGGTGCTCGGTCAAGCGGAAAACAGAAAGAAATGAGAGAGATCATGGGAACTACAGTCAAAAAGCATGAGATCGACATGCTGCACGGCTCCATCTGGAATAAGCTGCCGCTCTTTGCCCTGCCGGTCGCAGCCACGGCGATCTTGGAGCAGCTCTTCCACGCCTCGGACGTCGCCATCGTCGGCAACTTCACGGGCGATGCGCGCACAGTCGCCGTCGCGGCGGTGGGCGCGAATGGCCCGATCATCGGCCTCATCGTCAACCTTTTCATCGGCATCGCGCTCGGCGCGAATGTCGTCATCGCGAACGCCATCGGCTGCCGCGACGACAATGCGGTCAAGCGCGCGGTGCACACGGCCATTGTGTTCGCTGTGTGCGGCGGCGCGGCGGTCGCGCTGCTTGGTCAGCTCATCGCCTCGCCGCTCTTGAGTATTCTCAATGTGCCGGAGGACGTGTTCCCCTATGCGCTTTTGTATCTGCGCATTTATCTTCTCGGCATGCCGGTGATATTGCTCTACAACTTTGAGGCCGCGATTTTCCGCAGCATCGGCGACACAAAGGTGCCGCTCGCAGCGCTCGCGGTCTCCGGTGTGCTGAACGTGCTCTTAAACCTCTTTTTCGTCATTGTGCTGCATATGACGGTCAACGGCGTCGCCATCGCCACGGTGGCGGCCAACGCCGTGAGCGCGGCACTGCTCTACGTCCGCCTGACGCGCACGGATAAATGCGTGCGCGTGGAGCGGAAAGCGCTGCGCATCGACGGCGCGAGCTTGAAGCGCATTTTGAGCATCGGCCTCCCCGCGGGCGTGCAGAGTGCGGTGTTCTCGTTCGCCAACATCGTCATCCAGTCGGCCATCAACACCCTCGGCACGGTGGCGATCGCGGCGTCGAGCGCGGCGTTCAATGTGGAAATTCTCGCCTACGACGTGCTCAACTCGTTTTCGCAGGCCTGCACGACCTTTGTCGGCCAGAACTACGGCGCAGGGCAGATCAAGCGCTGCAAGAAGACGATGCAGCTCAGCTTTTTGGAGGGGGCCATCGCGACATTTGTCTCGGTCGTTGTCCTGCTGCTGAGCGCAAGGTCGCTGCTCGCCATTTTCAACAGCGATCCCGAGGTCATTGCCATCGGCTATATTCGCCTTGCGACGATCCTGCCGGCGTATGTTTTCTGCCTGATCTACGAAATACTCTCCGGGTATCTGCGCGGCTTCGGCATTTCGCTCGCGCCCGCACTTTTGACGATGCTCGGCGTGTGCGGTATCCGCATCGCGTGGGTCAAGTTCGTCTTCCCGACGAGCATGACGTTCCAGACCGTCATGTGGGTCTATCCCATCAGCCTTTGCGCAACGGCGATCCTGATCTGCGGCGCGGTGCTGATCTATCGCCCGTCCAAGCGCTTTGCAAGCCTTGAAACGGAAGAAGCGGACAAGTGAGGGATTCCCTCACTTGTCAAAATGCTCCCAGAAGGCGCGCACGGCGGCCTCGTACGCGCCGCGGCCCATATAGTAGCTCATCGCGTGGTCCGCGCCGGGCACGACGAGCAGCTTGCAGGGCGCGGCGCAGGCGTCGCGGTTTTCAAACGCCATTTTGAGCGGGACGAAGTGGTCGTCCTCGCCGTGAATCAGTAAAATCGGAACATCGGTATTTTTGAGCGCCTCGACGGTGGAGTAGCTGCCGGACGAGGCGTTCAGTCTCTTTTTGCACAGGCTGTCGGCGATGACGGTCGCTGCGCGGACAGGAAGATGCAGGTTCTTCCCCATCACGTGCTGCCAGATCGCACGCGGCGAGGTGTAGGCCGAGTCGGCGATCACGCCGTGCACCGCGGCGGGGAGAATATCGCCTGCGGCCATGAGCACCGTCGCCCCGCCGAGCGACACGCCCATAAGGTAAACGGGCAGGCCGGGGAAGCGTTCGGCTGCCCAGTTTGCCCAGTCGACGCAGTCGTAGCGCTCGGTCAGGCCGAAGCCGATGTAGTCGCCCTCGCTCTCGTTCTGCGCGCGCTGCTCCACATAGAGCACGCTGCACTGCTCGCGGCTTAAAAAGTCCGCGAGCAGGCCGAAATCGCGGTACCACGCTGAGCGCCAGCCGTGAAACGCGATCACAAGGCGCTTGGCCTTTTCGCATTCACGAAGATGGCCCACGAGCGTCAAGCCCTCGCGGTTTTCGAGCAGCACTGTCTCCGTTTCCGAAGACGCAAGCTTTTTCGCGGCGGCGCGCTGCGCCTCACGGTAGGGCTCGTCGCGCTTTTCGCCCGTGAGCTGGGCGCTGCCCTTATTTTTGAGTGCCTTGGGAGCTTCGCGCTTCATCGCGACGTCCATCAGCGTTCTCGTCACGCCGTAGGCCGCCGCGCCGTAGAGTGCCGCCGCAGCCGTGACGAATATAGCCGCCTTTGTCGCTTTTTTCATAACTGTGACCTCCTTGTATCCAAACTGTAAACTCTTATCTTGGGTACTGGACAGGGATATTTTCCCGTGTTATACTCCAAACTAATCTAAGTTCCGGGCGGTTTCGACCGCCCGTCTCTTCTTTCAGCGTAGCAAAAACTCCGGCTTTTTGCTACGTTCAGTTTTTCCCGTTTGTATGCACTTCCTGCCGGAAATTTCAATGATCGGAGGAACGCATTTTCATGAACGAAGTCAAGTCCCCGAAAAAGCCGCTGCTGTACTATTACTTTGTCGCGATGCTGCTCGTGATGCTCTTCAACTTCATCGCCATGCCGTGGATCTCTGAGCACCAGATCAAGGACGTCGACTACAACACTTTCGTCACCATGACAGAGCAGGGCGAGGTCGGCCGGGTCGAGATCCAGGAGCAGTCCAACCGCATTCTCTTCACCAGCAGCGATGAAAAGACCGTCTACAAGACGGCGATGGTGCCTGACGACGGTTTGGTGCAGCGCCTTTTGGACGCGGGCGTCTCCACCACGGGTGAGGAGATCGAGCAGACGTCCACGCTCGTCAGCATTCTCGCCTGGGTGTTGCCCATCATCATCTTTGTCGCGCTGGGACAGTATATGTCGCGCAAGATGATGGAGAAGATGGGCGGCGGAGGCAACTCCATGATGTTCAACATGGGTAAGTCCAACGCCAAGGTGTATGTCAAGTCCGCCGAGGGCATCAAGTTTGACGATGTCGCGGGCGAGGATGAGGCCAAGGAGAACCTCACCGAGGTCGTCAACTACCTGCACGACCCCAGCAAGTATCAGGAGATCGGTGCCTCAATGCCCAAGGGCATTCTGCTCGTCGGCCCTCCGGGAACCGGTAAAACGATGCTCGCCAAGGCGGTCGCCGGCGAGGCGAATGTGCCGTTCTTCTCGATGTCGGGCTCTGAATTTGTCGAAATGTTCGTCGGCATGGGTGCAAGCAAGGTGCGTGACCTCTTCAAGCAGGCCAAGGAAAAGGCCCCCTGCATCGTCTTCATCGACGAGATCGACGCCATCGGCCAGAAGCGCAGCGGCGGCCAGTACGGCGGCAACGACGAACGCGAGCAGACCTTGAACCAACTGCTCACCGAAATGGACGGCTTTGAGGGCAACAACGGCGTCATCATTCTCGCCGCCACGAACCGCCCCGAATCCCTCGACCCCGCGCTCACGCGCCCGGGCCGCTTCGACCGCCGCGTGCCGGTGGAGCTGCCCGACCTCAAGGGACGCGAGGCTATCTTGCAGGTCCACGCGAAGAAGATCAAGGTCGCCGAGGACGTCGACTTCAACAAGATCGCGCGCATGGCCTCCGGCGCTTCCGGCGCGGAGCTTGCCAACATTGTGAACGAAGCGGCGCTGCGCGCCGTGCGCGACGGCCGCCGCTTTGCCACGCAGGCGGACTTAGAGGAAAGCATCGAGGTCGTCATCGCGGGCTACCAGAAGAAGAACGCCATCATGACCGACGAGGAGAAGAAGATCGTCTCCTACCACGAGATCGGCCACGCGCTCGTGGCGGCGATGCAGACGCACTCCGCCCCCGTGCAGAAGATCACCATTGTGCCGCGCACCTCGGGCGCGCTGGGCTACACGATGCAGATCGAAGAGGGCAACCATTATCTCATGAGCAAAACCGAGATGGAGAACAAGATCGCCACGCTGACCGGTGGCCGCGCCGCGGAGGAGGTCGTGTTCCACTCCATCACGACCGGCGCGTCGAACGATATCGAGCAGGCGACGAAGCTCGCCCGCGCGATGATCACGCGCTATGGCATGAGCGACGATTTCGACATGGTCGCGCTTGAGACGGTCAACAATCAGTACCTCGGCGGCGATGCGTCGCTCGCCTGCTCCGCCGAAACGCAGACGAAGATCGATCAGCGCGTGGTGGAGCTGGTGAAAAAGCAGCACGAGAAGGCTGTGAACATCCTCACCGAGAACCGCGCGAAGCTCGATGAGCTGGCGCAGTACCTCTACGAGAAGGAGACGATCACGGGCGAAGAGTTCATGCACATCCTGAATGCGCAGTAAACTCCATAAATAGAAAGAAGGCACAGCCAAACGGCTGTGCCTTTCTTTCTATTTACAGGTTGCTTTCTTTTCTGCTCGTGCGGCTGCGCAGGTAGTCGCCAAGGTTCGTGATGCAAAGGAGCATCACGACCAGAAATGCGCCGGGGATGAGCAAGATCCACCACGCGTCGGTCATCAGCGCCTTTTCCGCGAGCGAGAGCATGCTGCCCCAGGTCACGACCTCGATGGGCAGGCCGAGGCCCATGAAGCTGAGCGTCGACTCGGCGATGATGGCACTGCGCACATTCATCACTACCATAAAGAGAATGGACGAGAAGAAATTCGGCGCAAGGTGACACCGCAGAATGTGGAAAAAGCTGCCGCCCATGCACTTCGCCGCGATGACGTACTCGCTCGCGCGCAGCTGCCTGACCTCGGTGCGCACGACCTTGGCGATGCTCGTCCAGCTTGTGAGGCCGATGACGAGCGCAATGCTCCACGCGCTCGGCGTGCCGATGATCGCCTGCAAAAAGATGACGAGCAGCAGGTTCGGCACGCTGAGGAGAATTTCGGCCAGGCGCATCAGCAGCGCGTCGAGCCATTTGGACGCAAGCCCGCTGACCGCGCCGAATAGAATCGCGAGCAGCGTCGAAATGACGGTCGAGCCGACGCCGATGAACAGCGACAGCCGCCCGCCGTACCAGATCATCGAGAAGATGTCGCGCCCCATCGTGTCCGTGCCGAACAGGAATTCGCGGCACGGCGCAACGGAGCAGTGAGCCAAATCAAGATACGTCGGATTCTTCGTCATGATGAGTTCGCAGAAAAGGCACGCGAGCACGATGAGTGACAAAATCACAGCGGAGACGACAGGCTTGCCGCGCAGGGGATGTCTATTTTTCGTGGGTACGGCCTCCGGCAGCGGTCGCGCGCCGACGATTTGGAAGCGGTCGTTCATGGCTGCACCTCCGCTTCCCGCACGGCCTGCTCGGCGCGGATGCGCGGGTCGATCTGCTCGTTGATCGTCTGTGCGATGATGCTGCACAGAATGACGAGCGCACCGGAGAGCAGGCTCAGCAGCATCAGCAGGTTATAGTCCTTGTATCGCGCGCTCTCATAGGCCAGCGTGCCGAGGCCGGGGTAGGAAAACACGGCTTCGACAATGTACGTCCCGCCCAGCACGTGAGGGACGGAGATGGCCATGATGCTTAAGTACGTTGGCATCGTGTTTCGCAGGCAGTGCCGCAGCATCACGGCGCGGCGCGTTAGCCCCTTGGCCTTGGCGAGCAGCACATAGTCTGCGCGCATCTCGTCAAGAAGCCTGTTTCGGATCATGTAGGCATAGTACCACAGGTGCCCGAGCACCACGACCGCAAGCGGCAGGATGAGGTGCGCGGCGCGGTCGGCGATGTTATTTTGCTGCCCGATGGAGTAGGCCCCCGAGCTCGGCAGCACGCGCAGCTCGATGGCGAAGATCAGAATGAGCAGCAGCGACAGCCAGAATTCCGGAATGCAGCTCGTGATGGTGCCGAGCTTGCAGACCGCGCGGTCGAAAAGCGTTCCCTCCCGCCGCGCGCAGAGCATCCCAAGCAGGAGTGAGAGCGTGAAGATCAGCACAAAACCGATGCCGCCGAGAAGAAGCGTATTGCCCGCGCGGCTTGCGATGACCTCTGCCGCGGGCATTTTGTACTTATACGAGATGCCGAAATCCCCGCGCAGGGCATTCTGCGCCCAGCGGACATACTGCGTGAAGATAGGCTCGTCGAGGCCGAGCTTTTCCTCCGCCTGCGCGCGCTCCTGCGGCGTCAGCTTCTCTGCACGGTCACCGTAGTAGGAGACGAGCGGGTCGCCCGGGGCGAGGCGTGAGACATAGAACACCGCGAGCGACAGAACAAGAACGCTCAGAAGAAACGCCAGCGCCTTTTTGCCGAAATACAGGATCTTCGATGGCTTTTTCATCGCGCGCCCCCTTCCCGCAAGACGAAATGGTCCGGTTCGACCTCGACAAGCTCGCCGGTCAGCGGAAACTGCCCGGGCGAGAAGTCCGGCAATACGCGGTTTCGTTCGATGCGCGGGTCAGGAACCGGCATAGCCGCGAGCAGCGCCTTGGTGTAGGGGTGGAGCGGATGGTCGTAAAGCGCGCGCACGGGCGCGACCTCGACAAGCTTGCCGTGGTACAGTACGCCTACGCGGTCGCAGAGGAATTCCACCATCGCAAGGTCATGCGCGATGAAGAGAAACGAAAAGCCGTGCTCGCGCTGCAAATGGCGGAACAGGTTGACGATCTGTGCCTGAATGGACACATCCAGCGACGCGATCGGTTCGTCCGCCACCAGAAGCTCCGGCTCCATGCACAGCGCCCGCGCGATGGCGACGCGCTGGCGCTGCCCACCGGAGAGCTCAGACGGGTACTTGTCGAGATAGGCTTTGTCAAGGCCGACATAATACATCTGGAACTCGGCCTCCTTGCGGTATGTGCCGCGCGGCGGGACGATGTGGTGGATGCGCATGGGCTCGGTGATACTATCGCAGACTGTCATGCGCGGGTCGAGGCTCGAGGCAGAGTCCTGAAAGATCATTTGACGCGTGGTTTGCAGCATTTTTTTGTTCGCGCGGCAGGCGGCCTTGTCGCAGAGGTCGACGCCGTTATAAAAAATGTGTCCGCCGCTCGGCTGCAAGATGCCCATCGCGTAGCGCGCGGCCGTCGACTTGCCGGAGCCGGACTCACCGACGAGGCCGAAAATTTCCCCGCGGCGAATCTAGAACGAAACATCGTCCAGTGCCTTGACGGAGACTTGCTTCGTCAGCGGAAAGACATGGCTCACGTGCTGCACATCGAGCAGAATGTCATGTTTTGTCATCGCACACCTCCCACCGGCGGGGTGATCTTCGGCGCACGCTCGTCGAGCAGCCATGTTGCGGCATAGTGCGTGTCGCTGACGCGGAACATCGGCGGCGCTTCCTCGTAGTCGATGTCGAGGGCGTATTCGTTGCGGGGGGCGAAGGCGTCGCCTTGCGGCGGGTCAATGAGCGTCGGCGGCATGCCGGGGATGCTCGGCAGCGTCTCCTTTCCGCGCGAGAGCGCGGGCAGCGAGCGCAGCAGCCCCCACGTATAGGGGTGGCGCGGGTCGTAGAAGATCTCCTCCGTCGTGCCGGTCTCGACGATCTTGCCCGCGTACATCACGGCCACGCGGTCGGCGACGCGCGCGACGACGCCGAGGTCGTGCGTGACAAACACCGTCGCCGTGCCGAGCTTTCGCTGCACGTCGCGCAGCAGATCTAAGATCTGCGCTTGAATGGTCACATCCAGCGCGGTCGTCGGCTCGTCGGCAAATAAAATGTGCGGCTTCCCCGCAAGCGCGATGGCCAGCACCACGCGCTGGCGCATCCCACCGGAAAAGTTGTGGGGATAGAGTGCCATGCGCTCCTGCGCGCGGTCGATGCCGACAAGCTCGAGCAGTTCGATCACGCGCGATCTTACGGCGCTTTTTTCGGACTTTGGTTTGTGCGCGAGCACCGCCTCGGCGATCTGCGCGCCGATCGTCATCGTCGGATCAAGCGCGGTCATCGGGTCCTGGAACACCATGGAAAAGAGCGAACCGCGCAGCGCCGTCATCTCGCGCTCGCGATAAGCCGTAATGTCCGTGCCGTCTACGATGATCTTGCCGGACTTGATTTTTGCCGTCTGCGGCAGAAGGCGCAGGATGCTCTTGCACAGTACGCTCTTGCCGCAGCCCGATTCGCCGACGATGGCGAGCACCTCGCCCGCTTTCAGCGAAAAGCTCACGTCGCGCACGGACTGCACCTCGCCCGCCGGAGTGAAAAAGCTGACGGAAAGGTGCTCGACGTTCAATAGATCTGCCATGAAAAATGCCCTCTTTATGCAAGACAAAGGGGCTGAAGCCAGCCCCTCGTCAAAGATGTCAACGGCGTTTACTCGCCGATCGTCCAGTCCTGAATGTTCCAGAAAATGCCGACGCCGTGGTGGCCGAGCACCGTGTCCGCATCGATGCCGTGGACGGTGGATTTGGCAACATAGTTCGCGTCGATATAGCAGATAAAGGCGTAGGCCGGATCGTCCGCAAGCGCGTGCAGGAATTTGCTGTAATACTCTTTGCGGACGGCGTTGTCGCTGCTCTGGCGCGCGAGCGTCAGATATTCGTCCACCAGCGCGTTTGAGTAGCCCGAGTAGTTCGCGCCCTTATCCGTGCCGAAGACCTTGTAGGTGTGGTCGTCGGCGTCAAACGGGCTGCCCCAGCCGATGAGACATGCCATCTGGCCGCTCCAGTCCATCTGCGCGGGGATGTCCACCGTGCAGTGGATGCCAACTTCTCTAAGCTGCTGCGCCGCGGCCTGCGCGATGTCGATGCGGTCCTGCTCGCCGGACATGACGCTGATGACAAAACCGATCTCCTCGCCGTTTCGCTCGTAGTAGCCGCTTTCGCCCATCGTGCAGCCGACGGATTCGAGAATTTCTTTCGCTTTTGCGGGATCGTAGTCGTAGTGGTTCACGGTCTCGTCATTGTAGACGTTGCGCTGGAGCGGGCTGTACGCCGCCATGCCCTGCCCGAGCAGCACCGAATCGACAATGGCCTGACGGTCGATGGCGTAGCAGACGGCGGGGATGATGTCGCGATTTTCCGTCCAGTAGGGGTTGTTGAAGTTGAAGAGAATGCCGCGGTAGTCCGCGGTGGTCATGTCGTAGCAGGTGTAGCCGTCCTTGCCCGCGAAGTTCTGCGCGTTTTTCGGGTCGAGCAGCGCAAGGTCGATCTCACCGGACTCGAGCTGCATCGCCTGCGCATTGTCGTCGGGTACGATCTTGAAGATGACGCGCTCGATGTTCGGCGCGCCCAAGAAGTAGTCCTCGTTGCGCACGAGCACGATGGACTGGCCGGCGTCCCAGCTTTCGAGCTTGTAGGGCCCCGTGCCGACGGGGGCGCGGAAAAAGGCGGATTCCTGCATGTCCTCGCCCTCGAGCAAATGCTGCGGCAGGATCGCCATCGTCATGTACTCCAGAAATGCGGCGTTCGGCTCAGCGAGGCGGAACGAGACGGTGTGGTCGTCGAGCACGGTGATCTCCTGTACATCCTCGTAATTCGGCGCGTTTTCCGAGCCGTTGTCGGGGTCCATGATGGCTTCGATCGTGAATTTGACGTCCTGCGCCGTGAACGGCTCGCCGTCGTGCCATTTCACCCCTTCGCGCAGGTAGAAAATATAGGTGCAGTTCGCCTCGTCATAGTCCCAGCGCTCGGCGAGGGCGGGAACGATCTGATCATTGCCGTCGTGCGCGGTCAGTCCGTTGAAGAGCAGCAGGTTGATCTCGCAGTGCTCGTCCATCGCGGGATCGATGCGCGTGTAGTCGGCAGAGCCGTAGACGAGCGTGGACGGCGCGTCGTCGGTCGAGTCGCCGCCGCTCCGGCCGCAGGCGGCGAGGGAGAAGAGCATCGCGAGGGACAGCAGAAGAGTCAGCGCTTTTTTCATGGGAAACTCCTTTTCAGGGAAAAATTGGGAAACACCGCGCCGTCGGATGCGGCGAAAAATGCAATCATTTGTAGTATAGGGGAAATTCTCACCCGCCACAAGCCGGGTGGGGGATATGATGGGCAAAGTTTTTCCAAAAAATCACGGCGCGCGACGGAAATTTCCCGATTTTTGACCTTTTTGGCCTTTTTGCGAATCGCGCTTGCACTTTCCACGCGGCAATGGTACAATATTATGCCGAAAATACAGCAAAGGAGTTTGCTTTTTATGAAATTAGGTATCGTCGAAAGTGAGCCTGTTTCTGAAACTCTCCGCAAACGCACAAATGCTGATAAAGCTTGATAGGACAGGTATTTTCGGATGAAGCCAAAACATAAAAGTTCCTATTTCCCTACGCATCCCCACGCAGAAATGGCGTAAAAATGGCGTAGAGGAACCGGCGGTACACAGTTGCGAAAATCGCCTGCTGCAACATTACTAAGAATATTCAAGCTGCCCTGCGCACAAGCAGGGCAGCTTTTTTATCTGCGCACCGGCGCAGAGAGATACAAGGCGTTTCACTTCGCGTCGCAGCGTCCTGCGTGAAGTGTTTCCGCCGCGGGAAGCGGTCGCAGAACGCCCAGTGCTTTTCATAAAACGTGAAAAATTGTCCGATGACATATGCTTGTCCTTTTATATCTGACGCATTATGTTAAGATGTGCAGTAGATGTTCCATTTTACCATCCCACTCTCTGCTGGAATCGGCGCACTCTTTCAGCTCAGTTTCGATTTCAGTATATAAATCGTTCAAACTTTCCTTTCTGACACACAGTTTAGCTTTTCCTCTTGCAAGAACAAGAAGCTGCCGATATAACAAAGAAAAAACGACTTGTACCGAATGCACAAGCCGAAGAAGGAGGCAGACCGTGGAGGAAAACGCTGGGAATCGTGCAATGCCGAGGCGCTACTGGATGAGTTCTTTTCGCAGGATGATCTCCGGCAGTTAGCGCGCTGAGCACAGGGGAGCTGCTGGACTGCCCGCTGATGGTACTGGATGATACCTTTCGCATTGCTGCATACCGTTTGCCGCTCGGCTTTTCCGATGCGCTCTTTGAAACCGCCGTACGCTGCGGCGAGATCACCTACGAGGCCGGCGCAATCATCAGCAAAAATGCGATGCTCACAGCTGGTTGGGCGGACTATGTCCAGCTGGCTGATAGCCCCTATCGGCGGCGTTTTGCACCTCTCATCAGCGCGGGCGTGCGCCTCGGCTGCCTCATCTGCGTGGATACGGACGGACATTTGGAAAAAATCCCGCCGCAGACCTGGGAGCTGGTGGAGCACATCCTCTCCAAGCAGCTGTTCATGGAGGTGAGCCGTCAGGACAAGCCTTCCGAGACGGTGGAGGACATCCTCATGCACCTGCTGGACGGCGGGTTTTCCTCCACCGCGCATTTTCAGCTTCAGGCCTCCGGCATCTACCTCGCGGACTTTCATCCGCGCGCCTTCGCCCTCATCGACCTTGAGACCTACCACAGCGCTTACATGGGAAAGCGGCATCTGAAAGAGGAACTGGAAGCGCAGATTGCGGATTCCCACCCGTTTTTGTATCAGGGGGACGTTTTCCTCTTTCTGCACAGAGAGGGGGATGCGGACACGCTTTCCGCGCTGGCAAAGGAGTTTCAGCTCAAGATCCTCGTGTCCGAGCCGCTGGATGAGCTGTTCGATCTTCCGGGGCTTTATCGCACGGCTCGTGAGGCGCTGGAGCTGATGACGGACGAGCGCTTTCACGGGGAGCCGGTCTGTTCCGTGGCGCAATTGCGCACCCCGCTGCTGCTGAAAAATCTGGAGGTGCGCGGCGACCTGATCCCGATCGCGCTGCGCCGCCTTGCCGCCCACGACCGTGAAAAGGATACACAGTACTGTGAAACGCTCTACCATTACCTCACCTGCTGCCACTCGCTGAAAAAGACCAGCGACGCGCTCTATACCCACCGCAACACCGTGCTCTACCGCATCCGCAGA
>OLJF01000716.1_pt1 | contig 27979 bp, 24 predicted proteins | sample 1609751 | NCBI WGS metagenome assembly OLJF01 (sample SAMEA4350171, study PRJEB24818) | metagenome | biome: human; feature: gut; material: faeces | place: Denmark | collected 2013-09
GGTTTTGTCCTCCCCGATGAAGCTGACAAGCTCCGCGAGTTTTTCGCCGAGCATCAGGATAAGCCTGCGCTTGAGAATCCATCAAGCGCAAGCTAAAAATTTTTGTCGTGTGCTTGACATACGGGTGCCGCAGATCATGGAAGCGTACCCGTTCACAGCCCGCGTGGTCCAACAGCCTGTGCAGCCGCTGGCGCACCACCGATGGGAGCAGAGGCGAATCCTCCTTCTTTGGTGACGGAAACAGCCATCTGGAAACATTCCTTTTCCGGTACTCCCTGAACACCTCCAACACTTTGGGCGGCAGGAGCAGAGTGCGTACCGCCGCCTTTGTTTTCGGCTCAGTGATGACCAATTCCGAGCCTATGACCACCGCCTGCTTGCTGATTCGCAGTTCGCCCGTGGTCAAATTCAGCTCCTCCCATTGCAGGGCCGTCAGCTCGCCCAACCGCAGTCCTGTGGCAAATTCCAGCAGGAACAACTCGTAGTACTTTTCCTCCTTCGCCTGGATCAGCAGCTTCTGCATGGACTCCCGCGAGAGGACATTCATTTCCCCTTTTCGGGCGGGCGGCAGCTTGCAGCCGGACGCCGGATTCCGCGGGATCAGATTCTCTGATACAGCCTGTTCCAGCGCCCGCCGGCACAGGCTGTGGATGTTGCGGAGCTGGGAGTCCGCCAGCCCCGTTTCACCGTCCGATTGGTCCGCACGCCCCTCTGTTTTCAGCCAGACGAAGAACTGCTGCATATCCTTCGCGGTCAGCCTGTTCAGCGGGATATGACCCAGCCCCGGTCTGATGTACAGCCGGAGGTAGCCTTCGTAGATCCGCCGTGTGCCGGGACGGGCGGCGGGTCTGCTGTGCGTCTCATACCAGTGCTCCATCCAGTCCCCGAAGGGCATATCTGCCCTGGTCCTCGGCGGTGCAGGCGGCGCAAGGGCGTCCTTCAGCGTTTTCAGCTTCTCCACACACTCAGATTTTGTTTTAGCCAGCACATTTTTCGTTTTCGGCAGACCCTTGTCATCGTAGCCGATGACCACGCGTCCTTCCCATCGGCCGTCCTTTCTCAGGCGGACAGTTCCTTCTCCGTTTTTTCATTTTCTTGCCACGGCTTCAGCTCCTCTCCGAAAATATCGGTCAAAAATTCATCTACGATCTCTGCCGCCCTCTTTTGCATATCGCCGGTGGTGTGGGTGTAGGTGTCCAGCGTGAAGGTCGCCCGGGTATGACCCAGGATGCCTGAGAGCGTTTTCACATCCACGCCGGAGGTCAGGGCATAGTATTATATGATAAAGCGATAAATCGGTCAAGTGAAAATTCGGGACCGTGCAGAATTTCATCAGTTTAAACAGTTTTTCACTGCTTTTTTCTGCTGTTTTGCGAATTGCAGTCCCCACAAAAAGATGCTATCCTTTAAGTACAAAAGAAAGGGTGAGACCAATGTACAGTGAGGATACCCCCGAGCCATGGCGGCACGGGGAAGACGGCTGCAAGGGATCTGAGAAAAAACACTCCAATGTTCCCCGCATCATGAGAACCGCGCAACGGTGCATTGCATAGCAGAGAGCACCCCAGCACAGGAAAGATCTTGTATGCCGTGACTCCGCAGAAAGAGAGGTAGTCAATGATGTTAGATATTAAGAACCATGGATGACCCTTGGCCGTGAAACGCAGGAGATCGGCCAAGGGTCATCGTTGTTTTTGATAAGTGTTATGTGCAGCGGCTTTCGAGCCGCCGTTTTTTTTACCCTGCGAAAAAAGCTGAACGCGGCGCAGATCCGCGAATTTCTGAAAATCTACGCCCAATAAGCGATAAGCTGGATGCGCTTTGCGTTGTCAATTGGCGCGCCCCTGCTCAGTCATTCCCCTTGCCGGTGGAGCGGAGCATCACATCGTGATAGCCGCCCTCGACGATGCTGGTGGCGGAGACGAGCGTGAGCTTCGCGTTCTTCTGAAGATCGGGGATCGTGGTCACGCCGCAGTTGCACATGGTGGATTTGACCTTATAAAGGCTACGCGCGACATTATCCTGCAAAGAGCCTGCGTAGGTGACATAGGAATCCACGCCCTCCTCAAAGGCAAGACCCGTCTTGCCGCCGATGTCGTAGCGCTGCCAGTTGCGCGCGCGGTTCGAGCCCTCGCCCCAGTATTCCTTGACATACACGCCGTTGACAAGGAGCTTATTCGTGGGCGATTCGTCAAAGCGGGCGAAGTAGCGGCCGAGCATCAGAAAGTCCGCGCCCATGGCGAGGGCAAGCGTCATGTGATAGTCGTGGACGATGCCGCCGTCGGAGCAGATGGGAACATAGACGCCCGTTTCGCGGAAATATTCGTCGCGCGCGGCGGAGACCTCGATGAGAGAGGTCGCCTGACCGCGGCCGATGCCCTTGGTCTCGCGCGTGATGCAGATGGAACCGCCGCCGATGCCGACCTTGACAAAGTCTGCGCCGCACTCGGCGAGGAAGCGGAAGCCGTCGCGGTCGACCACATTGCCCGCACCGATCTTCACGGTATTGCCGTAGTTCTCACGCACGAAGTCAATGACCTTCTTCTGCCAGACAGAGTAGCCCTCGGACGAGTCAATGCAGAGAATATCCGCGCCCGCCTCAACGAGCGCGGGGATGCGCTCGTGGTAGTCGCGGGAGTTGATGCCCGCGCCGACCAGATAGCGCTTCTGCGCGTCCTGGAGGGCGAGGGGGTGCTCCTTGTGCTCGGCGTAGTCCTTGCGGAAAACGAAGTAGCGCAGGCAGTCGTTCTCATCCACAATGGGCAGAGCGTTGAGCTTGTGCTCCCAAATGATGTCGTTGGCCTTCTTGAGCGTGGTGGAGGAGGGAGCAGTGATGAGCTTTTCGCGCGGCGTCATAAAATCGCGCACCTTGAGGTCTGTGCTCATGCGGCTGACGCGGTAGTCACGGCTCGTGACGATGCCGAGGAGTTTCCCGTTGGGCATGGCGTCCTCAGTGATGGCGACGGTGGAGAAGCCGTTTTTCTCCTTGAGCGCGAGCACATCGGCCAGCGTGTGCTCAGGCGTGAGATTCGAGGCGCTGACGACGAAGCCCGCCTTGCTGCTCTTCACGCGGCGCACCATCTCCGCCTCGCTTTCGATGGACTGCGAGCCGAAGATGAACGAAAGCCCGCCCTCCTTGGCAAGCGCGACGGCGAGCGTATCGTTCGACACCGACTGCATGATCGCCGAGACCATCGGGATATTCAGGCTGATGGGGCAGTCCTCCTGCCCCTTGCGGTATTTGACCAGCGGCGTTTTGAGCGAAACGCGGTCGGGCACGCACTCCTCCGAGGTGTAGCCCGGTACGAGCAGGTACTCGCTGAAGGTATGAGACGGATCGGGATAGTAATAGGCCATGACTTGCCCTCCTATTTTTTGAAGTAACGCACCGCCGAGGCGAACAGGTGCATATCGTAAGTCCCCGGCACGTTTCGGTAAAGCGCGGGGCCGATGCGCTCGCTGTGCCCCATTTTGCCAAACACCCGCCCGTCGGGGGAGGTGATGCCCTCGATGGCGCAGACGGAGCCGTTGGGATTAAAAGCAGTATCCATTGTAGCATATCCGTCAAGGCCTGCATACTGCGTGGCAATCTGGCCGTTTGCGGCAAGCTGTTCGATCAGCTCCTGCGAGGCGAGAAAACGCCCCTCGCCGTGCGAAATGGGAACGGTGTAAATATCTCCCACCTCTGTTCCCGCAAGCCACGGAGATCGCGTCGAGCACACGCGCGTGCGCACGAGCTTGGACTGGTGGCGGCCGATGACATTGTAGGTGAGTGTCGGGAAGGACTCGTCGGTATCCATGATCCTTCCGTAGGGCACGAGGCCAAGCTTGATGAGCGCCTGGAAGCCGTTGCAGATGCCGAGCATCAAGCCGTCGCGCTGCTCGAGCAGCGCCGTCACCTGCTCGCGGACGGCGGCGTTGCGGAAAAACGCGGTGATGAGCTTGGCGCTGCCGTCCGGCTCGTCGCCGCCGGAGAAGCCGCCGGGAATGACGATCATCTGTGCGGTCCTGACGGCAGCGGCAAAGCGCTCGACGCTGTCTGCGACATCGGCGCTCGTGAGGTTGCGGACGATGAATTGCTCGGCGTCCGCGCCTGCCTCCGAAAGCGCGCGCTGCGTGTCGTACTCGCAGTTCGTGCCGGGGAAAACGGGGATGAGCGCCTTCGGACGCACCTGCTTGACGGCGGGGGCGACGCGCGTCTTCGTTTCATGGGAAAAGCTCTCAACCGTGCCGCTGTCCCGCGTCTTTGTCGGGTAGACGGCTTCGAGCACGGCGTCGTTCAGCGCGGCAAGCTCTTCGATGGAGGCACTGTCCGCGCCGAGGGCAATGGCCTTTTCCGCTGTGGTGACGCCGATGCGCACGGCGTCGGAGACTTCATCGCTCAGTTCGGCGACAATCGCGCCTGGCATGGGGGCGAACCAGTCAAGCACCGTATTTTCCGCGGCGAAGCCGATCTCGTTGCCGAAGGACATCTTCATCACCGCCTCGGCAAGGCCGTTTTCGACCGCCCACGCACTCACGACCTTGCCCGCGCGCGCAAGCGCGGTGAAACGCTCCCACGCGGCGGTCTGCTGCTCGGGCGTTTTGCCTGCGAAGAGGTAGACGCCGTGGCCCACCGCCTTCAGGTCGGTCGTCAGCAGCTCGCCTTCGAGCAGCGGCGCGATGGCGAAGGAGATGAGCGTCGGCGGCACATCGCGGTCAAGAAAGCTGCCGGACATGGAGTCCTTGCCGCCGATGGCGGCGGCGCTCAGCTCCAACTGCGCGTCCAGCGCGCCGAGCAGCGCCGCGAAGGGCTTGCCCCAACGCGCGGGCTCATTGCGGAGCTTTTCAAAAAATTCTTGCAGGGAAAGATATGCCTTATGATAGTCTGCGCCTGCGGCGACGAGCTTGGCGACCGAGGTATAGACCGCGTCGTGCGCACCGCGATAGGGGTCGGCGCTCAGCGCGTCGGGGTCGCAGCCCCAGGCCATCACGCTGCCCTGCGCGGTCTTCTCGCCGGGGAGGACGGGCAGGAGCGCCGCCATCGCCTGCGCGGGGCTGCGCTGCGTCCTGCCGCCAAAGGGCATGAGGAGCGTCCCCGCGCCGACAGTGGAGTCGAAGCGCTCGACAAGGCCGCGGCGGGACGCGCTCTTGAGGCTGCCCGCCATGCCGCGCAGCGTTTGAGCTGCGGCGGGAGCGGCACATTCCCTCGCGGGGACGGCGACGGAGGCGTGCTTCGTCGCGCCGTTGGTGTCGAGGAAGGCGCGGGAGAGGTCGGCGATCGTCTGTCCGCGCCAGCGCATGACCATGCGGGGGCTTTCGGTCACGACCGCCACGCGGTAGGCCTCTAAGTTTTCCGCCGCGGCAGCGGCGATGAATTTCGCCTCGTTCTCCGGTGCGACGACAACCGCCATGCGCTCCTGCGATTCGGAGATCGCAAGTTCCGTGCCGTCGAGGCCCTCGTACTTCTTGCGCACGGCGTCGAGGTCGATGATGAGTCCGTCCGCCAGCTCGCCGACCGCGACGGACACGCCGCCCGCGCCGAAGTCGTTGCAGCGCTTGATGAGGCGCGTGACCGCGCCGTCGCGGAACAGACGCTGGATCTTGCGCTCCTCGGGCGCATTGCCCTTTTGCACCTCGCTCGCCATCGTGGAAAGCGATTTCATATCATGGCTCTTGGAGGAGCCGGTCGCGCCGCCGATGCCGTCGCGCCCCGTGCGCCCGCCGAGCAGGATGACCACATCACCCGGCGCGGGACGCTCGCGCACAACGTTGTCCGCGGGCGCGGCGGCGACGACTGCACCGCACTCAAGGCGCTTGGCGACATAGCCCTCGTGGTACAGCTCCGCGATATGGCCGGTAGCAAGGCCGATCTGGTTGCCGTAGGAGGAGTAGCCCGCCGCGGCGGTCTGGGCGAGCTTGCGCTGCGGGAGCTTGCCTGAAAGCGTTTCGGCAAGCGCCTTTCTCGGGTCGCCGCCGCCCGTCACACGCATTGCCTGATGGACATAGGCGCGGCCGGAGAGCGGGTCGCGGATGCAGCCGCCGATGCAGGTGGCCGCGCCGCCGAAGGGCTCGATCTCGGTGGGATGGTTATGCGTTTCATTCTTGAACATCAAAAGCCAGTCCTGCTCCTTGCCGTTCACCATGGCGGGCACATGGATGGAGCAGGCGTTGATCTCCTCGCTCTCGTCGAGCTCGGGGAGCAGCCCGCGGGCTTTGAGCGTCTTTGTGCCGATGGTCGCAATATCCATAAGCGTCTGCGGGCGCTTGGCAGCCCTCTCCGCGCCGTAGACCTCCTCGCGCGCAGCGAGATAGCGCGCATAGGCACCCTTGACGGCGTCATCGTCGATGCGGATCTCGTCAAGATGCGTGGAGAAGGTCGTGTGGCGGCAGTGGTCGGACCAGTAGGTGTCGACCACGCGCAGCTCGGTCACGGTGGGGTCGCGGCGCTCGGTTTCGCGGAAATAGTCTTGCAGCGCCTTGAGGTCGGCAATATCCATGGCAAGCCCCATAGAGGAGAGCAGTGCGGAGAGCCCGGCCTCGTCCATGGCGGTGAAGCCCTCGACGGACGAAACGCACTTCGGCTCGGCAAGCTCCTCGGCGAGCGTTTCGGGCTTTGCAAGGCTCGCCTCGCGGCTTTCGACGGGGTTGATGACATAACGCTTGACCGCCTCGACATCGGCATCCGTCAGCATCCCATAGAGCGCGTAGACCTTCGCCGTGCGGATGCGCGGGCGCTCGCCTTGGCTCAGAAGCTGGATGCACTGCGACGCGCTGTCCGCGCGCTGGTCGAACTGACCGGGCAGGGGCTCGACGGCAAAGACCGCGCAGGCGTCCTGCGTGTCCGCCGCGTCGGACACAAGGTCCAGCGGCGGCTCGGAGAACACGCTCCTGCAGGCATTTTCAAAGAGAGGGGCCTCGATCCCCTCTACATCATAGCGGTTCCAGATACGCGCGGCGCGCAGGCCCTGCACGCCGAGAAAATCGCGGCAGTCCGTCAGCAGCGCCTCGCACTCGGGCGCGAGACCTTGCCGCTTTTCCACGTAGGTCCGAAATACCATTTTATCCTCTCTCCTCCCGCGCCGCGAGCGCGGCGCTGCCGATGTCGCCGCGGCAGTATTTGTTGGCAAAATCTACGCCCTCCGCCAGATGGTACGCGTCCTCGACGGCGGCCCTCAGTGTGGGGGCGACGGCGGTGACGCCGAGCACGCGTCCGCCCGCGGTCAGGAGCGTATCGCTGTCCTTTTTCGCGCCCGCGACATAGCAGTGCGCGGCGGCCTCTTCGCTCATTGTGATGGGGAAGCCGCTCTCATACTTTTGGGGGTAGCCCTCGGACGCGAGCACGACACAGCAGGCAGAATCAGTCGAAAATTCCACGCTCACATCCGCAAGCGTACCGTTCGTCGTCGCCTGCATGACGGTGAGCAGGTCGCTTTTGAGCAGCGGCAGCACCGCCTGCGTTTCGGGGTCGCCGAAGCGGCAGTTGTACTCCACGACCTTCGGGCCGCTCTTGGTGAGCATCAGCCCGAAATAGAGGCAGCCGCGGAAGGGGCGGCCCTCGGCGCGCATCGCGCGGATCGTCGGCAGGAAAATATTCTCCATGCACTCCGCCGCAATTTCCTTTGTATAGTACGCGTTCGGCGCGACCGCGCCCATGCCGCCGGTATTGGGGCCTTTGTCACCGTCGAGCGCGCGCTTGTGGTCCATGGAGGAGACCATCGGCACAAGCGTTTCGCCGTCGGTGAAGCTCAGCACCGAGACTTCGGGACCCTCCATATATTCCTCGATGACGACGCGCGCGCCGCTCTGACCGAAGGTCTTATCCTCGATCATCGCGCGCACGGCGGCCTTCGCCTCCTCAACTGTCTGCGCGACGACGACGCCCTTGCCGAGCGCGAGGCCGTCCGCCTTGACGACGATGGGCGCACCCTCTGCGTCGATGTAGGCACAGGCGGAGGGCGCGTCGGTAAAGACGCGGTATTTTGCGGTGGGAATGTTGTATTTTTGCATCAAGTCCTTTGCAAACGCCTTGCTCGCCTCGATGACGGCGGCCTTTTTGTCAGGGCCGAAGCAGGGGATGCCCGCCTCGCTCAGCGCGTCGACCGCGCCGAGGGCGAGGGGGTCGTCGGGCGCGACGACGGCATAATCAATGCCGTGCGCCTTGGCAAATTCGACCTGCGCGGGGATGTCCTTCGCGCCGATCTCACTGACGCAGACCGCGTCGGCGGCGATGCCGCCGTTGCCGGGCAGACAGTAAATTTTCTCGACCGCGGGGTTTTCCTTCAGCTTTTTAATGATGGCGTGTTCGCGGCCGCCGCCGCCGATGACCATGAGCTTCATGGAGAAATTCCTCCTTGCTTAATGATGGAACAGGCGCATACCCGTGAACGTCATAGTGATGCCGTATCTGTTTGCCGTCTCGATGACATTGTCATCGCGGATCGAGCCGCCCGGCTCGACGATGTAGGAAGCGCCGCTCTTGCGCGCGCGCTCGACATTGTCGCCGAAGGGGAAAAAGGCGTCCGAGCCGACGGTCACGCCGCGCTGCTGCGCGAGCCAAGCGCGCTTTTCCTCGCCCGTGAGCGCCTCGGGGCGCTCCTGAAAGACGCGCTGCCACGCGCCGTCGGCAAGCACATCGTCGCACTCGTCGGAGAGGTAGACATCGATAGCGTTGTCGCGGTCGGGACGGCGGATGTCGTCCACGAACGAGAGGGCGAGCACCTTCGGATGGCGGCGGAGATACCAGTTGTCCGCCTTCTGTCCCGCAAGTCGGGTGCAGTGGATGCGGCTTTGCTGGCCCGCGCCCACGCCGATGGCTTGACCGTCTTTCACATAGCAGACGGAGTTGGACTGGGTGTATTTGAGCGTGATGAGGGCAAGGAGCATATCGCGCTTTGCGCCCTCGGGCAGGTCTTTATTTTCGGTGACGATGTTCGTGAGCAGGCTCTCATCGATTTTGCAGTCGTTGTGCCCCTGCTCAAAGGTGATGCCGAAAACATCCTTCTGCTCCAGCGGCGCGGGAGTGTAGGCGGGGTCGATCTGCACGATGTTGTACTTGCCGCCCTTTTTCGTCTTTAAGATGGCAAGCGCCTCGTCGCTGTAAGCAGGGGCGATGATGCCGTCGGAAACCTCGTTTTTCAGATACGCGGCGGTGGCGGCGTCGCACTCGTCGGAGAGTGCCGCCCAGTCGCCGTAGGAGCAGAGGCGATCCGCGCCGCGGGCGCGGATGTAGGCACAGGCGATGGGGGAGAGCGCCGTGCCGGGCGCGACGAAATAGACCCTTTTGTCCACCTCGTCGAGCGGCAGGCCGAGCGCCGCGCCCGCGGGGGAGACATGCTTGAAGCTCGCCGCGGCGGGAAGGCCCGTCGCCTCTTTCAATTCGCGCACGAGCTGCCACGAGTTGAAGGCGTCGAGCAGGTTGATGTAGCCGGGCTTGCCGTTGAGAACCGTAAAGGGAAGGGCTGCGCCGTTTTTCATGAAAACGCGCGCGGGCTTCTGGTTGGGGTTGCAGCCGTATTTGAGTTCCAGCTCGTTCATGTCGTCCTCCTCAGTCGCCTGAATTTTTGTTGAACAGCTTCACTTCGCCGTTCACGTTCGCATAAAGGGACACCTTATTGTCCGCGTTGAGCGCCGCCCAGACTTCTTCGGGCGAGGGGACGCTCGCCTCCATCGGCTCGCCCGCAAAGGTGGGCAGGGGGTTTCCGTCCCCCTGATAGGTGCTGATGAAATAGCCCTTGCCCTCGTCGCAGCCTTCGTAGCAGAAGAACTCGCGCAGACAGCGCCCATCCTTACGCTTGAGGATGGACAGCTCGAAGGAGCCGTCCTCGTGCATGATGGCGGAGATGCGCGGCGTCCAGTTCGGCTCGTCCGGCTCGTATTCGCGTGTCATGAGACCGCGGCGAAAGTCGCCGTGCTGGCAGATGGTGTCGGTCTGGTCGCCGTTCGTCACGACGAGGTCGCGCCCCATCGTGCGCACGGGATGATAGATGATGAGGCTGGGGTCAGAGAGCTTGGCGGGGTCGTGCGCCTCGGTGCGGATGCCGTCCTCGGTCTTGACAAAGACGCGGTTGCGGCTGTTCTCGCTGCGCCCCATGATGAAATAATACACACAGCGGCGTCCGACAAGGATGCCGCGGCCGGGATAAGAGGTCGCCTTTAAAAACTCCAGAAAATCAGTCATTTTTCTGCTCCTTCTCTCTTACGATCTCTGCGCAGACGCGCTCTGCCGCAAGCGGCAGCAACTGCCATTCCGCCTGCTCCATCACACGCCGCTGTATCGTTTCGGGCGTGTCGCTCGGCGCGATCTCCACCGCCTTTTGCAGCAGGATCTCGCCGCCGTCGGGAATTTCGTTGACAAAGTGTACCGTCGCGCCCGTGACCTTCACGCCGCGCGCGAGCGCGGCCTCGTGTACCCTCAAGCCATACATCCCCTTGCCGCAGAAGGCGGGGATCAGGGACGGATGGACATTCAGGATGCGCCGCGGCCACTGCTTTGTAAATTCTGCGCTGAGGATGACCGTAAAGCCTGCGAGGAGAATGAGGTCGATCTTCTGCTCGCGCAGCAGCACGGAAAGCTCGTTTTCAAACGGCTTCTGCCCGCAGGCGGGCGAGAGCATGCGTGCCGCAACACCCGCATTTTCCGCCCGCGTGAGCGCATAGGCCCCTGCGCGGGAAGAAACGACCAGCACGATCTCGCCGTGCGGCATTTTTCCGTCGCGCTGCGCGTCGAGCAGCGCCTGCAAATTCGTGCCGCCGCCGGAGACCAGCACGGCGATGCGGGCGCGTGTCAGCATAGCGCCACCTTTTCCTCGCCCGATACGATCTCACCGATGACGCCCGCTTCCTGACCGAGAGAATGCAGCGCGGCGAGCGCCTTGTCGGCGCTGTCTCTTGCAGCGACGAGCACCATGCCCGTGCCCATGTTGAAGGTGTTGAACATATCGCGCTCCGAGATGCCGCCCATGCGCGCGAGCAGGGGGAAGATGGGCGGGATGTGCAGCGCTTTCTTTTCGATCTTCGCGCACAGGCCGTCGGGAATGCAGCGCGGAATGTTCTCATAAAAGCCGCCGCCAGTGATGTGGCTGATGCCGCGGACATCGGCGGCCTCAACGGCCGCTAACACAGGACGGACATAGATCTTCGTCGGGCGCAGCAGCTCCTCGCCGAGCTCGCAGCCCAGCTCGCCGTAATACTGCCCGAGGTCGGCGTTCTCCACATCGAACACCTTGCGCACGAGCGAGTAGCCGTTGGAGTGCAGTCCGCTGGAGGGCAGCGCGATGACCACATCTCCCGGCTGCATTTTGTCCTTGTCCAGAATTTTGTCACGGTCCACGACGCCCACGGCAAAGCCCGCAAGGTCATAGTCGTCCGGCTTCATCGTGCCGGGGTGCTCAGCGGTCTCGCCGCCGATGAGCGCGCAGCCCGCGCGCACACAGCCCTCGGATACGCCCGAGACCAGCGACACGACCTTTTCCGGGATGTTCTTGCCGATGGCGATGTAGTCGAGGAAGAACAGCGGCTTCGCCCCGCAGCAGATAATGTCGTTGACGCACATCGCCACGCAGTCGATGCCGACGGTGTTGTGACGATCCATGAGCTGCGCGATGCGCTGTTTGGTGCCCACGCCGTCCGTGCCGGAGACCAGCACAGGCTTTTCAAGCCCGTGCAGGTCCAGGGAGAAAAGCCCGCCGAAGCCGCCAAGATCGGAGATCACATCGGCTGTGAGCGTGCGCTGTACATAGCGGTTCATCATTTTTACGCCCTGATAGCCCGCCTCGATGTCAACGCCGGCGGCCGCGTATGCTTTCGAGTGAGAGATGCCCATAATGTCATTCCTTTCCGGTCCAGCAGTAGGTGCAGACCTTGTCCCTGTCAAGACCGATCGCCTCCAGCAGCCCGTCAAGGGACTGATAGGAGAGTGAATCAAAGCCGAACTGTGCGCAGATCTCGTGCAGCAGGCATTTTCCGCGCTCGGTGCGGCTGTCGGCGTATTCCTCCAGATGCTTTTGGCCCTCGTTGCCCTCCAGCTCCTGCACCATGCGGCGCGCGAGCAGGTCCATGGCGCTGTTGCCGCGCGAAAAGTTCAGGTAGCGGCAGGGGTACATGATGGGCGGGCAGGCCGAGCGCATATGGACCTCCGCCGCGCCGGTGCTGTATAAAAAATCCACGGTCTCGCGCAGCTGCGTGCCGCGCACGATGGAGTCATCCACAAACAGCAGCTTCTTTCCCTCGATCAGCTCCGGCACGGGGATCTGCTTCATGCGCGCCACTCTGCTGCGCACCTGCTGATCCTCCGGCATGAAGGAGCGCGGCCAGGTCGGGGTGTATTTCACAAAGGGACGCGCAAGGGGCTTGCCGCTGTGGTTGGCATAGCCCATGGCGTGCGGCACGCCGGAATCCGGCACGCCGGCGACGAAATCCACCTCGGGCACGCCGCCGCGCTCCGCCTCATCCCGCGCCATGATCGCGCCGTTGCGGTAGCGCATCAGCTCCACATTCACACCCTCGTAGTTAGAGTTCGGGTAGCCGTAATAGGTCCACAAAAAGGCGCAGATCTTCATCTGCTTCCCTGCGGGAGAGAGTGTTTGGAAGCCCTTGGCGTTCAGCCGGACGATCTCCCGCGGCCCCAGCTCATAGGCGTCCTGATAGTCGAGCTTATGATAGGCGAAGGACTCGAACGATACGCAGTAGCCGTCCTCGCGCTGTCCGATCAGCACAGGGAGGCGTCCCATGCTGTCACGCGCGGCGATCAGCTCTCCTTCCTCGGTCAAAATCAGGATCGTCATGGAGCCGTCGATGACCTCCTGCGCGTGGAGGATGCCGGAGACAAGGTCGTTTTCCTGATTGATGAGCGCGGCGGTCAGCTCGGTGACATTCACGCGGCCGCTGCTCAGCGTCAGAAATTGCTGGCCCTTGTCGGAGAGATAAGTCTTCACCAGCTCGTCAGTGTTGTTGATGATGCCGACCGTCACGATGGCGTACAGGCCCAGATGGGAGCGCACGAGCAGCGGCTGAGGGTCGCTGTCGCTGATGCAGCCGAGCCCCGCGTGGCCGCGGAAGTCCGCGAGGTCCCGCTCAAACTTCGTCCGAAAGGGCGTATTTTCAATGTTGTGTATTTGGCGCTGGAAGCCCTCCTTCTTGTCAAAGAGCACCATTCCGCCGCGGCGCGTGCCGAGGTGAGAATGATAGTCCGTGCCGAAGAAGACATCCAGCGCGACATCGCGGTCCGAGATCGCGCCGAAAAAGCCCCCCATTACGCAAAGAACAGCTCGGAGAGCGTCATGGGGTCGATGTACTTTCCGTCCCGATAGACGCGCATATTGCCGGAGGAGATCTCGTCGATCAGCATCACGCTGCCATCCGGCGCGTAGCCGTACTCAAACTTGATGTCATAGAGGACAAGGCCCTTTTCGCGCAGGTCGTCCGCGACGACCTCGGTGATCTTCTGCGTCATGGCCTTGATGTCGTCATACTGCTGCTCGGTCATCACGCCCAGCGCCACAAGGCCGTCCTTCGTCACCAGCGGATCGCCCAGCGCGTCATTTTTGAAGGTCGTCTCCACATAGGCGGGCAGGTCGGCGCCCTCTTCAATGTACTCACCGTAGCGGCGGCGGAAGCTCCCCACCGCCTTGAGGCGGCAGATGACCTCCAGCCCGTGGCCGAAGACTTTCGCGGGCAGGACCTCCATCGTGGTCTCCTTCAGATCCGCGGAGACATAGTGCGTGCGGATGCCGGCGGCGTTGATCTTTTCAAAAAAGTGCTTGGTCATGCGCAGGTTGACATTGCCCACGCCCTCGATGGTCAGGCCCACGCTGTTCTCGCCGGGGTCAAACACGCCGTCCTTGCCCGTGCAGTCATCCTTGAACCTGAGCAGGTAGTTGCCGTTGTCCAGTGCGAATACATTCTTGGTCTTTCCGGTATATACGAGTTTCATTGCTTTCAGCTCTCCTTTTATTTCTTGAAGTGTATTCCTTATTTACTGATAAAGCGCCCGAACCTCTTCGTCCGCGCGCAGCACGGCGTCCCGTTCCCGCGTCCGCGCCTCGTCCAGCTTTTGGGCGAGCTCCGCGTCGGAGACCGCCATGATCTGCACCGCCAGCAGCGCGGCGTTCTTCCCGCCGTCCACCGCCACCGTCGCCACAGGGATGCCGCTCGGCATCTGCACGGTGGAGAGCAGTGCGTCCATGCCGTCAAGCTTCGTCCCGCTGCACGGCACGCCGATCACCGGCAGCGTGGTGTTTGCCGCCATCGCGCCGGCAAGATGCGCCGCCATGCCGGCGAACGCGAGGATAACAGAAAATCCGCCCTCCCGAGCCGACGCGGCAAATTCCCTTGCCTCATTCGGACAGCGGTGAGCGGATAATACGCGCACTTCCATCTGGACACCGTAGTCTCGCAATACGCCTACGGCCTTCTCCGCGACGGGCAGATCACTCTTGCTGCCCATAACGATCGCAACCTTTCTCATTTGCGTTCCCTCCCTCAAACATAAAAATAGGTGCTCCGCTGCCCTTTGCAGTTGGAGTGCCCGGACGGTCGGCCTCTGAAACGCGCCGCCTCAGAGCGATGCTCCCTGTTCCCCCGTGGTAGCCCACATTCCGTCAGTTACAAGGGGCTCAACTTGAATTCAGTGTACCATACGCCCGGCTTTTCGTCCATTCCGCAAAAAGGAGAAAGAAGATAGAAAATCTTAGCTATATTTGTATCGTTATGACAATTCATAAGATACGCTTATATCGCGTCTTGAGAAAACTTATCGTCGAAAAACCATTTTTTTGTCTTGACAAGACGATCCTCGCGTGGTATTCTATCAAAAACTTGAGGAAAGAGAGGCGATCGTCTTGACCGTGGTTTTGAAGGGTGCGCAGGTGTTCCACCGAGGTGCTTTCAGCGGCGGTGATGTTTCCGTTTCCTTTGGGGATCGTGTTTTTTGCAAGGATATTGTTTTTCCTTCGTCCCTGAATGTTTCTTCCTTTACCATATTACCCGGTTTCGTTGATGTGCATGTGCATCTTCGGGAGCCGGGTTTTTCTTATAAGGAGACCATCCGCACCGGCTCTTTAGCGGCGGCCCACGGCGGCTATACCGCCGTGGGCGCCATGCCGAATCTGAACCCTGTGCCGGACAGCATAGAGACGCTGCAAATGGAGCTGGACGCCATTCAAAAAGACGCCGTGATTCGCGTTCTGCCCTACGGGGCCATCACGAAAGGCGAGCAGGGCAGGGAACTGGCGGACTTGGATGCCATGGCCCCCTATGTGGTGGCTTTCTCCGACGACGGAAAGGGCGTTCAGGATCGTGAAATGATGCGCCGCGCCATGCTGGAGGCCAAGCGCCTCGGCAAGCTGATCGTGGCCCACTGCGAGGACAATTCTCTGCTGCGGGGCGGCTACATCCACGACGGCGCTTATGCCCGCGCCCACGGACATCGGGGCATCTGCTCCGAGAGCGAGTGGCGGCCCATCCAGCGGGATCTGGAACTGGTGCGGGAGACAGGCTGCGGCTATCACGTCTGCCACATCTCCACCAAGGAGAGCGTCGCACTCATCCGCAAGGCCAAGGCCGAGGGCCTGAATGTCACCTGCGAGACCGGCCCCCACTACCTGCTGCTGGACGATTCCTGCTTGCAGGAGGACGGCCGTTTCAAAATGAACCCGCCCCTCCGGGACAAGGCGGATCGGGAAGCCCTGTTGGAGGGTTTGGCGGACGGAACCATCGACATGATCGCCACGGATCACGCCCCCCACAGCGCCAAGGAAAAGGGCGGGGGACTGGAAAAAAGCGCCATGGGCATCGTGGGACTGGAAACGGCCTTCCCGCTGCTCTATACGTATTTGGTAAAGCCCGGCGTCATTTCCTTTGCCCGCTTGATGGAACTGCTCCATGACGCGCCCTGCCGCCGCTTCGGCATTGCGCCGGCCACCGGCTTTACCGTGTTTGATTTGAACCGTACCTATCCGATCGACCCCGCTGAATTTCTGTCCATGGGCCGGGCCACGCCCTTTGCGGGCTGGAGTGTACAGGGCCGCTGCCTGCTGACAGCCATGGACGGGCAGGCGGTCTGGTATGATAAGACCTTGCTGGAGGGGGAGGACGCCGAATGAAGGAGACACTGCTGACTGTTTTGGAAAATACCCGGCTGGCAGACGGCATCTACCGTCTGCGGCTGGCGGGGGACACCTCTGCCATCACCGCACCGGGGCAGTTCGTGAATTTGAAGCTCTCAGGTTTTTTCCTCCGCCGCCCCATCTCCGTGTGCGATTGGGAGAACGGGGAAGTGACCCTGATTTATAAGGTTTTGGGCCATGGCACCGAGGCCATGACGGGCATGGCTGTCGGCACGGCGCTGGATGTGCTGACGGGCCTTGGCAACGGCTTTGACTTGTCCCGCAGTGGGGAACACCCCCTGCTGGTGGGCGGCGGCGTGGGTATCCCGCCGCTGTATGGCCTTGCCAGGCGGCTGACCGCACAAGGTAAGCGCGTCACCGCCGTGCTGGGCTTTAACCGAAAATCCGAGATTTTTTTAGCGGAGGAATTTCGGGCGCTGGGTGCGGAGGTCGTCATCGCCACCGCCGATGGCAGCGTCGGTCTCAAGGGCCTTGTGACCGACGGCATGGCCGCCGTGTCCGACTATACCTATCTCTACACCTGCGGCCCGGAGCCGATGCTCAAGGCGGTGTACGCTGATTGCAAGACCTCCGGCCAGTTCAGCTTTGAGGAGCGGATGGGCTGCGGCTTCGGCGCCTGCATGGGCTGCTCCTGCGAGACGAAATACGGCAATAAGCGCATCTGTAAGGATGGCCCCGTGCTGGAAAAGGAGGAGATCGTATGGTGAACACAAAAGTGACCCTCTGCGGCATTGAGATGGACAACCCCATCATCCCCGCCAGCGGCACCTTCGGCTTTGGCTATGAGTTCGCGGAGCTGTACGACATCAATATGCTGGGTACCTTCTCCTTCAAGGGTACGACTCGGGAGCCCCGCTTCGGCAACCCCACGCCCCGCATCGCGGAGTACGCCGGCGGCCTGCTGAACGCGGTGGGTCTGCAAAACCCCGGCGTGGACGCGGTGATCGCAACGGAATTGCCAAAGCTCAAGCAGGTATTTCACAAGCCGGTGATGGCGAATGTCAGCGGCTTTTCCGCGGCGGAATACGCCGAGGTCTGCGAGAAGTTAGACGCGCAGGAGCAGGTGGGCTGGCTGGAGGTCAATATCTCCTGCCCCAACGTCCACGGCGGCGGCGCGGCCTTCGGCGCGGACCCCAAGTCCGCTGCCGAGGTGACGAAGGCGGTCCGGGCAGTGACGAAAAAGCCCATCATTTTAAAGCTGTCCCCCACGGCGGCTGATATTGCCGCCGTCGCCAGAGCCTGCGAGGACGCGGGGGCTGACGGCGTGAGCCTGATCAACACCCTGCCGGGAATGCGCATCGACCTGAAACGCCGTCGTCCGCTGCTGGCCAACACCACTGGCGGTATGTCCGGCCCGGGAATGCTCCCGCTGGCGGTGCGGATGGTGTATCAGGTCTACGAGGCCGTTTCTATCCCCATCGTGGGTATGGGCGGCGTCACCACGGCGGAGGACGTTATCGAGCTGATGCTGGCGGGCGCCACTGCCATCGGCGTGGGCGCGGCGAACCTTGTGGAGCCGTATGCCTGCAAGACCATCATTGAAAATCTGCCTGCCGTGATGGAACGATACGGCATGGAAAATCTGACGGAGATCATAGGAGGAGCACATCATGGGTAAGGACGTTATCGTTGCGCTGGACTTCGACAGCAAGGAAAAGACACTGGCCTTTTTAGACCGTTTCACCGAGGAAAAGCCCTTTGTGAAGATCGGCATGGAGCTGTTTTACGCCGAAGGTCCCTCCATCGTGCGGGAGATCCGGGCCCGAGGCCACAAGATCTTCCTGGATCTGAAGCTGCATGACATTCCCAACACCGTGAAAAAGGCCATGGCGGCATTGTCTGCGCTGGATGTGGACATCGTGAACCTCCACGCCGCCGGTACCGCCGCCATGATGACCGCCGCGCTGGAGGGTCTGACGCGCCCCGACGGTACTCGGCCGCTGCTCATCGCCGTAACGCAGCTGACCTCAACGGATCAGGAGAGTATGGAGCGAGAGCTGCTGATTCATGTGCCGATGGAAAAGGTCGTACTGCACTATGCCGAAAACGCCGCTGCGGCGGGGCTTGACGGCGTGGTCTGCTCACCGATGGAGGCAGGGAGTATCCACGAACACTGCGGCCCACAGTTTCTGACCGTTACGCCGGGCATCCGGCTTGCCGGAGGAAGTGCTGGGGACCAGAAGCGTGTCACAACTCCGGCACAGGCAAGGGAGTTCAGCTCAGACTATATCGTTGTCGGCCGTCCCATCACGCAGGCGGACGACCCTGTCGCCGTATATGGCCGATGCAGAGAGGAGTTTGTGGACTGATGCGCTGGGATACAGTCCTTTTTGATCTGGACGGAACGGTGACGGATTCGCAGGAGGGCATTGTGAACTCGGTGTCCTATGCGTTGAAGCGTCTTGGCCGGGAGGTCCCCTCTCCAGACATGCTGACCACTTTTGTCGGTCCGCCTCTCCACGAAAGCTTCCCTGCGCTCTGCGGGATGAATGAAGAGGAAACAGAGCGGGCGATCCGCGAGTTCCGCATTTATTTTGAACGCTACGGTTGGGCGGAAAACGCCCCTTATTCCGGAATGGCCGAGTTGCTTGCAAGCCTGTGCGCAGCGGGACTGCGGCTGGTAATTGCAACGTCGAAGCCGGAGGAATTTGCGCGGAGAGTTTTGCGGCATTTTGAGCTGGCGCAGTATTTTGACGACATCTGCGGCTCCCGTCTGGAGGATAAGTCCAGCGCGGACAAGGCGAGCGTCGTGCGCACGGCGCTCATGCGCGCCGATGTGACGGGACACGCCGTCATGGTCGGCGACCGCCGCCACGACATATACGGGGCGCACGCCAACGGCCTTGAGGCAATCGGCGTACTCTACGGCTACGGCAGCCGCGAGGAGCTGACCGCCGCCGGAGCGGAGCATCTTGCCGCCGATCTCAACGAGCTGAAAGCAATTCTGCTTCAGGAATAAAAAAACAACGGGAGGAACATGGATATGGACATCAGCAGCAGGGTCGCTCAAGGCCTGCTCTCCATCGGCGCGGTCTTTCTGCGCCCGCAGGAACCGTTTACCTGGGCGAGCGGCATCAAAAGCCCGATCTATTGCGATAACCGCCTCATTCTCACCGCCCCCGCCGTGCGTGAGACAGTCGAGCGCGCCATTGCGGACACGGTACACCGTGAGTTTCCGCAGGCGGAGGTTTTGATGGGCACCGCCACGGCGGGCATCGCCCACGCCGCCATCGCCGCGCATCTGCTCGGCCTGCCCATGGGCTATGTGCGCTCGGGCAGCAAGGACCACGGCAGAAAAAATCAGATTGAGGGCAGGCTCGAGGCGGGGCAGAGGGTCGTCGTGATCGAGGACCTCATCTCCACCGGCGGCAGCGTGCTGGATACGGTCGCGGCGCTGCGCGAGGCAGGCGCCGAGGTGCTGGGCGTCGTGAGCATCTTCACCTACGGCATGAAAAAGGGCGTTGAGCGCATGATCGAGGCGAAGGTCAAGAGCGTGAGCCTGACAAATCTGGATACCATCGCCCGCGTGGGCGCAGAGGAGCATTACATCACCGAGGCGGACGTTGCGCGGCTGCTGGCCTTCCGCGATGACCCCGCCGACGAAAGCTGGATCAAAAAAGGAGGAACAAACTGATATGAAAAGCCTGATCGATATTCTGGAGCTTTCCGAGCAGGAGATCATGGAGCTGGTGAATACCGCCTGCGACATCATCGACCACCCCGCCGAATACGCGCACAAGTGCGACGGCAGAATCCTCGCGACCCTCTTCTTCGAGCCCTCCACCCGCACCCGTCTGAGCTTTGAGAGCGCGATGCTCTCCCTCGGCGGGCAGGTACTCGGCTTCTCGGAGGCGAAAAGCTCGTCCGCCGCCAAGGGCGAGAGCGTGGCGGACACGATCCGCACCGTGAGCTGCTACAGCGACATCATCGCCATGCGCCATCCCAAGGAGGGCGCGCCGCTGGTCGCCTCCATGCACTCGCTCGTGCCCGTCATCAACGCCGGCGACGGCGGCCACAACCACCCCACGCAGACGCTGACCGACCTTCTGACCATCCACCGCGAGATGGGGCGCTTTGAAAACCTCACGGTGGGCCTCTGCGGCGACCTCAAATTCGGCCGCACGGTACACTCCCTCGTCGCCGCCATGAGCCGTTACACCGGCATCCGCTTCGTGCTCATCTCCCCCGAGGAGCTCAAGCTGCCGCGCTATGTCAAGGAGCAGTACATCAAGGCCAAGAACATCCCTTACACGCAGTCCACCGACCTCGAGACCGTCATGCCGGAGCTGGACATCCTCTACATGACGCGCGTGCAGCGCGAGCGCTTCTTCAACGAGGAAGACTATCTGCGCCTCAAGGACAGCTACATCCTCACGTCTGACAAGCTCAGGGGCGCGAAGGAGTCTCTTCGCATCCTGCATCCGCTGCCGCGTGTGAACGAGATCTCCGTCGCCGTGGACGACGACCCGCGCGCGTGCTACTTCAAGCAAGTGCAGTACGGCAAGTACATCCGCATGGCGCTGATCCTCAAGCTGTTGGAAATCAAGTGAGAAAGGAAGTGCGACACAATGATCATTGACTCTATTCAAAACGGCATCGTCATCGACCACATCACCGCGGGAAAATCCATGGAGCTCTATCAGATCCTCGGCCTCGATCAGCTTGACTGCACGGTGGCCATCCTCAAAAACGTTACGAGCGGCAAGCTCGGCTGCAAGGACATCATCAAGATCGACCGCGAAATGGACCTTGACTGGGACCTGATCGGCTACGTCGATCCAAGCATCACCGTCAACATCATCCGCGACGGGAAACTTGTGGAAAAGCGCACGCTCAAGCTGCCTGAGCGCATCCGTGGCGTGCTCAAGTGCAAAAACCCGCGCTGCATCACCTCCGTTGAGCAGGAGCTGCCGCAGGAGTTTGTGCTAACGGATCGTGAAAAGCGCGTTTACCGCTGCCGCTACTGCGAAACGCAGGCGGGTAAATAGGCTTTTGTAAGGCAGAAGTCGAGAAGATCCTGCTTGCAGAGAAGTATGCAGAATCAGACAAGCCTCGACGCACAGGCAGCCTCCTCTCAGCACGCTGTACTGTCCGGGCGCAAAGCCGAAGGCTTCAGATGCACCATGGAGGATGCTCGGCATATCATCACAATAGAGAGAATCTTCGGATACCCTCTATTGCAGCGATGCAGGAACAATGAAAGCTCTTTATCAATTAGGACATGGCGATGAAGGGCCCGGAGCATGTTCTTCTGTTTTGCACTGTAATCATGGCAGAGAGACGTAAGGAATATCCCCGGCCAAGCCGGGGATATTCCTTACGCAGGCAAAGCTCCATGCTGTCGGCCACGCCTCATGTGGCGTTGGCATAGTCTGCTAAACTTCTTCTGCCATTTCATTTCTGAATGGTCTCCCGTTGCTTTACAGCTTGCAGCTGCCAGACAGCATTTCTACTATAACAGGGAGATTTCTTTTCCCACAATAGTCTCAGCCTGCTCCCGCCGCTTTCGATACTCCTCCAGATACCGGTCCAGACAGACCTTGTTGACGGTAGCCGAGATCGTGCTGCGCAGGAGATCCTTGGCATCAGACTCGGTTTCACCAAGTCCCTCCACTGCAGGAGCGACACCAAACGCTGCGCCGAGCATATTCTCAAACTCATCGCAGAAGTAGTCATAGGCGGTCTGAAGGGGATAGCACTCCTCCTGTATGCTAAACATCAGTCGAAGCCCCTCCAAAGGAACAACAGGCTTGACCACCGCGATGAACAGAAGCCGCGCAAGATGTTCGGCTGTATACAGCTTTTTTAGAGGGGCAGGAACCAACTTCTGCTTGACATAGTTGCTCACCATGGATCCAGTCAGTTCAGGCTCTCCTAACGGTGCCAACCGGGCGTTGATATAGCGCACCACCTGCTCCAGATACAGTCCGACCTCCGGGATCTGTGCATAGCGCGGCAGACGGAAGGCCGCGATGTCCGCCGTGATTCTGTTTTGCATTTCTTTTTCCATATTGTTATTATAAGCGTTTCCTCTGCAAAGTTCAACGGCTTTGCGAAATATTTTTAACAGTTTATTAAAAGCTGTTGACGAAGAAATAAAAAACTGATAAACTGCATCCATCCCTTACCGGAACCGAACGACACTTTTTCAGTTGGAGGTCATCTTATGGATCAGATCCGCATTGCCGCAGACTCAAGCTGCGACCTGCTTACCATGGACGGCGTGGACTTTGTCAGCGTTCCGCTCACCGTCCGTACTGCTGTGGAGGAATTTCGCGATGACGCCGCGCTCGATGTCGACGCGATGGTCACAACACTTCGCGGCACGAAGGGCCGCACCTTCAGCGCCTGCCCGAACATCGCGGACTGGGAGTCCGCCTTTGGCGAAAGCGGCGATGTACTCGCGTTCACCATTACAAGCAGCCTTTCGGGCAGCTGCAGCGCGGCACTTGCCGCAAAGAAACGCTGCGAGGAGCAGAATCCCTCTCGCCGCATTTTTGTGGTGGACACGCTGTCCGCCGGTCCGGAGATCGCCCTGCTCATCGAAAAGTCAGCCGCCGAGCTGCGCTCCGGCAAGAGCTTCGAGGAGGTCTGCACAGCCGTACAGCAGTATCAGCGCCGTACCCATCTGCTCTTTGCGCTGGAATCCATGCACAATCTCGCCCAGAACGGACGAATCAGCAAGCTGGCAGCAACGATGGCCGGTGTTCTCGGCATCCGCGCCGTTGGGCAGGCCAGCGAGGAGGGCACGCTTGAGATGCTCGGCAAATGTCGGGGCGCTCGAAAAACGCAGGAGCTCCTGTTGAGTGAAATGGTGCGGCTTGGCTACAGGGGCGGCAGCGTCCGCATCGGGCATTGCCGGAACGCGACATTTGCATTGGAGCTCTGCACCGAGATCCGGCGGCGATTTCCGGGGGCAGAGGTGAAAAGCTATCCGCTACGTGGGCTGTGCAGCTACTATGCAGAACACGGCGGGATTATGCTGGGCTTTGAGTCATGAAAACGAAGGTCTCGGACAGGAAGGCGCTGCTGCATCTTGCGGTACGCATTCTGACACTGCCGCCCATCGTCATCGGGGTAACGCTGCTTCTGATGTACGCTCCGACAGGGCTTCTGACGCGCAGGGAGCTGCTGCTGTGCGAGGTGTTCCTGCTGGTTATCCCCTTGGCGGCGTACCCGCTGCGGGAGATCTTCCACATTGGAAAGGACCGGCGCAGGGGGCAGCGCGGCACGGCGCTGGTATGCAGCGCCGTTGGGTATCTGTGCGGGTTTCTCTGGTCAATGCTGACGCCATGCTCCTGGCTCGTCCATATCCTGTTTCTCTCTTATGTCATTTCTATCGCGGCGCTGTTGCTGCTCAACGTGGGCTTTGGCCTTCGCGCAAGCGGACACGCCTGCAGCACAACAGCTCCGGCGTTTCTGTTGACATGGAAGCTGCATCCGCTTTTTGCCATACCGTCCGTTCTGCTGATCGCAGCAGTGTACCGCTCCTCCCTAAAGCTGTCGCGCCATTCCCTGCCGCAGCTTCTGGCCGGCTCGGCGGTCAGTCTGTTAGCCTGTGTGATCTCGATTATGGTTTATGGCGTCAGATAAAATGATACTGCGCCGCATCGCCGTTTCATTTGACGGTGGCGCGGCGCAGTCCTGTCTTTATTGCAGCTTCTTCAATCGCTGCTGTTCTGTTCTGCGTTATATTGATTCTTGAAAAACGCTACCACAACGGCGCCGGGGCCGAGGTGTGTTCCGATCACGCTGCCCACCGTTGTGTAGCAAACCTCCCGCAAATGCCCCTCCCAAATGTGGCGGCTGTCTTCGATGTACTTCAATAAAAGCGCACCGGAAAGTCCGCTGTAGCCAAGCAGCACCGGCTTGCTGAAATCAATTCCGCCCGCCTTGTCGATCTCCTGAACGAGCAGATTGTTCCCCATTTTCGAGCCGCGTGCTTTCCCCAGCAGGTGTATCTCGCCGTCAGTGACGGAGATCACAGGCTTGATGTTCAGCACCCCGCCGGCAAATGCGGCGGTCTTGGAAATGCGTCCACCCCGCTTAAGGTATTTGAGGGTGTCCACCAGTGCCACCACAACGATTTTTTTCTTCTCTTTCTCCAGAGCATCCGCAATTTCCTCTGCGGACATTCCCGCGTCCAAAAGCCGGAACGCAAGCTCCGCCAAAATACCCGTTCCCATCGCTGCGCTTGTGCCGCCCACCACACAGATGTTTTCATATCCTGCCGCCGCGATCACGGCGCTTTGATACGTGCCGGAAAACTTCGACGCGAGGGTAAATCTAAACGGTCGGACTAAACCACATGGTTGTTGAAATGTCAACAGAAGAGTTCCGCACAGCCCATACTCTTTGATTATAGCATCCCACGGCGCGGGGGGCTCGGCGCGGTTTTCGTGTTGTTCACCGAGTGGAAAAGCAGGCTGCCGAGAATACCGCAAAGCCCCGCCGGAATTGCTCCGGCGAGGCTTTGCCTTTGACCACATAAAATGCCACAGACAGGTGTGGAACACATGGGGGATGCGGGTCACAAGGTGTCAGGAAAGTAATTAGAATTAAGAGGAAACCGCTAAAAACGGCTAAAAAGTGCAGAAAGAATATTGCGGTAGCTCTTTGTCTACAGCGTGGTCATTTCTGCGCCGTTGCAGGGCTTGACCCAAACCGTGACGCAAACACGGAAAAAAGCAGGCGGATACAGGCGGACACAATGGATGCCCCATCGAGCCGAAAGTATGCAAAAGCGCCGGAAAGCGTTGCAGCACAACGCTTTCCGGCGCTCATTATATCTTCACACGCAGGAGGTCACTGGTTCGAGTCCAGCAGTCTCCACCACATATGAAAAATCCGAACTTTTTCCTAATCGGGGATGCGTTCGGATTTTTCATTTTTATCAGGGATGTTACATATTGAGCCGGAAGCCCGGAGGATTTTTATGATCCTCCGGGCTTTTCTCTTTGCCTTTGCACGAGATCACGATGTCATAGATGCTGGAAGAGCCGGGCTGCAGCATACGGAAGATCGGCTCCCCAATCGCAGACGAATCAATTAAAACTGCTGTCAGTCTGCCTGATTCCGATGGGACAAGAACATCCCATCAGGTGCGTTATACTGTGCTCTGAAAAACATCTGACACAGTCGCAGAGGGAGCGCACATATGAACGACAAATCCATTCGGGAGATTCTGATTTCCTGGCTGCAGGCAACCAACCACGAGATCCGCATTTATCAGGAAAAGAGCATCGGTGCATCGATTTGCGATGTGATGGCTGTTACGGATAAGCTGACCGGCTATGAAATCAAAAGTGATCAGGACAACTACGCCCGGCTGCAGGATCAGGTCAAAGCCTATGACCGGTTTTTTGACGAAAACTATTTGGTTGTCAGCCAAAGTCACAGCCGATCTGCCGAAAGCAAGGTGCCTTGTCACTGGGGAATTCTGTACATTCAAAACGATAATATTACGGTCATTCGGAGGGCGCAGAAAAACAAACAGGTATACCACTTTACAGGCTGTGCACAAAATGCTCGGATTAAGTGAAGCTGGAACTAAAAGTCTTCAAGAGGCAAACATGCATAGTATGTACTTTGTGCTCTTGGCACTTGATGAACTTTTGAAAGACGAATGCCTCTATACTCTCGACAAGCTCGGACAATACATAGAGATTGACGACAAATGTGTAGCAGAAAGAATAGACGGACAGCCAATAAAGCAAAAACGCTATTTATGGTTGAAGTGCATGAGCGTATTAGTGATATGCGTCTTAAGGTTCAGGAGATTAAGGGAGGTTCTGACAATGGCCAGCATTAAGAAAATCGAAGGAAAGAACGGCGTCAGCTACAAGATCACGGTTTCCTGCGGTTACGACGTCAAGGGCAAGAAGATCATCGAAACAGCCACGTTCAAGCCAGATGCAGGTCTGACACCAAAAAAGATGGAAAAAGCCGCGCAGGACTTTGCCCACGAATTTGAATCACGGGTAAAGAGCGGCGCGGCTATGGATGGGCGAAAAGTCACCCTGCAAGTATTTGCTGACAGGTGGATTGAAGAATATGCGAAGCCGAAGCTACAGCCGGGGACGGTCAGAAAGTATCGTGAAGAGCTGGACGACAAAATCTTGCCTGCAATCGGCCACTATAAGCTGTCGGAGATCAAGCCCCACACGTTAAACGCCTTTTTCCTCTCCCTAACGAAGGACGGCGCACGCAAGGACGGCAAGGTCGGAGGCTACAGCAAGGGCAGCATAACCAAAACGCGCAATGTGCTTTCCTCCATCCTGCGGACGGCTACGGAATGGGGGATCATCGACCGAAACCCCTGCGACAAGGTCAGAGTACAGGCAGAAAGCACCGCCGACAAGCTGAAATTCTTCACGCCGGAGCAGGCGGCGGCATTCCTCCAGTATATTGAGCAGCCTTATACCGTGCGCATAGGAGGTCATACCAGAATTGACGATACCGGCACGCCTTACACAGTCGGCGATTATGAGATCACAAAGAATATGCAGGAACAAATCAAGCTGCTGTTCAATCTGGCGATCTATACCGGTCTGCGAAAAGGGGAGCTGCTGGCGCTCAAGTGGTCAGACATTGATTTCCAGAACAACGTTGTTCAGGTTTCAAAGGCCGTAACCCTTGTAGACGGGAAACAGGTGTGCAAGACGCCGAAAACAAAGTCTTCCTATCGCTCGGTATCTTTTTCGCGCTTCCTTGCAGCACGTTTCAAGGCGTTGCAGCTGGCAGAATTGCAGCAGCGCTTTCAATTCGGGCAGGACTGGCAAGGCGACGACTGGGTTTTCATTCAGGAGAACGGCAAAATGATGAGCTATTCCACGCCGTATGAATCTTTTCAGGATGCAATCCGGCGATACAACGACGGCAGAGTGCCGGAGCAGCAGCTCCCCCTGATTCCGTTTCATGGACTCAGACACACGTCAGCCACGTTGCTGATTGCTTCCCGGTAGGACGTGAAAACGGTATCAAGCAGACTCGGCCACGCGCAGACCTCCACCACGATGAACATATATGCTCACGCCTTGCAGGAGAGCGACCGGAAAGCAGCGGATGCGCTGGAAAATCTCCTCTCCAAAGAGGCATGAAAACAAAAAAATCCCGCTCCAGTAGCCAAATAGTAGCTAAATGGCTTTCCGGGACGGGAAGCAGATTCAAGACAAAAAGAAAAAAGCCTTGATTTTCAAGGCTTTTTCATGGAGCTGCTGGGCGGATTCGAACCGCCGACCTCATCCTTACCAAGGATGCGCTCTACCGACTGAGCTACAGCAGCATATGGCGACCAAGATGGGGCTCGAACCCACGACCTCCAGCGTGACAGGCTGGCGTTCTAACCAACTGAACTACTTGGCCATCAATTATCAGGAGATCTTGTCGAACTCGAGCTTTTAGAGTGTACCAGAAACAACATACGTTGTCAATAGGAAAATGGCAGGGGCAGAAAGATTCGAACTCTCGACACGCGGTTTTGGAGACCGCTGCTCTACCAGCTGAGCTATACCCCTATGTGGTGGGCCTTCGGGGACTCGAACCCGGGACCGGACGGTTATGAGCCGTCTGCTCTAACCAACTGAGCTAAAGGCCCAAATGGATCGATCTCAATGGCTTATGTAAAAAGAAGTGTGCCGCCACCTTATAGAGTGGCGGCACACCCTTGTTGTGGCGCCTTCTGTAGGGCTCGAACCTACAACCCTTCGGTTAACAGCCGAATGCTCTACCATTGAGCTAAGAAGGCGTGTTGGCGCTACCTATTTTTCCGGGCCGTCTCCAGCCAAGTATCGTGGGCAGAAGCGAGCTTAACTTCCGTGTTCGGGATGGGAACGGGTGGACCCTCGCCCTAATAAGCACCAACTATATTGCAG
>OLJF01000735.1_pt1 | contig 27298 bp, 35 predicted proteins | sample 1609751 | NCBI WGS metagenome assembly OLJF01 (sample SAMEA4350171, study PRJEB24818) | metagenome | biome: human; feature: gut; material: faeces | place: Denmark | collected 2013-09
ATACCGAACTCGCGCGCCTCGGGAAGTCGACTTATAACCTTGAGTCGCTCGCGAAGACGCTTGGTTTTGAGTCCGTGGATGATCTCTGCCTCACCATCGCGAAGGACGAGATTTCGAACCGCGCGATCGAAGCGGTCGTGGTGCCTCAGACGCAGAAAAAGGCGGCCGATGAGCCGGTGATCCCGGTGAAGCCCGCGCAGCCGCGTGCCCATCACGATAACGGACAGATTCTTGTTGCTGGTGTCGGATCGCTTCTCACGCAGCTCGCGAAGTGCTGCCATCCGGTGCCGCCTGACGAGATCGTGGGCTTTGTGTCCCGCGGCCGCGGTGTCGTTGTGCACCGCGCTGACTGCCCGAACGTGAAGAACCTGATGGAGCAGTCGAAGGAACGTCTGATTGAGGTCTCCTGGGGTGAAGCGCCCGAGGACACTCTCTACCCGATGGAGATCCTCGTTCTCGCCCGCGACCGTATCGGTCTTCTGAAAGATGTGACCGATGTCTTCATCCGCCTGAAGATCAACATCACGAACGTCAACACGCAGACTGTGAAGAACGTCGCGCGCCTGAAATTCGGGGTGGAAGTGGCCGGTGCCGCGCTGATGCAGCAGGCCCTGAAGGAGATTCTTGAGGTGAAAGGGGTCATTTCGGCCCATAGAAGCTAGTGAAAACCCCTAAAATAAAATATTTTTAGGGGGAACTCTTGCTTTTTTATTTTGGATCCGTAGAATTCTAATTCTCTCAGGCACGTAGCTCAGCTGGTTAGAGCATCACCTTGACATGGTGGGGGTCGTTGGTTCGAGTCCAATCGTGCCTACCAAATTTTTCTGGGAGTGCTGTGTTGTTAGATTTTTCTCTGATGAATCGAACTACACTGACCATCATCTAAAACCGATGGTGAGTCACACAGCAGTTCTGTTGCTTTAAAAAAGAAAGTGCGGCTCGGGCCGCACTTTTTTTTTATTCTTTGCAGCCCGAGCCGGCGGCCGATATCCTTTACCTGGGCGGACCGGCCGGCAGAACCGCCTGACGGGCGGTCAGAGTTGCCGCTCTTCAGGCGGCAAACAGTCTGGGCAAGAAATCTTTTGAAAGAGAAGTCCCTGTCTGAAGGGGTTGAAAAGGGAGTGTCAAATGTTGGAAATTACTTTGCCGGATGGTTCAAAGCGCGAGTTTGAAGGCCCCGTGACAGTGGCGCAGATTGCCGCTTCGATCGGTGCCGGACTCGCCCGTGCGGCGCTTGCCGGCCGCGTGGACGGAAAGCTTGTGGATCTCTCCGAGACCGTGGATCACGACGCCTCTGTCGCGATCATCACCGGTAAGGATGAGGAAGGTCTTGACATCATTCGCCACTCCACCGCTCACCTGATGGCTCAGGCAGTGAAGCAGCTCTATCCGGAAGCCGAAGTGACGATCGGACCGTCGATCGAAAACGGTTTCTACTACGACTTCTCCTGCAAGAAGCCCTTCTCGGAAGAAGACCTCGCGAAGATCGAAAAGCGCATGGACGAGATCGTGGCGGAGAACCTCCCGATCACGCACCGCGAAGTGACGCGCGACGAGGCGATCTCCTTCTTCGATAAGCTCGGCGAGCACTATAAGGTCGAACTCGTGAAGGCGATTCCGGAAGACCAGAAGATCACGCTCTACACGCAGGGCGACTTCACGGATCTGTGCCGCGGGCCTCACGTGCCGAGCACCGGTGTGCTGAAGGTGCATAAGCTGATGAAGGTGGCCGGCGCTTACTGGCGCGGCGACTCGAAGAATGAGATGCTGCAGCGTATCTACGGCACCGCGTTCGCGACGAAGGATGAGCTGAAGGCTTATCTGCACATGCTCGAAGAGGCCGCCCGCCGCGACCACCGCAAGCTTGGCAAGGACATGGACCTCTTCCACCTCCAGGAAGAAGCCCCGGGCATGATTTTCTGGCACGCGAAGGGCTGGGCCCTCTGGCAGGTGATCGAGCAGTACATGCGCCGCATCTACCGCGACAACGGCTACCAGGAAGTGAAGGCTCCGCAGCTTCTCGACCGCTCCCTCTGGGAGAAGTCCGGCCACTGGGCGAAGTACCGCTCCAACATGTTCACGACGGAGTCTGAGAACCGCATCTACGCTCTGAAGCCGATGAACTGCCCGGGCCACATCCAGATCTTCAAGAGCGCGCTCCGCTCTTACCGCGATCTGCCGATCCGCTACGGTGAATTCGGTCAGTGCCACCGCAACGAGCCGTCCGGCTCTCTGCACGGCCTGATGCGCGTCCGCGGTTTCACGCAGGACGACGGCCACATCTTCTGCACGGAAGATCAGATTCTCGACGAATGCGTGAATTTCACCGCGATCGTGAAGAAGGTCTACAAGGACTTCGGATTCGACGATATTGAGTACTTCGTCGCGACGCGTCCTGAAATGCGTATCGGTGACGACGCGACCTGGGACAAGGCTGAGAAGGATCTGATGATCGCTCTCGACCGCGCCGGTGTGAAGTACAAGGTGCTGCCGGGTGAAGGCGCTTTCTACGGCCCGAAGGTTGAGTACCACCTCCGTGACTGCCTCGGCCGCAGCTGGCAGTGCGGTACGGTTCAGGTTGACTTCCAGATGCCGGGCCGTCTCGGAGCGGAATATGTTGATGCCGATGACCAGAGAAAGGTCCCGGTTATGCTCCATCGTGCTATCCTCGGTTCTCTGGAACGCTGGATTGGTATGCTGCTTGAGAACTACGCCGGAGCCCTTCCGCCGTGGCTCGCACCGACTCAGGTAGCGGTTGCCTCCATTACGGATTCCCAGGCAGACTACGCTCACGAGGTTTATCAGAAACTCTTCAATGCGGGTTATCGAGTAGAAGAGGATTTGCGCAGTGAGAAAATCAACTATAAAATTCGCGAACTTAGTCTGACGAAAGTTCCTTACATCCTGGTTGTGGGTGAGAAGGAAAAGCAGGCAGGTACAGTGGCTGTCCGTGAGCGCGGCGGCCGGAATATCGGTGCTATGAGTTTTGACGACTTTGCTGCGCTGCTTGCGGCTCAGGTCGCCGATCACACCAACATTGAGGTTAATAAGTGATAACAAATAGTAGGGATAACCCTGCAAAAGAGGAAAATCGTCATCGTCTGAATCGTGAAATCCGGGTCCCCGAGGTCCGAGTCACGATGCCGGACGGAACCAGCGTCATCATGAACACGTACGACGCTCTTCACAAGGCTGAAGAGCTCGGCGTGGATCTGGTCGAAGTCGCGCCGAAGGCGCGTCCGCCGGTTTGCAAGCTGATTGACTACGGCAAGTTCAAGTACCAGGAACAGAAGCGCGCTCAGGAAGCCAAGGCCAAGCAGAAGGTCACGCAGGTGAAGGAAGTGAAGTTCCGCCCCGCGACCGACGAAAACGATTTTCAGACGAAGATCCGTGCTGTCCGCCGCTTCCTTGAAGGCGGAGATAAGGCTAAAATTACGCTCCGCTATCGCGGCCGCGAAATGGCCCATCAGGAATTCGGCGTGGAACTTATGGACCGCGTGAAGACCGAGCTGGGTGATATCGCTCAGGTTGAGCAGAATCCGAAGCTCGAAGGGCGCCAGATGATCATGGTGCTCGGGCCGAAGCGCAAGAAGTAATCAGACGAAATCGTCCGGGGGAGATGCGTTTCTCTCCTCCGGCATTTCTGACCAGTTTTGCAGTACCTCCGAAACTTCTCCCAACCCGGGAAGTGTCGGAGTTAGAAGAAGTGATTCAAGGGCAGTTCAAGACCATCCAAACTTTTTCCGGAAGGCGCCTTTGAGTCATCAATAAAGAGGAAACGGCAAATGCCGAAGATGAAAACCAAGCGGGCTGCTGCCAAGCGCTTTAAAGTGCGCTCCGGCGGTTCCATCAAGTTTGGCCACTCGACCAAGCGTCACATCCTGTCCCATCGCACGACCAAGAACAAGCGTCACCTGCGCGGCATGGTGACGGTTGCGAAGTGCAATGAGCTCAACGTCAAGCGCATGCTTGCCATCGCTTCCTGATCTGGATAGGAGAATAAAAAGATGCCTCGAGTTAAGCGTGGTGTAACCGCTCGTGCCCGTCATAAGAAGCTGCTCGCCCTGTCGAAGGGCTACAGCCTTCGTGCCAACAATGTGTTCCGTGTGGCCAAGGAAGCCGTCATGCGCGGCGCCCAGTACGCCTATCGTGACCGCCGTGCGAAGAAGCGCGTCTTCCGCCGTCTGTGGATTGCCCGTATCAATGCGGCTACCCGTCAGAACGGAATGACCTACAGCGCCTTCATCAACGGCCTTCACAAGGCGAACATCCTCCTTGATCGCAAGGTGCTCGCTGATATGGCTGTGTTTGACAAGGAAGGCTTTGTTGCTCTGGTCGAAAAGGCCAAGGCAGCTCGTGCTTAATTGGTGAATCCACTTGTCAAAGCACAGGAGCGCTGAAGCCTCGGCTGAGGTGCTCCAGCTTTAAAAGGGGCGGGCCAGCAGTACCGGGTCGCCCCTTTTTTCGTTATCTTCTTCTGTATTGCGGGCAAGAAAGCAGACCGCTGCTGCCCACGTTTTCCGTATCGGAATCAAAAAATGGAAGATTTATCCAAACTGATTGAATCCGCCCGGCAGTCTTTCGCTGAAGCGACGCAGCCTGCAGCGCTGGAAGATGCCAAGGCGAAATTCCTTGGGAAGTCCGGCACCCTCACGACAATGATGAAGGGTCTGCGGGATCTCGCAGCCGACCAGCGGAAGGCGGCCGGTGCTGAGATCAATGCCGCGAAGCGTGCTGTGGAAGAGGCGCTGAACGCCCGCCGCGAAGCGCTCGCGCAGGCCGCTCTCGAGAAGAAGCTTGCCGAGGAAGCGATCGATGTGACGCTGCCGGGACGTACGTCTCCCGCCGGCGGCATCCACCCCGTGATCCGCACCTGGATGCGTATTGAAGAGATTTTCCGTTCGATCGGTTTCGACGTGGCCTCCGGCCCCGAAATCGAGAACGACTGGTACACGTTCACGGCGCTCAATAACCCCCTCAACCATCCGGCCCGCTCGATGCAGGATACGTTCTACGTCGACATGAAGGATGAGAAGGGGCTGCTGCTGCCGCTGCGCCCGCACACCTCCCCGATGCAGGTCCGTTACTCCCGCACCCACAAGCCGCCGATCAAGGTGATTGCTCCGGGACGTACCTACCGCGTTGACTCCGACGCCACGCACTCCCCGATGTTCCATCAGGTCGAAGGACTGTGGCTCGGCGAAAACATCAGCTTCGCGGATCTGAAGGGCGTGTACTCCATGTTCCTGCGCCGGTTCTTCGAAACCGACGACCTCATCGTGCGCTTCCGTCCGAGCTACTTCCCGTTCACCGAGCCGTCTGTTGAAGTGGACATGATGTTCACCACCGGCTCCCGCAAGGGCAAGTGGCTTGAGATTTCCGGCGCCGGCGAAGTGCACCCGACCGTGGTCCGCAACTACGGGCTCGATCCCGAGCAGTACTGCGGCTTCGCTTTCGGCTCGGGTCTTGAGCGTCTCACGATGCTGCGCTACGGCATCGACGACCTGCGGCTCTTCTTTGAAGGCGACCTCCGGTTCCTTCGCCAGTTCAACGAGTAATGGGGAAGAAAAATGCTGTTTTCTGAAAGCTGGCTTCGTACGTATGTGAATCCCGCGATTTCGAGCGAGGAGCTCCAGGACGCGCTCACGATGCACGGCCTCGAAGTGGACGAAGCCCGTAAGGCGGCCCCCGATTTCACGGGTGTCGTGATTGCTGAAGTCGTTGAATGCCGCGACCATGAGAATTCCGATCACCTGCATGTCTGCCAGGTGAACGCCGGCACTGGCGAACTGATCCAGATCGTCTGCGGCGCGCCGAACGTCCGAGCTGGGGTGCGTGTGCCCTGCGCGATGGTGGGAGCTGAGCTCCCCGGCGGGTTCAAGATCAAGAAGGCGAAGCTGCGCGGCGTGCCCTCGAACGGCATGCTCTGCTCGGCCCGTGAGCTCGGCGTGTCCGAGGATCATGACGGTCTCTGGCTTCTGCCGGAAGACGCCCCGATCGGCGAAGATATCCGCAAGTACGCTCACCTCGACGACGTCGTGGTGGATCTGAACGTCACGCCGAACCGCGGTGACGCGCTTTCTCTCACCGGTATCGCGCGTGAAGTCCACGCCGTGACGGGGGCTGAGCTGAAGCTCCCGGAAATCCATGAAGCCGCTGTGACGACTGACGCGGCTCATGCCGTGAAGATTGAGGCCTCTGACCTCTGCGCCCGTTATACGAGCCGCGTGATCACGGGGCTGAACGCCAAGGCGAAGACGCCTGAATGGATGGCGGAGCGGCTTGAGCGCTGCGGTCAGCGTCCGATTTCGGCTCTCGTCGATATTTCGAATTACGTGCTCCTCGAGCTCGGCCGTCCGACTCACTTCTTTGACCTCGATAAGCTCTCCGGCACCGTGACGGCGCGCTGGGCGAAGAAAGGCGAGAAGATTGAGCTCCTGAACGGCAAGACCGTTGACCTGACCCCGTACTACGGCGTGATCGCGGATGATAACGGTTCGCAGGCGATCGCCGGCATCATGGGCGGCTCGGCGGACTCTGTGTCGGATGACACGGTGAACCTCTTCATCGAGTCCGCGTTCTTCCGTCCGGCCGCGATCCAGGGCCGCGCCCGTAAGCTCAACTTCTCGTCTGACTCCTCGTTCCGTTTCGAGCGCGGTGTCGACTATGGAACGACCCGTGAGCATCTCGAGTACATCACGGCGCTCGTTCTCTCGATCTGCGGAACCGACACCACGCGCGTCGGCCCGGTGAGCGACATTGAGTCCGATCTCCCGGAGCGCCGCGTCGTGAAGTTCCGCGCTGCACGCTGCCGCAAGCTCGTCGGTGTGGACATTCCGACCGACTTCATGGAAGAAGCCTTCAAGCGTCTCGGGTTTGAGTACACGCGTGACGGTGACCTCTTCACGGTGACCTCTCCCACGTACCGCTTCGATATCGAAATCGAAGAGGACCTCGTGGAAGAAGTGGCCCGTCTCTGGGGTTACGACAAGCTGCCGGAAAATCCGCCGCTTGAGCGCGCTGTGATGCTGCCGTCCCGCGAGGATCGCCGCACGCAGCATGACCTGCGTCTGAAGCTTGCCGGCCGCGGCTATCAGGAACTCGTGAACTTCTCGTTTGTCGAAGAGAAGTGGGAGAAGGATTTCGGCGGCGAAGCTGCCCCGATCCGTCTGCTGAACCCGATCGCCTCGCAGCTCTCCGTGATGCGTACGCAGCTGATCGGCGGCCTTGTCGACATTCTGCGCTACAACCTGAACCGCAAGGAAGACCGTGTGCGCGTGTTTGAGCTCGGCCGCGTGTTCTTCCAGGATCCGACGATTGAGCCTTCTGACACGTCCGTGAAGGGCGTCCGTCAGCCCGAGCACCTCGCCGGTCTCGCCTACGGCACCGCGGACGCTCCGCAGTGGGGCATCAAGTCCCGCCGCGTGGACTTCTTCGATGTGAAGGGTGACCTCGAACGCCTCGCCTTCCCGCTCACGCTTGATTTTGTTCCGGAAGTCTTCCCGTCGCTTCACCCGGGCCGCAGCGCCGGGGTGTATCTTGACGGAAAACGGATCGGTCTCATCGGCGAATTGCACCCGAGGCTTCAGCAGGCGTATGATCTCCCCCTCTGCCCTGTGGTGTTCGAGATCGATGTAGAGCCGCTGCTCAGCGTGCCGGTCCCCGAGCATAAGCCCGTTTCCAAGTTCCAGAAGTCGCTGCGCGATATTTCGCTCGCAGTGCCGGCCTCTGTGACTTCGAAGCAGATCTTCGACGCGGTGCGCGCCGCCCGGAGAACGGATGTGAGACTCGCCTGTCTCACCGACTTCCGTCTCTTCGACGTGTACCATCCGGAAAATCAGCCTTCCGCCGATAAGTCGATGGCCTTCCGCCTCGTGCTGGAGTCCTTCGGTGAAGAGGCTGTGACTGAAGCCCAGATCGAAGGCGCGACTGAAGCGGTGATCGCTGGACTTGAACCCCTTGGCATTAAACTTCGTGCTGAATTAGGTAACCTTTGAAATGGCTATTGAAGAGCATGATTTTTCCCCCTCCGTCGGGCCGCCGATGACGAAAGCCGATCTGGTCGATATTCTGTTTGCCCGGATGGGTCTTTCGAAGCGCGAAGCGAAGCTGCTTGTCGATGTGTTTTTCGACGAGATTCGCTCCCGCCTGGAGCATGGCAGCCCCGTGAAGCTTTCCGGTTTCGGCAACTTCCAGCTGCGCGACAAGCCCCAGCGCCCCGGACGCAACCCGAAGACGGGTGAGGAAATCGCGATCACGGCCCGCCGTGTCGTTACGTTCCACGCATCGGCTAAGCTCCGCGATGCAGTCCTTGCCGGCTTTCCGGCGAAGTCTGCGAATTAAAATCGCTTTGTAATCCGAGTGTTTGAGAGCGGCAGAACCGGTAAAACGGTTCTGCCGCTTTTCTTTAAGCCCGTCCTTTTAGCGGTTAGAATCGGAAGGTCAGCTAGAGAAGGAAAAGGGCATGTCAGAGAAAGAAATCGGAGCTTTTCCGCCGATTCCGGAGAAACGCTTTTTCACGATCGGCGAAGCGGCTGAGCTGGTCGGAGTCGCGACTTCGGTTCTCCGGTTCTGGGAGGATGAGTTCAAGCAGCTTTCGCCGGGCCGTCACGGTTCGCGCCGCCGCTATGAGAAGAAGGATATTCTCACGGCGCGTGAGATCCGCTCGCTCCTCTATGATCAGGGCTATACGCTGGCCGGCGCGAAGAAGCATCTGAAGCACCGGAAGACAGCAGTCGCTCAGGCGACTGAAGGCAGAGCCGCCGTGAGCCCGAATGTGGTCGAGGAACTCCGGAATATCAGGGATTCCATCAAAAATTTCCTTTTATGAAGATTTTGTGGTATAGTTCATCTCTCTCGGGGTGTGGCGCAGCCTGGTAGCGCACTTGCATGGGGTGCAAGGGGTCGTGAGTTCGAGTCCCACCACCCCGACCAATTCCAGGAAAGGAGACAACGAAAGTTGCCTCCTTTTTCTTTGTATTCATCTACGGCAACTCAATAAAAACAAGAGCTTAAGACACAATACGCGTGTTGTCTTTGTCTCTAATCCTCTCTGTAAGGCGTGTCATTATCTAAGAATCTATGCCACAATCATTACCACAAATGAGCGGGGAAACTTCAATTTCTCCCCAAACATAACGGAATTTTTTGTGGTAATAATCGTATTTATTATTTAAAAACATTCGATTACGGAGATTGAGCGTTATGCGCGTGGCAAACAGGATGACTGACAAGCGTTTGAAAGCCCTGACGGCTGACGCTTCATGCGGGATTGTCCCCGGGCTTTATGTTGGAGTCAGGAAGCTCAAGGACGGGACATATGCCCGTTATTTCCTGCTTCGGGATCGTGGTTTGAAGCGGGTCTTTACTCTCGGGAAGTATCCCGAAATGTCACTCGCTGAGGCCTTCGAGAAGGGGCTCAGATGGAGGAAACTGATAGCGGAAGGGATTGACCCATCTGAGCAGGAGAAAGCGGCCAGAGACGCGCTACGCCCCTCCCCGGCACCTCAAAAAGAGGAGGACGCACTAACCTTTGAAAAACTTATCTGGAAGTGGATTGAGTTCAACACAAAGAGGGGGAGGTGGAAAAACGCTGAAAAATCCCGCGATCTGGTTTGGGATGGCTTTTTCAGGAATCACATCCCTAAAGAAATCAGAGACTGCCCGGTTGTAGACCTGAAACCTCAGATGTTCTGTGATGCCCTGGGGGAAAAGTGGGGAACCATGATTGACACGCCCGAAAGGATTCTTAGCGACGCTAAAAGAGCGATTGATTGGGCAATACGCTCGGAGATGATCCCGCCGATGGTTAACCCGTGCCAGGTGGTGGACGGGCGTTTAGGGGATTTGCTGCCACTAAATCGACCGGAAGGCGGGCACGAGCCGGCACTGCCGCCGAAACGTATGCCGGCTTTCTTTAAGGCACTTATGCAGCTTGCCCCGGTTAGCCAGACGGCCCGCTGCCTTGCATTCGCGATCCTTACTTCAGCGCGCAACACAACAGCGCGTGAAGCAACATGGGGGGAAATCCAGCAGGATGATGATGGGAGGTGGCTGCACGTTATTCCTCGTGCCCGCATGAAGGTGAAGAGCGAAAAGATTCCCTTTGACCGCAAAACACCGCTTTGCCTAGAAGCCGTTCAGCTGCTGGAATCAGCCCCACGGGTAGGGGGATCTCCAGATTCCTATATTTTCCCCAATGTGAACAAGGGGAGAAATTCTCCTTTTTCCCGTGATTCTGTCCGGGCGCTGATTAAGCGCATGCACGACAAACAGAAAAGAATTGACGGGATTGGCTGGGTAGACCCCGATCAGTTCCATGCGAAGACCGGCAAACCCCGTATAGTGACCCTCCACGGGCTCGCGCGGGCAACTTTCAATACTTGGGCCAAGGATGCCAAGGGATACTCCCACAAGCCGTTTTCGCGCGATCTGAGAGAAAGCTGCTTGGATCACCGCAACGAGTCCTACCAGTGCGCGTACGATCGGGAGCAGGCTCTGGGTGATATGCGTGAGGTCTACGATGCTTGGGGAAAATTCTGCATGTCATTGGTTCATGTCGGATAAACTGGCAGCGCTTTAAGCTCCAGCGGTATAACCGTTCAAGTGCCGGAGATTTAGCTAAACGATTGGATTAAAAACAGGTCTAACAGAGGGGCTTTGGCGGAGCGGGGCAAGCAAGAGCATAATCGGGTATGGAGGCCTGATATGGAAAATGTTAAAAAAATCTTTTTCCCTCAGACCCTATCTTGGGCGATTTCTCGTACAAAGCTAGGTGAAAAAGACCTTGAGAAGAAAATCAAGGTTAAAGAGGGGACGATAGGGAAATGGAAGAGCGGGGAGGTTGCCCCCAGCATCTCGCAGGCAAAAAGGCTTGCGGAAAGGGCCTTTATTGCTTTCCCGATGTTGCTTTTGGATACCCCCCCAGCAGACACCATACAAATCCCGGACTTTAGAACGGTTGAAGGGAAGCGTTTGGTGGAAGCAAGTCCCGATCTAAGGGACACTATTGATTACGTTACAGAATGCCAGGACTGGTACCGGGACTATCTAAAAAACGGTTTCAGTGAACCCAATGGTTTTGTTGGGAGCCTTCTCAATTATGACGACCCGGAGGAAGCTGCCAAGTTTATCTCTGAGACACTTTCTATTGCTGATCTGAGAAAAGAAGCGAATAGTCGTGGCGCGTTTATTTCGGCACTTACTAGAAAAATAGAAGCGCTGGGTATATGTGTAATGCGTAGCGGGATTGTTCGTGTAAATACAAGAAGACCGCTTGATCCTAATGAGTTTCGTGGATTCGCTTTGTCTGACGATTACGCGCCCTTTATTTTCATAAATAGCAAAGACGCTCTCGCGGGACAGGCCTTTTCTTTGGTGCATGAACTTGTCCATATAGGCAAGAATGACTCCGGGGTGTCTGGAGGTGACCGTTTCGTTACAGGTAAAGAGAGTTTTGCCAACCATGTTGCTGGCGCTGTCTTAATTCCCAAGTCTGAACTCCCTGATGAAAATGAGTTTAAAAGGATTCAGGAAGATGATCTGATTAGAAAGATTGATCAGTTGTCTCGGAAGTTAAAAGTCAGCTCGTGGGCAGTGCTGACTAGGGCGAGGGTGCTGAGGAGAATTTCTGAGGCACAGTATCGGACGGCGTTAAGCCAGATAAAGGAGCAGGGGCGGATGCAGCCGAAAGCAAGTGGATCCGCTGACTATTACAAGTCCAGAGGTGCGGCATTGGGGCGGAATTTTTCTCGAGCCCTGATAAGTTCTGTTAAGTCTGGGGCTATTCTTTATCGCGATATGTGGCAATTATCGGGGATAAAGCCAAAATCCATCGATAAATATGCAAAAGAAATTGCCTTTACTGGAGCATAAAAATGGCTTTTATCCTTGACACCAACATTTTCCTCCAAGCCAAGAATAAAGACTACCCATTTACTTATTTCCCCGGGTTTTGGGAATGGCTTGATTCTGGATTTAAAACGGGGCAGTTTCTTCTTCTTTCGTCGGTCTATAAAGAGGTATCTGGAGGAGACGATGAGGTATCGAATTGGATAAAGAGCAGAAAGCAATATGTAATTAAAGAAGAAAAGGCAAAAAATTACATAATAAACCATAAGAAGATCGTGAACTTTCTTAATGACAAAGGGTTCACACATATGAATGATTTTTTACAGAAGGCAGATGGGAGCTTAATTGCTTACGCAATGACCAGCGGGGATATGGTCATAACGCACGAACTCCCTAGGCCCGATTCTAAGAAGCATCCTAAGATTCCTGATGTATGCAATCAGTTTGGGGTTAAATGGAAGGGGCTGCTTTATCTTTTTGCCAATTCAACCCCAAAACCGATTTTCACACTCTCATAACCTTATCCTTGAAGCCCGTAGGCCCTCTTCTGGCGGGTAAGAGGGCAGTGGTTTTGATGCGCTTAGTGTTGCGCCACCAGGTACCTATAGCACGGCAAATCCTTTACAGCCATGTCGTGGTGGTCGAGGATCTTTTCGACCTCATTCATGTTTGCCTCGTTCATCATTTCGTAGAAGCGCGGCGCCTCTGGAGACTGGACTGCAACAAAGATCTGATAGACAAGGTCAAGTTGCCTGCGGAAGAGATATTTTTTGTAGTAGACGAGGGTTCTGATACGTTCCATCTCGTCTCTTGAGAGCGTGATGCTGTTTTTATCTTCGAGCGCGGGGAGCTTTACCTCGCAGGTCGCGATGAAGTCGAGCGCGGTCTGAAGGTCCTCGCTTCGGATCTGGTCATACTTTGCGACCTGAAAGTGGGCATAGAGCGCGTGATAGATCGTCTGGTAAGTGACAGCGCTCTTCTTTGCGCGCGCCGAGATGGCCTTGCGGATCTGAAGCTGCTCCGCGGGGGTGAGGGTGGCTGCTGAGTAGCTCCCGGTCTTGCGGATAGCGGGGAGCACTTCACTTGTCACCCAGCGGCGAAACTTCTTGGCTTCTGGACGGCGGCTTTTGAAAATCAGAGCATAAAGACCAGACTCAGAAACGATTGAAATTTCTTGCTTCCCGCCGGGGGTGTCAATTGTATTTACACCCTTTTCGTCATCATCCAAAAGCGCAACAGAAGCACGGATATTCGAGAGTTGAAGAATCTTGCCGACATCGGCAGACGAAAACCACGGGGCACCCGAAACGAGGATAGTTCTTACGGGGGATTTCTCAAATGAGAACACAGAGAGATTAGACATAAGCATGTCTCCTAACAAGGGAATTAAATCCCTGCCACCACTACGCCAAGTGTGGCGGGCAGGCCTTGCAGGTTGGCGTACCGGTGTTAGGAGCCGGCCTCCCAAAGGGAGCCTGCAAGCCCACCCATAAAAGGTGACCTGCGCGCATAAGAAAAGCCGCATGAGGCAGCTATGCGCCTAACAGTCGGGACGCCAATCCCGCGTCCGGAATCCCGGACAGGGAAAATATAGCATATTCCATTCCAACGAATCCACTTTGTTAAAATGGTCAGCACAGACTCCTGGAGGGATCGCAATGCAAAAAATACGCGAAGAGGATTGGCTACAGACGAAGATTAATGGGGCTCTTGCGGATTATGTCCGGGCATCTGAATTTAAGCCGACTGAAGAAAGAGCCCTAACTGCCGTTACTATGGTTAAACACCTCTGGGCGATTTGTTTCTGGGGCAGTTGGATATTTTTTATTGGGTTGGGAAGTCTGCTTCTTCTTATCCTCCATCTGCACGCCACTCTTTAATCTCTCGGCATCAAGGGAAACTCACGCTGAGACTCCCGTACCGACGGATTTCACCCACTTCCTGATATCGTCTACCTTGAACCTCGTGCACTTTGGGCTGAGGCGTACGGGCTGAGGGAACGAGGGATCTTCCTTCACCTTTTTCCACACGGTGCTTTCCCCAATCGAGAGCATGGCCGCGGCTTCTTTCACATCCACCATCAGTAACCCCAGCGGGGGGATTGTTCTGCCACGCTTCCTCATTTCTCGCTCTCCTGTTCATCTATTGCTTTATCTATAGCGGACAAAGCTTCCTCCCCATATCCGGACACAAAAAGCTTGATTGCTTTTGAGATTTCTTTGGCTCCAGGACCGCTGATCGCATTAGCGTTTTCACAAGTCATTCTGTATTCCTTATGGTAAAGATCGCGCGAGCCTATCGGGTAGTTATGCTCCAGGAGCCATATCAGATACCAGCGCGCCTTTTTCAGGTCATCAACTGCATTTCCCTTATATGGGGCGCGCATCAGGTACTTCACAACGTTCCCAGAACAGAAATCCCGATCAGCAACGATCTCGATGACTTCGTGCGGCAGCTGGTTGTAGTGCGCCGGATGATTGATTTTTTCTTCAGGCATAGTGGATCTCCTTCCCCTTAAGCCCCAGCATCCCGTCCAGTTCGGCTTCAGCCTTATCGAAAACCCAGAGGTTCCGAGACTCCTGGCTGTGGCAGGTGTTGACTTCATGTGGTTGATAGACCGAGGTGATAGCCTCAAAAAGCTGAAGCATCAGGTGTTTGCATCGCTTCAGCTGCGGGTAAAGTATCCTCTTGTGATCCAGCCAGCAGTTAAACGCCGCCTGCAGGCACTTATTCGCCTCAGCGATCACCTCCCGGTATTCATCCCGCTCGATGAGAAGATTCCCAAGCACCCACGCCATGACGAGCTGATCCTTGGTTCTCCCAAAAAGCCTTTTCATGTAAGGATCCTCCCCTTTGCTCCAGTAGATCGCGTCCAGGGGGAAGAGGAAGTCCTGCGCGAAATCATTCAGCATGTCAGGCGTCCAGTCCTCACCACGGATCAGGAAACTGCAATGTTTCTCAGCGCTCGCCCAGGTGACTTTATAGTGGTGCTTCTTTCGAGGCTTCTTACTGGCGGGCATTTCCGCTCTCCTTAAGGCCTTTGCCCTCAGAGGGGAAGAAGTCCTCCGCCTGATCAATCAGAGCCTTCAACCGCTCGCACGTCTCTTTATCTTTCAGCACGTAATCACCCTGCAGTGTGTTGAAAGCCCCAACACGGATCAGCAGTTTCGGGTTGCCATTCCCGATTTCAATTGAGAATTTCGCTTCACACATTTTGTTCTCTCCTCTCTCCAAGATTCATGAGCTTCCTATATTGGCTGTCGACCTCCGCGAGGAATACCCGACAAGCCTCAAGCGTCCCCGCAAGATGTTCGGGGGCGGGTTCATATCTCCGGATAAAAAGCGTGAGCTCCGGATTCTTTGCCTCAAGCCGCGGGTCATAGTCAACATAGTCGCACCATTTCCTGCCAGTACAGATTAACTGCACGTCCATCTGCAGGAGGTACTCTGGCGCTGGGACCCCAGCCGCTATGCGGCGAAGGTGGGTTACAGTCTGCGGGCACTTGATTTCTACAAGCCCATCCGAGCCGACCAAGCCATCCGGAGACGCTCCAAACCAAGGAATATCCGGGTGCGGGATGAAGCCCACCAGATCCACCATCTCGCCTGTAGCCGCTTCATACGCCTCGCGTGCCTCAGCTTCATGATCAATCCCCCACTGCATCGCCCAGGTCGTCCCGGAACTCTGCGCAACTCCGGTTGCCCGTTCCGCGATCAGTGTATCAATCAGATCCTGCCTGGATTTGAGCGGTTTCCCGGTCTTCGCCGATATCGCCAGCGCGTCAGCCGCGCGGGATGCCGTGAGACAGCCGCAACGGTCTGAGAACCACTTCGCGGTTCGCTGGAGTGGGTTTGCGTCTCCGTGGCTAAGTGATTCAGCCTGCATTTCCTTCTCCTCCTTCAGCAAATGCCTTTAATTTTTCGTGCTCGCCTGACGAGACGAGGCTCTTTCTCTCAGTTTGAGAGACACTCTTGAAGAAAGCTCTGTATGCTTCGAGACCGCTCATAGCGGCGTCACGGGCACGGTCCAGCAAATCCCGCGAGACCGGCGCCGCGGCTATCTCGGTTCCCTGTTCGGCGTCAGGGTCTGGCATGCCGATAACCGGGATGCAGAAGGTCTGGAACATCGCGCTCTTAAACGCGTAGCTCATCGCCTTGCCGCTTGCCTTGTCGCTGCTGTCAAGCCCTTCTCCGAGCGCCTGTGCGGTAAAGGAGCTCCCGTCTTCAGTGCTTACAAAACGATATGTAATCGTTGTCCGAACAAGGCGCTGCACACCGCCGCCCCGAGTGCTGACGGACTGCTCCGGTTCCTGGTCAATTCGCTCTGGGTAGATGATCAGATGGTGCTGATACAGAAGCGGGTTTAAAGCCGCCAGCACATCTTCAATCGAGCGGTATGAGAACCGCAGTCCTTGAGAGGATCGCTTCCCGATGCCGGCTCTGCCGAGATCGCGGGCGACTTCCAGCACCGCTTCGTATACCTTTGCTGTGCCTTCCATCTCACGCCCCCGCGATTGCGCAGATTGCCCAGTACACCCAGCCGAGCACCGTTGCCGCGCCGATGAGTGCGAGGAACAGGGCTGTACCCACGATGACGTTGTCTTTCATGTCTGTCTCCTGTTAATCGATCAGCTCGCACTCGGCGGCGGGCTTGCCATTGATATCCGCGAAATTGGATTTGACGCTGATTCGGTAGGTGTACATGAGGGCTCCTTGAATATTTCACCAAAGTGTTCTTATCTGATAAATATATTAACCTAAGTTAATTCAAAAGTAAATAGCAGAGACGCAAAAACCTCCTCTTTTGTCAGAGGAGGTTAAGGGTGAAGTAAAAAAATCTTTTTTACATCAAAGATCAAGAAGCCTCATACTTTTGACCACTCGCCCAAGAAAACGGACATTTCTGCCATCGCCGGAATGGACTTCAAACGGCGTATAAACCGGGTTAGAGCTTATGAAAATAAGTTTCCCCGGAGCCCGTTGCACTCGCTTTATAAATAGCTCTGAATCAATGAGAACCGCATAAATTCCATCACGGATTAGAGAAGTATCGGAGGTATCTAAAAATACAGCGTCCCCGTCTTCGATGTCTGGGGACATGGAATCGCCCAGTGATGAAATGATTTTTATATTTCCCGGTTTAAAGTATGAAAAATGCCGGCTGAACCACTCGGGAGAAACAAGAAGCTGGCGGATTTGAGGGATTTCTTCAAAATTCTCTATACCAGTGCCGCATGAGCCTTTTATGTCGATCAGGTCTAATTTGATGGAATTTTTTATAGCGGCGACTCCGACCCCGTCCATTAGCCACTCGGGAGAAACGTTAAGGATGCGGCACGTTTTAATGACGTCATCATATCTGGGCGCCAGCGTTGCCCCGTCTAACCATTTCTTTATCCCCGCCGGGGATAGCCCAGTAGCTCGGGCTAAATCAGCAGCCAAGACACCTTTTTCTTGCATCACTTGCTTTAGGCGATCATTCCAGCTAGTCATGTTTGCCTCTCTGTAAATATTAACTTAGGTTATGCCATTTCTTCCCTTTTGTGCTTTACTTTATTATTAACTTGAGTTAAATTATTAAAGAAGAAAATTCACTTTGGTGAGAATATGACTGAGTTAGACGAAAGGCGAAAACTCGCTTTTAGGGAAATAAGAGAGGAATTCAACTCACTTACAGAGATGAGCCGCGCTTTCGGGGTTTCTTTGCCTGCAGTCTGGAAGTGGAAGAAATTCGGCATCCCAGAGAGCCGGCTTCCGTACTTCCGGCTTAAGTATCCGAAGCTTCAAGCGTGGAAAGGGCTCCCGAGAGGCTTCTAAATGCACGGCTACAAAGCGACCGATTTTGCTTGGGAGGCGCCCGTGACCTCTTCGTCTGAACGCCTGGTGATTCTTGCCTTGGCGAAGTTTTCGGACGATGCCGGACGGTGCTTCCCGTCTGTAGAAAAGCTAACAGCGATTACGCACTTGAATCGCAAGACAGTTTTTTCAGCTCTGAAAGCTCTTTCCCAAAGCGGGGTGGTTTCAGCTCAAAAAAGTGAGAGAAACGCGAATCGGTACCAGCTTAATTATGCCCTCTGTCGTACCGAAAACGGTACTACCGAAAACGGTACTACCGAAAACGGTACGGCAGTAGTACCGAAAACGGGACAACCAGTAGTACCGAATTTGGGACACAAACAGATCAGTGAACATATCAATGAACAAATCAGGGAAGAGCCCCTACCTCCCCCCTCGCCTGCGGCGAAGCGGGAGGCACAGACACACCGCTTCTCGCTATCCGAGATACCGGATGCCTGGAAGGAATACATCGAAGCCGTACGTCCTGATTTGGATCCTAAGAAAGTCTTTACTGACTTCAGGTTCTACTGGGAGAACGGCAGAGGTTCCTCCACCAGAAGGTCAGATAAAGGCTGGACGCAAAGCTGGCAGACATGGGTAAGGAGAGAGAAAGAAGCACAAAGAAGGGAAGTGAGGCATCTGACTGCTGAAGAACGTCTATTTGAGGAAATCTGAAATGCTGATCAGTCAGGCAATGGATGCTGAACCAATGGATTCTGTCGTGGTCTTCTTTCACTCAGAGACTCCAGATTTCCAAACCGTAGAGAAAAGCGAGTCCTTAGGAATAAAAGGTGTCGTAGACATCCTTCTTCAAGACCGTCTTTCTGTCATTGATTGGCAGAGGTTCATTAAAGGACGCATGGTACACGTTATGTACGACGGTGAAGAGGGGATGAAGAGAATGCTGGAAGCCAGAGAAGGAATCTTTTCGGGACTTCCTCTTATTGTCGTCTTTGCGGCTCATGGAGATACCAAGGCAGAGAGATACATCAGAAATTATGGAGGGGCAGTTTATGAACGCAGGTAATTTCCTTCTGAAGCCAGAAGACGTGAAAGGCTTTTGGTCAGGGAAGGACCCATCACCAGATATCGTCCTTGCCGCAACGATGCAGGCTGAACTTATGGAAGAGGTGGATCATCCTCTTAGGAACAGCGGGGTTAGTTGTCCTGTGATCCCGAGGTTTCAGATGAGACCAGGTGAACTCACTGTGTGGGCGGGAAATAACGGCGCCGGCAAGAGCGCTTTGATGTCCCAGGTCGCGCTTTCAATGATGATGAAGAAGCGCGCCGTGTGCCTTCTCTCCTTCGAGATGGCGCCGAAGGACACCGTGATGCAGATGGTTCGTATGGCTTACGGCCGCGGTCTCTCCATCGGGGAGTCAGGCAAGGTGGAGAAGTTCTTCGACTGGTGTGAGCGGCTTCTTTGGGTATACCGCAACCGCGGGGCGATCGATCCCGGGTATGCCCTTGACGCAGTGGCTTATGCCGCCGCTGTCAAACACTGCCGGCATGTCTTCGTTGATAACCTCATGATGCTGACGGGCGGGCACTCGAGCGATCAGCTCTTTCAGACTCAACGCCACATTACCGAGCAGCTGAAGCGGATCGCGGTTGAGACTGGTGTCCATGTCCACCTTGTAGCGCATCTCAGAAAAGCGAACGCTGATCATGACGAAGAAAAGCTTCCTGACCGCTACTCCATCTCAGGGTCTGCCGATATCAGCAATCTTGCCGATAACGTGGTGATTGTTTTCCGGAATTTCCCGAAGGAAAAGAAAGCGGTTGAGCTGGAGACGAAAAACGCCGGGTGGGATCAGGCGCCTGACACGGTACTGCTCCTTGATAAGCAGCGGAAGACTGGTGCGGTAGCGAAGCAGAAGCTTTGGTACGAAAAGTCGAGCGGGCAGTTCTGTCTTTCTCCTGAGCGCCAGCTCATGGAGCTGATGCCGAAGAATCTGAGCGGGGCAGATCTCGACAGATCTCATCAGGCAGACGCTCTGAATGTGGCTGAGGGAGGATGGCTTTGAGGGCATGAAGAAATGATTTCAAACAGATTTATCGCGGAGACTCTCTCGGGAGCGGTCGAGGAGCTGGAGAAGGAAAGAGCCAAGCGCCACGAACAGCAGAAGAAGTGCCGGGAGAGAGCCTGCCGGGCGAGAGCCGCACGGGAGGTGGCGATGAAGGGGAAGGCTTCCTCTTTCTCTCATCCTAATTTAAATGCGCCAGGAGCTTCGGAATGAGATTTTCAGTACAAGGGAGCGGCGATGGAGAAGAGAGGGCGGGAAGGCGCCTTCTTGCCCCGGGAAACGGTATCAAAGGTAAGGATAGGAGTACAGCATGGCATCAGTAAATCGTGTGATCCTTCTGGGTCGCCTGGGGAGAGACCCCAAGACGAGCGACGCGCAGGGGCTGGCAATCTGCCGCCTCGCGCTTGCCACTACCCGCCGATACAAGGGTCGGGATGGTGAAAAGAAAGAAGAGACCGAGTGGCATAACGCCGTGGCTTTTGGGAAAACGGCGGAAGTCGCTCAGCAGTATCTCGTGAAAGGCTCTGAGGTCTATATCGAGGGGCGGCTGCATACACGGAAGTACACCGATAAGCAGGGAGTGGAGCGTTACGCGGCAGAGGTTATCTGCGAGTCCCTGCAGCTGGGGGCAAAGCCTCAGGGAACGGTGCCTGCCGCGTCCACTACGACAGCCCAGTACGCCGCGGCGAAGGGGAGAGATCTCCCGCGGAACGCCGCATCTGCCCCTGACGAGGATGTCCCGTTTTGATGGAGGGTGGAATGATTCTCAGGACTCAGCATAAGAACTACGGCCTCACGGCTCTCAGAGCGAAAGGCCGGATGAAAAAAGGGGAGCTCAATCGAACAGAGTCGGCCTATGAACAGTACCTCGAAGCCGAGAAGCAGTCCGGTCGGATTGTTGACTACTGGTTCGAAAGCTTAAAGCTCAAGGTAGCCGACGGATCGTGCTGGTACACGCCGGACTTCATGGTTCTCCTGCCGGATGGGAGACTGGAGCTGCATGAGGTCAAGGGCAGCCCGCGAGTCTTCTTTGACGACGCGAAGTGCAAGGTCAAAGTGGTTGCGACTTCCTTCCCTTTCGCGATGAAGGTTGTCTATCCGCGCGCCAAAAAGAACGGCGGTGGATGGGATGTTGATGAGTTCTGACGGGAGAGATACGTGATCGAAGACCGGGATCTGAACGCAAGGCTTGAGAACTGGGCGAGAGTTTACAGGGACCGATCATGCTTACGCGCATCGTGGCTTGCGAAGATGATCGCCCTGTACGGAGCGGAAGGCAGGGGCATAGCGAACGAGTGTGAGAAAGATTGCAGCCCTGTAGATGTAAAAGACGCCGCCAGGGTTGAGCGAGCGCTGTGTTCTCCACTCTATCCGGAGAAGTACAGGCTTATGGTTTGCGCGCTCTACCTTCGCCCGTCTCTCTCGGTAGGAAGAATTGGCCGGGCGATGGGGCTAAGCAAAAGAAGGTTCGATGAGGAGATCCACAGCGCTTCGGTCATGCTTTCTAATATCCTGGAGTTTTACGCTCGGGATTGCTCTTGAAAAAATAAAATAATGGGATACAATTGAGGGTACCAGTAAGCGAAAGACGCAAGAAGTACGATTGGAGAGCCGGTTGGCTCTCTTGTTGTGCCCGAAAGAAACAGCGTGTAGGTGCTGGTTAACTCCTCCAGATATACAACTCCATCCTCGGATCCGTACGCAGATCCGGGGATTTTTTTGTGCGGGAGACTTCGCGTGGAGAGAAACGAAAACAGCAGAAAAGGTGTGAAGGCCATCCTTAAGCTGGGCAAAGACTCCAGGGTTGAAATAGGCGGGGATCAAGTCCGAATTTTTGGGGAGGTTATGGTCAAAGGATCTGTGCTAGAAACCAAATCCTTGGCTAATTTCGTCTCGGAGCCCCTCAGGAAGGGCTGAAGATGGCTTTATTGCATATTTGCGCTTACCCAGGCTGCCATACGCCGGTGCCTCTGGGCGTTCGGTACTGCCGGCGGCATGAGGAGAAGGGCGAGAAGCGCGATGCCAGGCTGAAGGCCGCGAGGGACAAGCGGAGAACCGAGAGGGCTGGCTCTTCCACCGAGCGGGGCTACGGCTACTCGTGGCAGAAACGACGGATGGCATTCCTGCGCGAACATCCGCTGTGCGAGGAATGCAGGAAGCGCGGACGTATCACGCCAGCGACAGACGTAGACCACATCCGGCCGCACAAAGGCGATCCGGAGCTTTTCTGGGATTGGGACAATCTGCAGGCCCTGTGCCACGAATGCCACAGCAAGAAGACGGCCAGAGAGGATGGAGGGTTTGGTAATGGCATCAGGCGCGGATCAGGAAGACCTTGAACGAAAATTCCGGGACTATATGCAGTCCTTTGCCGAAAAGGGACACCTGACCTGCCCGGTTTGCGGCGAGCTCGCCTGGGAGTACGACAGCTCTTCCCTCGCGACGGCGAACCGGATAGCGCTGCGGTGCATCCATTGCGGTGCTCTGCTGTATCTTGATGGCGAGTTTGTTCGAGAGAAGCTCTCTGAAGAACCAGAGCAATATGATTTCGAAGATGAAAAGGCCGGACTTGTATCCAGCATCTTCAGCTCCATTTTTAATCACTAAGAGACCGTCGCTACAGGACGGCAGCGTGGATCTTAGAGTCCGGGTTGTCCAAATATCGTGAAGCGTTAAGCTGGTTGAGCCAGCCGCCTTTGATGCTGAGCTTGACGACATCCATGTTCGAGCGAGGCCTGATCCTTACGGTGAAGCAAGAGTCTCCGGTTCCGTTATAAGCCGGAGCGATGATCACATTGATCGGGGCCTTGTCCTTGAATGCGGGAGCAAAGCTGTCTGGCGATGTCCATATGTCGCAGCCTTTGGCTGTGAAGGTGTCGAAGCGGACTTCATCTCGTCCGGGTTTGAGCCACGCTTCAACTAAATATGTTCCGTCTTTGTTCCTTGATACGAGCGGATAGAACTTGACGCCGCAGGCTCTAAGCGACATGGCAAGCCTCACAAGTTGTACGGCGGCTGACGCGACCGCCTTTATGAATGAAAGGATTGTTTCCATGCGGGGCCTCGTGGCGGGATGGATCTGGACACCCCAACACTACCACGATGGCCTCGCACCAAACCACCCCCCGGGGTCGAAAAGTAACGGGCGAAGGCCTCTAGACCGCGCCCTTAGCCAATTTTTTGCACGTGCTTTTCAAGTTTGAACTATGCCGAGACCTAAAAAATCCGATGCTGAGAAGGCCGCCAGGGGCACGCTGCAGAAATGCCGCATGAACGTCAGGACGATCCCGGTGGCCAAGGACCGGCTGAGCGAAGAGCCGCCGGTGGGAGTGCCGGGGGACGCGAAGGAAGCGTGGGCTCTGGCTGTCAAAAACGCCCCGGAAGGCCGCCTGTCGGTGGTTGACGGGCCAGCGCTGGAGCAATGGTGCCGCACGTACGCCCTGTGGCGGAAGATGGCCAAGGCGGTTGAGCACGGTGCGCTCTACGGCGTCGACGAGAAGTCTGGCGGCAGGAAGCTGAGCCCGGAGTTCACGGCCATGCAGGCCCTTCTGGCGTCCTTGATCAAGCTGGAGAAGGAATTAGGGTTCACGCCGGTCGCCCGCGCGCACGCGCCCGCGGACGCAGCGCCGGAAAAGGATGGAGATTTTGCGGACTTCACCTCGTAAATATTGCGCGATTGCCCGGGATTACGGCGAGCGTGTGCTGAATGGCGAACTTCCGGCCTGCGAGTTCGTAAAGCTGGCTGTTCGCCGGCAAAACCGCGATCTTGAGCGGTATTCCGGGGTGAAATCGGCCTACTACTTCGATGAAAAGGAAGCCTCTCTTGTTTGCCGTTTCATCGAATTGCTTCCGCACACGAAGGGACAGCTCGCCGGGCAAAAAATCAGGCTCGAGCCGTGGCAGGTTTGGATTTTGACCACAATTTTTGGCTGGAGGCGCAGAGCAGACGGCGGGAGACGGTTTCGCCGTGTTTACATTGAGGTCCCCAGGGGCAACGGAAAGAGCTGCCTGTCATCTGGCGTTGCGCTCTACTGCCTGCTGGCTGATCATGAGCCGGGCGCCGAGGTTTATTCTTTCGCCACAACCAGAGACCAGGCCGGCATTGTTTTCGGCGACGCTAAGCGCATGGCGCAGCAGACTCCGTCCCTTTGCAAGCATTTTGGCCTTGAAATACTGGCGCACTCGCTTTATGTCGAGTCGACGAACAGCACTTTTCAGGCCAAATCGGCCGAAGGGAGCACGCTGGACGGCTTGAATACCCATTTGGCCATCATCGACGAGCTCCACGCCCACAAGACCAGAGCCGTTTATGACGTTGTCGAGACCAGTCTTGGCAAGCGCAAAAACAGCCTGATGTGGGTCATTACGACCGCCGGTTTCGATACTTCCGGCATCTGCTACGAGGTCCGGACGATGGTTCGGGAGGTGCTTGAGGGCACGGTGTCCGACGAAACGCAGTTCGGAACCATCTACGGGCTGGACGCCGGAGACGACTGGAAGAGCGTCGAAGCGCTTGAGAAGGCCAATCCCAACTGGGGCGTGTCTGTCATGCCGGAGATGGTCACTTCTTTGCAGAAAAAAGCGGTTGCGCTGCCCTCAGCGGCCGGTAACTTTCAGACGAAGCATCTCGATGTCTGGTGCTCTGCCGCGTCCTCCTGGATGAACATGCCGGAATGGCAGAAAGGCGGCGATTTCTCGCTGCGGAGAGAGGATTTCGAGGGCAAGGACTGCTACATCGGGCTGGACCTCGGGTCGAAAAGCGATATGACGGCGAAGGTGCTGTTGTTTCCCCAGGAGGGCGAGGACGGCAAGCCCCGCTACACGGTTTTTTCGGACTTCTATCTGCCCCGCAACGCGGTTCAGAATTCGGTCAACTCGCAGTATCAGGGCTGGGCCGATCAGGGCCAGATTCACGTGACCGAAGGGGCCATGACTGATTACAACGTGGTCGAAGAGGATATCCGGGACGATCTCTCCCGGTACAACGTTCTCGGCATTGTCTACGACCCGTGGCACGCCACGCAGCTGATCAACGACCTGGATGACTCCGGGGCGCCCCTGGTGGAGTGCTCTGTCGTCGTCGCAAACGTGTCGAGCCCGATGAAGTCGCTTGAGGCCCTTGTGCTCGACCACAGGCTCGCGCATGAGGCAAATCCGGTCATGGACTGGATGATGAGCAACGTGGTGGCGAGGGTAGACGCAAAAGACAATATTTTCCCGCGTAAGGAGCGCTACGAGCAGAAGATCGACGGGCCGGTTGCTTTGATCCTCGCGCTTTTTGGCGCGGAGTCTGGCGACGACGAGTATGCGGATTTTGAAGGTTCTCCCTCGGGCACATTTTTGAGCTGGTAATTACATCTATGTTTCTACAGCGATTGATCAACTGGGTTGCCTCGTGGGGCGGGCCCCTGGGGACGGCTTCAGGCCAGCAGATACCCCTTCCGACGTCCCCGATCATAGACAACACGAAGCCTGTGCCGGCCGATGCCGCGCTGCAGATTTCTACCGTCTACGCCTGCGTTGAACTGCTTTCGAGCACGATCAGCTCTCTCCCGGTCTGCGTGTACCGCCGGCTTCCTTCCGGCGGCCGGGAGCCGTTCAGGGCTTCTCCGCTCTGGTTTCTGCTGCACGACAGGCCCAACAAATGGATGACGCCAGCCGACTTCATCAGCACGATGTGCATGAACCGGCTTCTGCGAGGCAACGCCTACGCCCAGATCGTCTGGGGCGCGGGAGACGAGCCTGTGGCCCTTATCCCGCTCGCCGCGGACCAGATGGAGACTTCCGTTGTGGCCGGCGGCATGGTCTTCGTGTACACGCAGGACGGTGTTAGGACCATTCTCGCTCCTGAAAGCGTGATCCACTGGAAGGGACTCGGGAACGGCTATATCGGGCTTGCGAAGCTTGCCTTCATGCGCTCGTCCATGAACGAGAGCATCCACGCGCAGGAAAACGCCAACAACCTCTTCGGAAAGGGATCGAAGCCAACCGGCGTCCTGCAGACGGACTCCAGGCTGAACCCCGAGCAGATGGCGATGCTGATTCAGCGCTTCGGGGAGCAGATGTCGAATCCCACGGGCGGACTTCTGATCGCGGATCGCGGCCTTAAGTACGCTCAGCTGAGCCTGAATCCTGCGGACGCACAGCTACTTGAGACGAGGCGGTTCTCGGTTGAGGAGATCTGTCGCTGGTTCGGCGTTCCAGCGGTGATTGTCGGGTCGTCCGGACAGAGCACCTGGGGCTCCGGGATCGAACAGCTGGTGGACGGATTCCACAAATTCACGATCAATCCGCTCCTGACTCAGCTTGAACAGGCTTTTTCTAAGCGCCTGATACCAACGGGCGACGAGGAAACAGAGATCGAATTCAAGACGGACGCCTTCCTGCGCGGGTCGTCCGAATCCCGGGCCAAATACTACACGACGATGGTCGAGGGCGGTCTGATGACGAGAAACGAGGCCCGCGAGCAGGAGAATCTGCCGCCAGAAAAAGGCTGCGATGTGCTCACGACCATGAGCAATTACGTCCCGGTTGATCAGCTGGGAAAGAACCCGGACGCGACTACGGGAGCCAGTAAAAATGGAATTTAAGGATTTTGACATCAAAGCGGCCGAGATGAAGCTGGACGCAGACAAGCGCCTCTTCACCGGATACGCGTCGACTTTCGGCAACACGGACAGCTACGGGGACACGATTCTCCCGGGAGCGTACAAGTCCGTGATCGCTGGCGGCCAGATGCCCGTGATGTTTTACGGACACGACTGGTCGAGCATCCCGATCGGCAAGTGGCTCACGATGCAGGAGGACGAAAAAGGCCTGCTTGTGACCGGCCAGCTCACCCGGGGGAGCGCCAAGGCGGACGAAGTGCTTGCCGCGCTCAAAGACGGCTCCGTTTCCGGCCTTTCGATCGGCTTTTCGGTTGACAAAGGCGACTACGAAGAGAAGACGGACAGCGCATACGGCCGCACGATCAAGAACATCTCCCGGCTCTACGAGATTTCCGTTGTCGCTCTGCCCGCCGACAACTACGCCCGGGTGACCGAAGTCCGGGCCGAGGACATCGCAGGCATTAAAACAATTCGCGAGCTTGAGGATTTCCTGAGGGATTCAGGCCGGTTCTCGCGCTCGGCAGCGCAGGGCCTTATCGCCCGGTGCAAAACGCTTTTTAAGGCTCAGCGGGATGCCGAGGCCGAGGAAAAAGCGGCTCAGGAACTGCTCAAGAAGCTGAAAAACTTCGAGCAGTCACTTTAATTCTCAAGGAAAAATCATGGAACTTAAGGAAATTTCTGACGCCCTCGACCGGATCGAAGGCAAGATGAAGGATACCTCCGAGGCAAACAAGGCTGAGCTGAAGCGTCTGGGCGACGAGCAGGTGAAACTCTCCCGCCAGCTGATCGAAGTGCAGCAGAACGCCGTCAAGGCTGTCGCCCCCAAGGCCGAAGTGAAGACCGCCGGCGCCCTGGTCGCCGAGTCTGCCGCGGTCCGTGCTTTCATCGACGGCTCCGCCACCAAGGCCCGCATGGAGCTCGCCGAGACCAAAGCCACGGCCACCGACCCGATCGTCACCCCGACCGGCGGTGTGC
>OLJF01000742.1_pt1 | contig 27071 bp, 29 predicted proteins | sample 1609751 | NCBI WGS metagenome assembly OLJF01 (sample SAMEA4350171, study PRJEB24818) | metagenome | biome: human; feature: gut; material: faeces | place: Denmark | collected 2013-09
GACCTTGGCGCGCGTGACTTCCACGCCGCAGCGGTCGCAGATCTTGCCCTTGTAGCGGATCTTCTTATACTTGCCGCAGTGGCACTCCCAGTCCTTCGTCGGGCCAAAGATGCGCTCGCAGTACAGACCGTCGCGCTCGGGCTTCAGGGTGCGGTAGTTGATGGTTTCCGGCTTCTTGACCTCTCCGTAGGACCATTCGCGGATCTTTTCCGGGGAAGCAATACCGATCTGGATTGCGCTGAATGTTGCATGACTCATTGTATTGCCGCCTCCTTCTTATACGTTCTCCGAATCATCGGAGTCCATGGTGTAGCTGTCGTTCAGCAGGCCGAAGACGTTGTCCTCGTCCTGAATCTCAAAGCCCGCGTCAGCCGCCTCGTCGGCGTCGACGTCCTTGCCGTTCGGCAGATCGTCGTCCATCGTGATCTCGTCGTCGGGCAGCGCCTTGCCGCCTGCGCCGTAGATGGAATCATCGTCATCGTCGTCCTTGAGGTCGACCTCCTCGCCGTCTTCGCCGAGAATCTTGACGTCCAGGCACAGCGACTGCAGCTCCTTGACGAGAACCTTGAACGATTCGGGCACGCCCGGGGTCGGGACGTTGTGGCCCTTGACGATGGCTTCATACGTCTTGACGCGGCCCGTCACGTCGTCGGACTTGACCGTGAGGATCTCCTGCAGCGTATACGCCGCGCCGTAGGCCTCGAGGGCCCAGACTTCCATTTCGCCGAAGCGCTGGCCGCCGAACTGCGCCTTGCCGCCGAGCGGCTGCTGCGTGACGAGGGAGTACGGGCCGGTGGAACGGGCGTGGATCTTATCGTCGACCAGATGGTGGAGCTTGAGGTAGTACGGGTAGCCGACCGTGACGCGCTGGTCAAACGGTTCGCCCGTGCGGCCGTCATAGAGAACGGTCTTGCCGTCCTCGGCGACGCCGCCCTGCTTGAGCAGTTCGCGGATCTCCTTTTCGTTTGCGCCGTTGAAGATCGGGGTCGCGACCTTCCAGCCCAGCGCGTGGGCCGCGTAGCCCAGATGGACCTCCAGAACCTGACCGATGTTCATACGGGACGGAACGCCCAGCGGGTTCAGAACGATATCGAGCGGAGTGCCGTCGGGCAGGAAGGGCATATCCTCCTGCGGCAGAATGCGGGACACGACGCCCTTGTTGCCGTGACGGCCTGCCATCTTATCGCCGACGGAGATCTTTCTCTTCTGGGCGATATAGACGCGGACGACCTTGTTGACGCCGGGGGCCAGCTCGTCGCCGTTTTCACGGGTGAAGACCTTGACGTCGACGATGATGCCGGCTTCGCCGTGCGGGACCTTCAGAGACGAATCGCGGACCTCGCGCGCCTTTTCGCCGAAGATGGCGCGGAGCAAACGCTCCTCAGCGGTCAGCTCGGTCTCGCCCTTCGGGGTGACCTTGCCGACGAGGTAATCGCCGGAGGTGACCTCCGCGCCGATGCGGATGATGCCGTTTTCGTCGAGATCCTTAAGGGTATCCTCGCCGACGTTCGGGATATCACGGGTGATCTCCTCCATGCCAAGCTTGGTGTCGCGGGATTCCGTCTCATACTCCTCGATATGGATGGAGGTGAACACGTCCTCGCGGACGAGGCGTTCGTTCAGCAGAATGGCGTCCTCGTAGTTGTAGCCTTCCCACGTCATGAAGCCGATAAGCACGTTCTTGCCGAGCGCGATCTCACCCTGCGAGCAGGCGGGGCCGTCGGCGATGACCTGACCGGCTTCCACACGCTCGCCGACCGTGACGATCGGGCGCTGGTTGATGCAGGTGCCCTGGTTGGAACGAGCAAACTTTGTAAGGGTATAATCGGCGGTATTGCCATCGTCGTAGCTGACGGAAACGTTCGTTGCGGAAACGCGGGTCACGACGCCGGGGCCTTTAGCTGTGATGCAGACCTCGGAATCGACAGCGCACTTATGCTCGATGCCGGTTGCCACGATCGGGGCCTCCGTGACCATCAGCGGCACGGCCTGGCGCTGCATGTTTGCGCCCATCAGCGCACGGTTCGCGTCGTCGTTCTCGAGGAACGGGATGAACGCCGTTGCGATGGAGGTCATCATGTTCGGGGATACATCGACATAGTCGATCAGTTCACGTTCGACAGAGATGATCTCGTCACGGTGGCGGCAGATGACGCGCGCGTTCGCAAAGCGGCCTTCCTCGTCCAGAGGCTCTGCAGCCTGTGCGACATAATAGTCGTCTTCGACGTCGGCGGTCATGTATTCGACAATATCCGTGACCTTGCCGGTTGCCTTGTCGACCTTGCGGAACGGCGCTTCGATAAAGCCGTATTCGTTGATCTTGGCATAGGACGCCAAATAGTTGATCAGGCCGATGTTCGGGCCTTCAGGCGTCTCGATCGGGCACATACGGCCATAGTGGGTGTAGTGAATGTCTCGGACGTCGAAGGATGCGCGCTCACGCGACAGACCGCCGGGGCCGAGTGCGGACAGACGGCGCTTGTGCGTCAGCTCTGCCAGCGGGTTGTTCTGATCCATGAACTGCGACAGCGGGGAGGAGCCGAAGAACTCCTTGATGACCGCCGTGACAGGCCGGATGTTGATGAGGCTCTGCGGCGTGACGACGTCAAGATCCTGCACGGTCATGCGCTCGCGGATCACGCGCTCGAGGCGGGTGAAGCCGACGCGGAACTGGTTCTGCAGCAGCTCGCCCACGCAGCGCAGACGGCGGTTGCCCAGATGGTCAATGTCGTCCTTCGTGCCCGCGCCCTGCACCATGCAGCACAGATAGTTGATGGAGGCGAGAATGTCGTCTCTCGTGATGTGCATCGGAATGAGGTCGCTGCGGCGGGCCTCAATGGCCTCCTCCCAGCCGTCGGCGGGGACAGTCTCGAGCATTTCACGAAGAACGCTGAAGCTGACCTTTTCCTTGATGCCGTACTGTGCCGGGTCAAAGTCGACGAACTTCGCATATCGACCATGCCGTTGGAGAACACGACGACCTCGCGGCCGTTCACGTCGATCACGGCGCGGCTGACGCCGCGGCTGGAGATCTCGTGCGCCTTGGCGCGGTTGATCGTCTCGCCGTTCATGGCGATGATCTCGCCGGTCATGGGATCGGTCACGGGCTGGGCCAGCGTCTGGCCGTTCAGACGGCTCCAGATGTCGAGCTTCTTGTTGAACTTGTAACGGCCGACCTTGCTCACGTCATAGCGGCGGGCGTCGAAGAACAGCGCCTCGAGATAGCTCTCGGAGCTTTCGACCGTGGGCGGCTCGCCCGGACGCAGGCGGCGGTAGATTTCAAGCAGGGATTCCTCGCGCGTCTTGCACGGGTCCTTGTCCATGGTCGCCTTGATGAGCGGGTCCTCGCCGAACATCTCGGTGATCTGGCCGTCGGTCGCCACGCCGAGGGCGCGGATGAGGCAGGTGATGGGCAGCTTGCGGTTTTTGTCGATGCGGACCCAGAAGACGTTATTGAAATCCGTCTCATATTCCAGCCATGCGCCGCGGTACGGAATGACCGTTGCGGAATAGATATGCTGGTCAGTCTTGTCTACCTCGTCGCCGAAGTAGACGCCGGGGCTTCTGACGATCTGGGAGACGATGACGCGTTCCGCGCCGTTGATGACGAAGGTGCCGCCGTTGGTCATGAGCGGGAAATCGCCCATGAAAATCTCCTGCTCCTTGATCTCGTCGGTCTCTTTGTTGTGCAGACGCACGCGAACCTTGATGGGCTTTGCGTACGTTGCGTCGCGCTCCTTGCACTCCTCCACGGAGTACTTGGGCGGCTCGTTCATGGAGTAGTCGAGGAAGCTCAGCTCGAGATTGCCGGTGTAGTCGGTAATGGTATCGACGTCGCGGAACACCTCGCGCAGGCCCTCGCGCAGAAACCACTCATAGGAATCCTTCTGGATCTTGAGCATGTTCGGCAGTTCCAGGATCTGCTCCTGCTTGGCAAAACTCTTGCGGAGCGTCTTGCCCATCATGACATCCTTTGTGATCGCCATGTAAAGTCATCACAGCCTTTCTGTAGTTGTCTTATGACACGCCTGGTTGCGTTGTTTATTTCTTTCCTTTTCTGCTTGCGTATGCGGTCTTGCGATGCTATAATCACAACAGATAGTGGTGAAAATTGCGAATGGCCCTACGCAGGCATTATGGACTTACATTCTATCAGCTTTTGTCTGGAATGTCAATTCATCCGGCCCATTTTTGTGAATTATTTTCTGTTGACAACCGGCGCATCCAAGCGGATGCGCCGGTTTTTTGCGGTTCATATAAATATAAAAATGCAGCAGACGCGCTGTGTTCACGCCTCAAGCAGGTAACTCAGCCCGAGCAATATGTACAGCGGGCCGAAGCAGTAGGCCATGAACAGCTCCTTCCGCGGGACCTTCCGCCGGAAGCCATCCGTCAGGACGAGAATTTCGGCAAAATACGCGCCCGCGCCGAGAAAATATGCCGCTGCGCGCAGCAGCTTATGGATATCCGCCAGCGCAAATGAGGCAAGGAACAAAACAGCCGCCGCGCCTGCCGCGAAGTTGCGCGCGATGAGCAGGATATGCTCCCGCCGGGCCTCCTCCGGCGACTGCTCCTCCATGATGGTGTAAACCGCGTTCTTTTTCTCCATGCAGCGTCTCCAATGCTTTAATTTTATATATTGTATCAGAACCACATGGCGTTTGCCTAGTCCTTTGGGAAGAAAACTTCCTGCTTCGACAAAATTTCCATCCGCTCCCCTGTCATGGGGTGCGGGAAAACGAGCCTTGCGGCACACAGCTGCTGCGTGAACAGTCCGTGGGCAGCGGAATACGCCGTCGATTCCGGGCTTGTATACTGCGGGTCGCCTAAGATGGGGAAACCGGAGGCCATGCAGTGCAGCCGCAGCTGATGCGTGCGGCCCGTCAGAGGGTGCAGTTCCAGAAGTGCTGTTTTTTCCGCCCGTTCCAGCACGCGGTACTGCGTCAGCGCCTTCTGTCCCCGCTCGTCCACAATACGGATGAGATTCCCGCCGCCGATCTTATAGACCGGCAGGTCGATCTGCCCTTCCGCCTGCGGCGGCTGGCCGAAAACCGAAGCAAGATAGGTCTTCTCCAGCTGCCGCTCGCGCAGCATCCGGCAGAACCGGTCGTGGATATTCGCGTTTTTCGCCAAAATCACCACGCCGAACGTGTCCCGGTCGAGCCGCGTCACGGGATGGACGCCGGAGGCCTCGCCGCGCGCCAACAGGTGATACAGCACGCCGTTTGCCAGCGTCCCGCTGTTTTTCTGCGGCGACGGATGCACCAGCATTCCAGAGGGCTTGTCCACAGCGAGAAAGCATTCATCTTCATAAAGGATGGAAAGCGGCAGTGGCTCCGGCTCAAAGCCCTCCGTCCGCTCCTCCAGCACGACGCGCACCCGGTCGCCGGGCATGACCGGCGCATCGGTATGCGCGGGCGCGTCGTTTACAAACAGCGCGTTCTGCCATTTGAGCCGCTTGACCAGTCCGGCAGACAAGCCGAATTCCCGCCGCAGGAGCGACAGCAGCTTTGCCTGCCGCGCGGCCGTCTGTTCCAAAACCATGCGCACCGCCTCCTTCGGCGCTATTATACCGTGCCGCGGCACAGCGCGCAAGTCCTGCGCCACTATCCCTCCGGCTGCAGGCCGGAATGATCCCAGATCTGCTTGAAGAGCATGGCCGCGATGGGAAACACGATCATCCCGCCCACGCCCAGCAGCCGGTAGCCCATGTAAAGCGCCAGCAGCGTCAGCACCGGATTCAGCCCCACCTGCTTTCCGACCAGACGCGGCTCAAGCGCCTTTCGGCTGAGGGCCGCGGCTCCGTATAGAATGACGAGGCCGATGCCGGTTTTCGTCTCCCCCTGCAAAAACAGCGCCAGCGCCCACGGGATCAGGATCGTCCCCGTGCCGAACACCGGCAGCGCGTCGACCACTGTAATGATCAGCGCCGCCAGAACCGGATACCGCACCCGGAGCAGCAGCAGCCCCGCGTTTAAAATCAGAAATGTAATGCCCATCAGCTTCAGCTGCGCCCGCAGCCAGCCGCCGAGCGTCGTGCGCACGTGCCCGCCGAGCGTCTGCAGCTTTTCCAGCCACGCCGGGCGCACCGTGCGGCGCAGCCAGCCGCGGATGGCAGGCAGCTCGCCGGAGAGCATGAAGCTGGACAAGATCGCCGTCACCGCGAACAGCACCGCGTCCGGCAGCCGCCCGATGATGCCGGACGCCCAGGAAAAGAGCGTTTCATAGAGCTTCGTGCCGAAGCCCGCGCCGGTCTTGAAGAATTCCTCAACGCCTGCGCGCAGCCCCGTTCCAAGCCCGTCCGGCAGTCTTTCAGCAAGCGCAAGCAGACGCGATTTCAGCTTTTCAAAGAGCGGAGCCAGATTTTCCGCCAGCTGGGGCAGCTGTCGGGCCAGATCCGCCGCCTCCGCGCACAGCAGGCGGCACAGGAAAAACAACCCGCCGAACAGGAGCCCAAACAGCAGCAGCACGCACAGACCGGACGCCAGCGAACGCGGAACGTGCGCCCGCGTCTGCAAAAGCTGCACCGGCTTTTCCGCCAGCAGGCTCACCGCGAGCCCGATAAAAAACGGCAGCAGCACCGGCAGCAGCAGCGCGCCGAACGCCCACGCGCCGAGCGCACAGCCCAGCGCGATCAGAACGGTCTTCCAGATTTTGCGGCTTTTCATGCTTCGAAATTCCTCCTGTGCTTTTCTGCTTGCAATTTGCGGGTATGTGGTGTATATTGGAGTCTGACTATAGACACTTGCTTTTCCAACACGGACAATTATGAGGTGAACGCTATGGAACAAAGCCCGAAGTATTATATTGTGGAGGCCGCAGCCCTGCCGGAGATCTTCCAGAAGGTCGCCGAGGCCAAGCGGATGCTCGAAACCGGCGAGACGGACAAGGTCAACGTGGCCGCGCAGGCAGTCGGCATCAGCCGCAGCGCATTTTATAAGTACCGCGACGCCATCGCGCCGTTTCAGAACCTGATGGCCGGCCGCATCATCACGTTTCAGATCATGCTCAAGGACAAGGCGGGCATCCTGTCCGAGATATTAACTATTTTTGCCAATTGCGGCGCGAATATACTGACCATCAACCAGTCCATCCCCACCGGTGGCCGCGCCATGGTGACCATTTCGGCGGAGACGAGCAATCTCAACTGCAACATCGAAGCGCTGACCCAGCAAATCGCAGAAAGGACGGGCGTAGTCAAGGCAGACTGCGTCGCAGGATAAGCATATGCACGGATTTGAATATTTCGTACCGACTGAGATCGTGTTCGGCGCAGGCAGCACAGAGAAGCTGCCGGAGCTGCTGAAAAAACGCGGACTTTCGCGCGTGCTGGTCGTCTACGGCAGCTCGAGCGCGAAGAAAAGTGGATTGCTTGACCGCGTGGTCCGGCTTGTGGGCGAGGCGGGCGTTCAATAGCCCGCGCTCGGCGGCGGTCGGCCGAGCCCGCGCGCGGCGGGTGCCCGCGAGGGCGTGCGGCTGGCGCTGGAAGCGGGTGCGCAGCCGATTGATATGAACATTTACCGTTTTGTCGTCACTTTCGCTGTCCATGCCCCAGATCTCATCCAGCAGCTCCAGCCGGGTAAAGGTCCTTTCCGGGTAAGCCAGCAGCTTGTATAGAAGGTTGAACTCCTTGGGCGGCAGCACCTGTGCATCGTGGCCGCGCCGCACGGTATGGGTGTCGTAGTCCAGCTCGACATCCCCTATCGTGATCCTGTGCTCATCCACGATGCGGGCGCGGCGCAGCAGCGCCTTGATGCGCAGCACAAGCTCCTGCCGGTCCGGCGGTTTTGTCATATAATCATCAGTGCCAACGATAAAACCCGTGTGCTTGTCCTGCGGCATATCCTTGGCCGTCAGCATTAAAATAGGCAACATGCTGCCGCTTTCCCGGATGGTCCTGGTCAGGGTAAAGCCATCCATCCGGGGCATCATCACATCGCAGAGCAGCAGATCTATATGGTTGTGGTCGAGCAGTTCCAGCGCCTGCACACCGTCGGCAGCAATCAGCGGCTCATAGCCCGCTCGCTTTACGATGGCGCAAAGCAGACGCGCTGTGCTGGGGTCATCCTCGGCAATCAAAATACGAAACATCCGTGTACCCTCCTTAGGGCAATACCGCACAATTCCCGCCTAAGGGCTTAAGCACCGCTCCGGCGGATCTCCGCGCCAAGAGCCGCCGCAAGCGGCGGTTGCGCTCCGAAGCGCCTCGCTGCGGCTCGGTGTGCGGCACGGCATCTGCGTTGCCAAAATGCTCGCCAATACACAAAGTATTGCCTGTGCTTTTGGCTTAGCATCTGCCGCACCTCGCTCGCAGTATCGGCACTTAGAATTATGCGGTATTGCCTTAGTTCTATTATAGTACAGCGCAAAGATAAACGGAAGATAAACCTTCCTGTTTACCAAAGGTTTATTTTGGCGGTGTATCCTTAGAAGCATCGAAACCAAAAACAACCTATGGGAAAACGGAGGATACAGCTATGAAAACCATCTATCTTGTCACCGGTGCTGCCGGTTTTATGGGCACTAATGTCTGCGCACAGCTTTTGGAGCGCGGCGATGCTGTGCGCGCTTTTGTGCTGAAGGGCGACCCCGCTGTAAAATTTATGCCGAAGGCCGTCGAAATCTTTGAGGGTGACCTCTGCAGTGCCGAGGACTGCGAGAAATTCTTTGCCGTGGAACCGGGCACCCAGACCGTCTGCATCCACTGCGCGAGTATGGTGACGATCAACCCGAATTATAGTGAAAAGCTGATTGCCGTCAATGTGGGCGGCACCGAAAACATGCTGAACGCCGCCAAAAATCACCCTGAGTGCAAAAAGTTCGTCTATGTTTCCAGCACCGGCGCCATCCCTGAGCTGCCTAAGGGCGAGAGCATCCGCGAGGTATACAGCTTTGTTCCCTACGATGACAATCGCGTGGTCGGCTGGTACAGCCGCAGCAAGGCAATGGCGACCCAGAAGGTGCTGGACGCCGCCGCTGACGGGCTGAATGCCTGCGTGGTGCATCCCAGCGGTATTCTTGGCCCCAACGACCCCGCCATCGGGCAGACGACCCGCACGCTGATCCAGATCCTGAACGGTGAAATGCCCATCGGTATGCAGGGAACGTTCAATCTTGTCGATGTGCGCGACCTGGCCGCCGGTACAATTGCCGCCGCTGACCGCGGGCGCAAGGGAGAGTGCTACATCCTCTCCAATGATGAGGTTTCGCTGAAGGAGCTGTGTGAGATGCTCAAAGCTGAAACCGGCTGCCGTGGCTGCCTGTTTTACCTGCCGCTGTCGCTTGCCCATTTTGCCGCCAAACAGATGGAAGCCCGCGCGGCCAAGACCGGCAAGCCCGCTGTGCTGACGGAGTTTGCCGTTTACAATCTGGAGCGCAACAACCATTTTGACTGCTCCAAGGCAAAAAATGAGCTTGGCTTTGCCCCGCGTCCCTACAAGGAAACACTGCATGATTTGGCGGTTTGGCTCAAGCAGGAGGGAAAAATCGCATGAAGAAGCTGTATGAATCTATCTGCAAGCTTATGCAAATGAATGACCAGCAGTGGGAGTGCTATCTCCACGCACTGGATTCCCTGCACTGACACAAAGAAAAGGGGGTGCCTATTATGAAAAAGGTTTGCGTTATCACAGGCGGCGGCAGCGGCATGGGGCTTGCCACGGCGAAGCTTGTCTGTGAAGAAGGATATTACACGATTTTGGTGGGGCGCACAGCGTCCAAGCTGGAAAAGGCAGTCAACGACCTGCGCAGTGCGGGCGGCGAGGCTGAGGCGTTCAGCTGTGATGTTTCCGACCGTGAAAGCTGTTTTGCGCTGGCCAAACACGCCGCCGAATGCGGCGAAGTAAAAGCGGTATTGCACATTGCGGGCCTCAGCCCTCACATGGGCGATGCTGAAAAGATTTTGCGCGGCAATGCGCTGGGCACGGTGAATATCAACGATGCCTTTTATGAGGTCATGGCGCCGGGCGGCTGTGTGATCGACACCTCCAGCATGAGCGCCTACCTTGCCCCGCAGTTTGTCATGCCCAAGGGTGCGTACAAGCTGGCGCGCACCGACCGTGAAAAATTCATCAAAAAGCTGGTGGCGCGGGCAGGCATCGCCCCTAAGGACGCCCGTCCGGGTCTGGCCTACGCCATCAGCAAGCATTTTGTAATTTGGTTTGCTAAGACCGATGCCGCACGCTTTGGCGAGAAAAATGTGCGTTGCCTGAGTGTGACACCCGGCAACTTTGACACACCGATGGGCGCACTGGAAAGCGGGCAGGCGGATGTATTCAAAAAATACTCTGCTCTCAAGCGCAACGGAAAGCCGGAAGAAATCGCCGCTTTGTTTGCGCTTCTTCTGGATGAGCGGCTGGGTTTCCTGACCGGAGCAGACATTCTTATGGACGGCGGCGTTGTGGCAAGCGGCGCCAGCGGATTGAGCAAATAAAAAAGGGCAGCAAAGTAAACCCCGATTTTAGCTTTTGGGGTCTGCTTTGCTGCCTTTTGGATTTTGTGCCTTCGCTTGGCTGTACTTTAGTGCAGCTCGCTTTCGCAGCGGTCCAGCACGGCGGCGATGACCTGATCCATGTCGTAATACTTGTACTCACCCAGGCGTCCGCCGAAGATGACCTTCGGCTCGGCGTCGGCCAGCTTCTTGTACTCGGCATACAGTGCGCCGTTTTTAGCATCGTTGACGGGGTAATACGGCTCGTCACCGGGCTTCCACTCAGAGGAATACTCACGGCTGATGATCGTTTTGGGCAGGTCGTTGCCGTTCTCGTCCTTGCCGAACTCGAACCATTTGTGCTCGATGATGCGGGTCCACGGCGTCTCGCGGTCCGTATAGTTGACGGCGGCGTTGCCCTGGAAGCTGGGCTTGTCGAGCAGCTCGTTCTCAAACCGGACAGAGCGGTACTCCAGCGTGCCGAGTTTGTAGTCAAAATAAGCGTCAATCGGGCCGGTGTAGACGATTTTGTCAGCCAGTGCGTCCAGCGCGGCCTTGTTTTCGAGGTAATCGGTGTTCAGCCGCACCTCGATGCCGTCCAGAAGATTGGCGATCATCTTGGTGTAACCGCCGATGGGAATGCCCTGATACAGCGCGTTGAAATAGTTGTTGTCAAAGGTCAGCCGCACAGGCAGGCGCTTGATGATAAAAGCAGGCAGATCCTTGCAATCGCGGCCCCACTGCTTTTCGGTGTAGCCCTTGATGAGCTTTTCATAAATGTCGCGGCCCACAAGGGAGATGGCCTGCTCCTCGAGGTTCTGCGGCTCGTGGGTGATCTCACGGCGCTGCTCCTCGATCTTGGCGGCTGCCTCCTCCGGTGTGACGACGCCCCACATTTTATTAAAGGTATACATGTTGAAGGGCAGCGAATACAACTCACCCTTATAGTTGGCAACGGGAGAGTTCGTAAAGCGGTTGAACTCGGCAAACCGGGTGATATAGTTCCAGACCTTTTTGTTGTTGGTGTGGAAGATGTGCGCACCGTACTTATGGACGTTGATACCCTCGATGTTCTCGGTATAAATGTTGCCCGCAATGTTGGGGCGCTTATCCACGACCAGCACGGATTTGCCGTGGACCTTGGCCTCATGGGCGAAGATGGCACCGTACAGACCGGAGCCGACTACCAGATAATCATATTTCATATAACAGGTGTTCCTCTCTTTAAAAGTCACAGGGATATTGTGCGGTAATGGCATGGAGAGCCTTACTCCACTGTCAAAAAGCGGCAGAAAGGCGTTTCAGTCTCTGCCGAATAGATCTCTTGTGTAGACCTTGTCCTGCACATCGTTGAGGCAGGCATCGTAGCGGTTGGCCAGAATGGCCTGACTCTGCCGCTTGAATTTTTCCAGATCGTTGACCACTGCCGAACCGAAGAAGGTCTTGCCGTCCTCCAGCGTAGGCTCATAGATGATGACCTGTGCGCCCTTGGCCTTGATGCGCTTCATGACACCCTGAATCGAGCTTTGGCGGAAGTTGTCGCTGTTGCTCTTCATCGTCAGGCGGTAGACGCCGATCGTGACGGGCCTTTCGCGGCTTTCGTCAAACTCATTTTCCTGATCGTAGCCGTAGTACCCGGCCAGCTTCAGCACGCGGTCAGCGATGAAGTCCTTGCGGGTGCGGTTGGACTCCACAATGGCCTCAATGAGATTTTCCGGCACATCGGCGTAGTTTGCCAGCAGCTGCTTCGTGTCCTTGGGCAGGCAGTAGCCGCCGTAGCCGAAGCTGGGGTTATTGTAATGGCTGCCGATGCGCGGGTCAAGACATACGCCGTCAATGATCTGCTTCGTGTTCAGGCCCTTGCTCTCCGCGTAGGTATCCAGCTCATTGAAATAGGCAACGCGCAGCGCCAGATAGGTGTTGGCGAACAGCTTGACGGCCTCGGCCTCGGTAAAGCCCATGAAGAGCGTATCAATGTTCTCCTTGATGGCCCCCTCCTGCAGCAGTGCCGCAAATTCGTGGGCGGCTGCGACAAGGTGCGCATCCTCCGGGTCGGTGCCGACGATGATGCGGGACGGGTAGAGGTTGTCATACAGGGCCTTGGACTCCCGCAGAAATTCCGGGCTGAACAGGATGTTCCGGCTGCCGAGCCTTCCCCGCACCGACACCGTGTAGCCCACGGGAATCGTCGATTTGATGACCATGACGGCATTTGGATTGACCTCCGTGACAAGGCGGATGACTGCCTCCACTGCAGAGGTGTCAAAGTGCTGGGTCTGGCTGTCGTAGTTGGTGGGTGCAGCAATGACCACAAAGTCCGCATCGGCGTAGGCTGCCTTTGCGTCCAGCGTAGCGGTCAGATCCAGCTCCTTCTCAGCCAGATATTTCTCGATGTAGTCATCCCGGATCGGCGATTTGCGCGCGTTGATCAATGCGACCTTTTCCGGCAGGATATCCACCGCCATCACATGATGATGCTGGGAAAGCAGCGTGGCAATCGAAAGCCCCACATAGCCGGTCCCGGCCACCGCGATCTTATATTTTTTCATAGCAGTTTATACTCCGCAGCTGCGAATTTTCCGTAAGGCAGCAGTCAAAATTGCGCCGTGCCGGCTTACCGTATGTGGGTTTATTATAGCACGTCACCGGCCACAATTCAATATTGCCGCTTCCCTCAGAATTGTTTGAACAATAATCCAGTATTGAAAACAATCGTCTCTACTCAGTCTTTGCTGTATCTGCTAAGATAGAATCACGGTACTGGCGTGGTGTCAGACCGGTTTGTTTACGGAAAACACGATAAAAGTAATTGTCATCCAGGAATCCGATCTGCTGGCAGATCTGTGCATTGGACAGATTCGTATCGCAAAGAAGCTTCATCGCTTTTTGGATGCGCAGGTGCGTGATCTGCTCGTTGATGCCGCAGCCATAGAGCTGCCGGGAAAGATAGTACAGCCCGGTACGGCTTAGCGAAAGATCACGGCAGATCGTTTCGTTTGTCAATGTCTCGTCCAGATGTTCCGCCAGGTAGCGGCTCAGTTTTTCCTGCGCACTGCCCGCTGCCAGCCGCGTCAGCCCCTTTTGGTACAATGCAGCCGCCGCCAAAGCCAGCAGATCCGCTGCTGATTTCAGCACCGGATAGGGCGTGCGCGGCAAGGCATTATAGGCTTTTTGCAGTGCCGTTTTATCAATTGCGTAAGCCGAGCAGCATTTTTGCGCATAGCTCCACTCGCTCTGCTCATCGGCCCCCTGTACAATGTGGCTCAACAGCAAAAAGCCCACAACAGCACCATCGATCTGGACTGGCGTGATCACTTCGATCAACCCCGCATGGCAGGGGTAGATGATCGTCTGCTTTTGCCGCGTTGCCTTGCGGCAAGCCGCCTGGTCACACAGGTAACAGCCGGTCTTGCCATCAGGCACACTGCGGATCAAGCGGCAATAAGCTGGCAGTTCCGGCGGATAGGCAAGCACTTCGATTCCATACGAATCAAAAACGGCGGAGCGCAGCCCCGTAAGGCAGTGAAAATCCTGCAAGAGGACCAAAAGCTCCTTTTTATTGAAAACGGTTCCCATGGGTGCGCTCCTTTCCGAACATTTAGATAGTTTTATGATAAAGACCATCCTTTATTTTGTCAAGGAGGATCCCTATGATTGACTTAAAGCAGTGTTCTCTCGGCATTGAGTTGGGTTCCACCCGCATCAAAGCTGTGCTTGTGGGCGATACCTGCAAGCCTGTGGCCCAGGGCGATTTTACCTGGGAGAACCGGCTGGAAAATGGCATCTGGACCTACCCGCTGGAGGAAGTCTGGCAGGGTGTGCAGGCTGCCTACGCGGCATTGGCTGCGGATGTGCTGGCCAAGTGTGGCCAGCCGCTGACCACAGTGGGGTGCATTGGCGTTTCGGCTATGATGCATGGGTATCTGGCGTTTGATGCTGCGGGCAAGCTGCTGGTACCGTTCCGCACATGGCGCAACACGATGACCGGCGCGGCAGCAGAAGAGTTGACCTCAACGTTCGGGTTCAACATCCCGCAGCGGTGGAGCGCAGCACACCTGTACCAAGCCATGCTGAACCGCGAGCCACACCTGCCGCAGCTGGACTTTTTCACCACGCTGGCAGGCTATGTACACTGGCAGCTGACCGGGCGCAAGGTGCTGGGCGAAGGCGATGCCAGCGGCATGTTCCCGATTGACAGCACCACCGGCGGGTATGATGCCGCAATGCTCGCAAAATTTAACGCGCTGGCAGACAAGCAAGGCTGCCCCGTGGATCTTGTCAAACTGCTGCCTACCGTTTTGCCCGCAGGCGAGGACGCCGGTATGCTGACCGTCGAGGGGGCGAAGCGGCTCGACCCAACCGGCACGCTGCAGCCCGGCATACCGTTCTGCCCACCGGAGGGCGACGCCGGCACCGGCATGGTGGCAACAAACAGTGTCGCCCCGCGCACCGGCAATGTCAGCGCAGGCACCAGCATTTTTGCCATGGTCGTCCTGGAAAAGCCGCTGTCCAAGGTCTACCCGGAAATCGACATGGTCACGACCCCCGACGGCGCGGCGGTCGCCATGGTCCACTGCAACAACTGCACCAGCGATTTGAACGCCTGGGTCGATCTGCTGGCCAAGAGCGCGGCACTGTGCGGAGCAAACATCGACAAAGGTGCGTTGTTTACCCTCCTGTTTAACGAATCGCTGCACGGTGCGCCTGACTGCGGCGGCATCACGCCCGTCAACTACATTTCCGGTGAGAGCGTCACCCACTTGGACGCGGGCGTCCCCCTGCTGCTGCGCCGCCCGGACAGTGCGTTTACGCTGGCCAACTTTATGCGCGCCAACATCTATTCTGCCTTTGCCACGTTGGCGATGGGGCTGGAAATTCTGCGCAAAGAAAATGTGGCTGTGAATACCCTGCTCGGCCACGGCGGCATCTTCAAAACGCCGGGCGTGGCCCAGCGGTATCTGGCTGCGGCGGCGGGTGCACCTGTGACCTGCATGGAAACAGCCGGTGAGGGCGGTTCCTATGGCATGGCCCTGCTGGCTGCGTATCGTCTGCACCGCGCCGACGACGAAGCGCTGGCCGCGTATTTGAACCGCTGCGTTTTTGCCGACGCCCAAAGCACGACCCTGTTCCCCGACCCCGCCGACCAGGCCGGGTTTGCCGCCTTTTTGACCCAATACCAAACCGCGCTGAAAGCCGAGCGTGCCGTTGTAAAATAGGGGCAATACCGCATAATTCTAAGTGCCGACACGGCGAGCGAGGTACGGCAGCCGCCGGAGCGGTGCTTAAGCCGTAAGGCGGGAATTATGCGGTATTGCCTAAGGGCTTGTATGCGTCGGCTGCCTGGCAACGCCAGCCAGCGGCGGAAAGGCCGGAGCAGCAGCTGTTCTTGAACGATTTAGCGTTAAAGCGGAAAGGATAACCTATGCTGGAAGCATTGAAGCAGCAAGTTTATGAAGCCAACATGGAATTGCCCCGCCGAGGACTTGTAACCTACACCTGGGGCAATGTCTCGGGCATTGACCGCGAGAAGGGCCTGTTTGTCATCAAGCCGTCCGGCGTGGAATACGACGAACTTACACCGGAAATGCTCGTTGTCATGGATTTGAACGGCAACAAGATTGAGGGCGAGCTGAAGCCCAGCAGCGACACGAAAACGCATCTGGAACTGTACAAGGCGTTCTCGGCGCTGGGCGGCATCGTACACACCCACTCGACCCACGCAGTGGCCTTTGCCCAGGCGCAGCGCGACCTGCCCGCCTTTGGCACGACCCACGCCGACTATTTTTACGGCCCTGTCCCCTGCACGCGGGAGCTGACGCCTGGAGAGATTGACGAGGACTACGAGAAGAACACCGGCAAGGTCATCATCGAGACGTTCCAAAACCGCGGCATTGACCCGGTGCATGTACCCGGTGTTCTCTGTGCCAGCCACGGTCCCTTTACCTGGGGCAAAGACGCGGCACAGGCTGTCTACCACGCTGTTGTGCTGGAAGAAGTCGCAAAGATGGCAATTTTGACCCTGACCATTGACCCCGATGCACAGCCTGCCCCACAGCATGTTTTGGACAAGCATTTTATGAGAAAACACGGACCCAACGCCTATTACGGCCAGAAATAAGGAGGTTTTACCGTATGAAATTTTACATTGATACCGCCAACGTCGACGAGATCCGCCGTGCCAACGACATGGGCATTATTGCCGGTGTCACCACAAACCCCAGCCTGATTGCCAAAGAGGGCCGCGACTACGCCGAAACGTTGAAAGAGATTGCCACCATCGTGGACGGCCCCATCTCCGGCGAGGTCAAGGCGACCACAACCGATGCCGAGGACATGATCGCCGAGGGCCGCGCCATCTACGCGCTGGACCCGAAGCACATGGTGGTCAAAATCCCCATGACCGCCGATGGGTTAAAGGCCATCAAGGTGCTGTCCGGCGAGGGCATCCCTACGAACTGCACACTGATTTTCAGCGCAAACCAGGCGCTGCTGGCAGCCCGCGCGGGCGCCACGTATGTCAGCCCGTTTTTGGGGCGTCTCGATGACATCGGCCAGCCGGGCATTGATTTGATCGAGACTATCCATGATATATTCCTGAACTATCCGGACATCGAGACTCAAATCATCGCCGCCAGCGTGCGCAATCCCATCCATGTGACCGACTGTGCCCTGGCTGGTGCCGACATTGCCACGGTGCCGTACAAGGTCATCGAGCAGATGCTTCACCATCCGCTGACCGATGCCGGCATTGAGAAGTTCAAGGCCGACTATACAAAAGTTTTTGGCGTCAACGGATAAATCTTCCGTAAGGGGGAAACAAAGATATGTACTATATTGGGATCGACCTCGGCACCTCTGCGGTGAAGCTGCTGCTGATGGACGAAACGGGCAGCATTGCCAACATCGTCAGCCGGGAATACCCGATTGCTTTCCCGCATCCCGGTTGGAGCGAGCAGGACCCCGCCGATTGGTGGGCGGCGGTCTGCGCCGGCATCCCCGCGCTGCTGGACGGGTTTGATGCGTCTCAGGTCAAGGGCATCGGCGCGGGCGGCCAGATGCACGGGCTGGTGGTGCTGGACAAAAATGACGCGGTTATCCGCCCCTGCATCCTTTGGAACGATGGCCGCACCCAAAGGCAGGTCGACTACTTAAACGGTGTTATCGGCAAAGACAAGCTGAGCCGTTACACCGCGAACATTACCTTTGCAGGCTTCACCGCACCCAAACTGCTTTGGATGCGGGAGAACGAGCCGGACAACTTCGCCCGCATCGAAAAAATCATGCTGCCGAAGGATTACATCAACTATAAGCTGACCGGCGTCCACTGCACCGACTATTCCGACGCATCGGGCATGCTGCTGTTGGACGTGGAGCACAAATGCTGGAGCAAGGAAATGCTGGACATCTGCGGCGTGCAGGAATCCAAGCTGCCGAAGCTGTTTGAGAGCTGGCAGCCCGTCGGCACGCTGACTGCTGAAGCCGCCCAAACGCTGGGCCTGCCTGCGGATGTCGTCGTTTGCGCGGGCGCGGGCGATAACGCCGCTGCGGCTGTCGGCTGCGGCGCGGTGGGCGGCGGTAAGTGCAATATTTCCTTGGGCACATCGGGCACGGTGTTCATCACCAGCGATACGTTCGGCGTCGACAAGCAGAACGCCCTGCACAGCTTCGCCCACGCGGACGGAGGGTATCATTTGATGGGTTGCATCCTCTCGGCTGCGTCCTGCAACAAGTGGTGGAGCGAAGAAGTGCTGCACACCACTGACTATGCTGCCGAGCAGACACCCATTACGGCGGACAAGCTGGGCGCGAACGACGTCTACTTCCTGCCCTACCTGATGGGCGAACGCAGCCCACACAACGATCCTGCCTCGCGCGGTGCGTTCGTCGGGCTGCGGATGGACACCCCGCGTGCCGCGCTGACCCAGGCGGTGCTGGAAGGTGTGGCGTTTGCGATTCGCGATTGTGTGGAGATTGCGCGGGCACAAGGCGTAAAGATTAAAGCCAGCACGCTCTGCGGCGGCGGTGCCAAAAGCCCGCTGTGGCGGGAGATTTTGGCGAACGTGCTGGGCATCCCGCTGACGCTGCCCAAGACCGAGCAAGGCCCCGGCTACGGTGGCGCGATGCTGGCGGCGGTGGCCTGCGGGGCATACCCCAGCGTGCAGGCCTGCGCCGAGGCGCTTGTCCACGCCAAGAGCACAACCCAGCCGGACGCCGCGCTCGTCGAAAAATACAACGCGCGCTACGCCGTGTGGCACAAGCTGTACCCGGCACTGAAAGTATCCTTTGCGGAAATGGAGGCACTGCAATGAAGATTTTTTCTGTAACCGACCCGGAATTCAAGCCCTATGGCCGCGTTGTGGCCGGGCTGGATACCGCCAAAGCGGAAATTTTGGCCGCCTTGGCAAACACCCCGCTGCCCGCAGCTACGGATTATGTGGCCGAGGACGCAGCCCTGCAGGAACTGCCCGCCGCCGTCGAAGTGTCGGAGCATCTTTTCGGCGGCATGCCCTGCCAACTGGGCTGGTGCAACGGTCACAACACCTATTTGAACTGCCTGGAATACCACCGCGACAGCGAGTTCAATCTGGGTACCGAAGATTTTGTGCTGTTGCTTGCCAGGCAGGAGGAAATCGCGGGCGGCAAGCTGGACACCGCCAAGGTCAAGGCGTTCCGCGTCCCGGCAGGCACACTGGTGGAAGTCTACGCCACGACGCTGCACTACGCACCCTGCCATGTGGACGCATCCAAGGGCTTTCGCGTGCTGGTCGCCCTGCCCAAAGGCACCAATACCGCAAAGCCCGCCATCAAGAATGACGGCGGCGATGACCCGCAGCTGTGGGCCTGCAACAAGTGGCTGCTCGCTCATCCCGACAGCGCCGAGGCCAAGGCCGGGGCGTATGTCGGATTGGTGGGGGAGAATATCCACATTTGATTCTTGCCGCGCCGTAGGGGCCGGACATGTCCGGCCCTGTACATACAAACCACAACCCATTCACGGGCAGCAAACGCAATGCTGCGGGGCGGGCATGCCCGCCCCCTACAGAGCATCACATAAAAGGAGGAAACCACCATGAAATCATCCAACATCCCCGAAGTCAAGCTCGGCATCATCGCCGTCAGCCGTGACTGTTTTCCCATCGCCCTGAGCGAGAAGCGCCGCGCTGCCATCTCTGCCGCCTGCGCCGCCAAGGGCACTGATCTGTACGAGTGCAAGACCACTGTCGAGAACGAGCACGACATGCAAAAAGCCGTGGCCGAAGTCACCGCCGCAGGCTGCAACGCGCTGACCGTATTCCTCGGCAACTTCGGCCCCGAAACGCCCGAAACGCTGATTGCCAAGTACTTTGACGGCCCCTGCATGTTTGTAGCGGCAGCCGAGGGCGACGGCGATATGATCAATGGCCGCGGAGATGCGTACTGCGGTATGCTGAACTGCTCCTACAACCTCGGCATGCGCCATCTGAAGGGCTATATTCCCGAGTATCCCGTCGGCACGGCGGAGGAAATTGCCGACAAGATCGCCGAGTTTGTGCCGATTGCCCGCACCATTCTGGGCGTTCGTGATTTGAAAATCATCACCTTCGGCCCGCGCCCGCAGGACTTCTTCGCCTGCAATGCCCCTATCAAGGGGCTGTATGAGCTGGGTGTTGAGATCGAGGAAAACTCCGAGCTTGACCTGCTCGTTTCCTACAAAGAGCATGCGGGCGACCCGCGCATCGCGGACGTCTGCGCCGACATGGCCGCCGAGATGGGCGAAGGGCACTATTACCCCGACCTGCTGACCCGCATGGCGCAGTTTGAGCTGACCCTGCTCGACTGGGCCGAGAACCACAAGGGCAGCAAAAAGTACGTTGCTTTTGCCGATAAGTGCTGGCCCGCTTTCCCGTCGCAGTTCGGGTTTGAGCCTTGCTATGTCAACTCCCGCCTTGCCAGCCGCGGCATCCCCGTGGCCTGCGAGGTCGATATTTACGGTGCCCTGTCCGAGTACATCGGTATGTGCGCCTCCGGCGACACCGTCACCCTGCTGGACATCAACAACAGCGTGCCCAAGTACATTTATGATGAGGACATCACCGGCAAGTTCAATTACAAGCTGACCGATACCTTCATGGGCTTCCACTGCGGCAACACGCCATCCTGCAAGATGTGCAGTGACCGCGCCGTCAAGTACCAGCTCATCCAGCACCGCCTGCTGGAGCCCGCCGACAGCGACCCCGATTTCACCCGAGGCACATTGGAAGGCGACATTGCGCCGTCCGACATCACGTTCTACCGTTTGCAGTGCGACAGCGAAGGCCAGCTGCGCGCCTACATCGCTCAGGGTGAAATTTTGCCCGTTGCAACGCGGTCTTTTGGCGGCATCGCCATCTTCGCCATTCCCGAGATGGGCCGTTTCTACCGCCATGTCCTGATTCAAAAGCGCTACCCGCACCACGGTGCCGTTGCCTTCGGTCACTATGGCAAGACGCTGTTTGAAGTGTTCAAGTTCCTCGGCATTGCGGACATTGCCTACAACCAGCCCAAGAGCCTGCCGTATCCCACAGAAAATCCGTTTGCATAATAATAAGGAAAGGTAAAGAAGATCTGCGTATGAATCAGCAAGGATCGCAGAAGATCGACGCTTACCGGCGTGCCAGCAGCTATCCGGCAGCCGGTCAGCTCTATCTGCCGGATAACCACCCTGCTGCGCCGCCCGCTGAAGCGTGAGGACGTCAAGCGCAAGCTCATCGCCCACAAGAACTGCATCCACGAGATCGGTCAAGATTGGGGTGCAGATATCCGACAATATTTCACAGCTGATGGGCACTACTGCGTACTTTTTCTCAGCGGCAATCGCTCGCACTTCGGAAAGCTGCGGTGTAAAGTTCATTTTCCGTCCCTCCTGTGCGTTCAAATCCATACAAAAAGTCCCCGGCAACTGACGCATACCCTGCGTTGCAGAATACTCTGCGGGTTTCCCCCGCATTTGACTGCACCCTCGGCGGTCCATTTGATGTGTTGTCTCCAGCCTGATTCTCAGCACCGCAGGCTCTCTGTATGGGCATTGCACACCGTTATTTCCGCTTCATCGGTTTAAACTCTTAAATTTTTATATAGTAAAACACAACCTTGGTGCTTTGTCAATAGGCTTTTGAATTTTCACAAAGTGCCTTCCCGGCAGACATCAACAGCCCCTTCTAAACTGTGTCAGGGTTGCGCGAGCCTGTCACCCCCGAGTCGGACAAATATGACGGAAAAGACTGTGAGAAATACCCCCGCGCTCCCGTCCTCTCCCCTGCCCCGCCTATAAAATAAGCCCCACTTTTCCGCCGGACAGCCCGTAAGCTGCCCGGTGAATTTTTATTGTTTCTGCCCTTGACAGCGTGGGCGGTATGTGCTACTCTAACTGATATATCAGTGATATATCAGTTAGAGTGTACCGAAGGATCTGGGGGGAATCTATGTCCGCAAATGCTTACGAGCTTTTAAAAAGTGAGATCGTTTCCGGCAAGCGCAAACCGGGAGAGATCTTTGAGGAAAAGCGCTTTGCCGCACAGCTGGGGGTCAGCCGTACCCCGGTGCGCGAGGCTGTGCTGCGCCTCGCGCGTGAGGGGCTGCTTGTGGTCATGCCTCGCCGCGGCACAGTCATCTCCAACATTTCCATGGAGAATATACGGCAGCTATATGAGGCGCGCGTCATGCTGGAGCCGCAGATCCTGCGCATCGCTGCGAAACGGGCAGACAAAAATACACTGGCCAGCTGGAAAGCCTTTTTTGAAGCTCAGGCCGCGCAGGCCGATGCGGAGGTTACACCGCTGCCGTTCCCCAATGAGGATGCGGCGCAACACTCCCATGATGCTGATGCCGCCTTCCATCTGTTTTTGGCTCATAGCCTTGGCAACCGCTATATTTTACAGCAGATGGAGGAGTTGATGGCGCAAAGCCAGCGCATCCGCAGCCTGTCCAATGCGCGGCGCAAAAGCCGGTATCTGGCCTCCATTCAGGAGCATATCCGCATTGTGGACGCCCTGCTGCAGGGGGACGGCGAGCGCGCCGCCACAGAAGTTTTGGAGCACCTGCACAATTCTGAGGACGGCTACCGCAGAATGATGCTGGAGGACGCCCCTGACATGATCCAAATGTATTGAGGTGGCAGAGTATGGAGTTGGCAGTGATTACGGCAAAACAGGTTGCTGTATTGCTTTTACTGATTTTTGCTGGCTTTGCCTGCGTGAAAACGGGTGCGGTCAAGATCGAGGCGAAAAAGGCGTTTTCCGATCTGCTGCTCTATCTGATCGTCCCAGCAATGGTCATCAATTCGTATTTGACGGAATTTGACCCAAAGGTGCTGCAAAATCTGCTGCAATCCTTTGCGCTGAGCACAGTCCTGCTTCTGCTGGGGCTGGTCATCACCTTTTTGCTGACGCTGCGCATCGACAAGGAGAAAAACACGCCGATCCTGCGGTTTGCCTGCATCTTTTCCAATGCGGCATATATGGGCTTTCCGCTGATTCAGGCGCTGTTCGGGGCCGAGGGGCTTTTGTACGCCAGTGCTTATGTGACAGTGTTCAATATTTTATTGTGGACCGTTGGCTATGCGATGGTCAGCGGGAAGGTCCGTCCCGGAGAGGTGCTGCACAGCATCCTGACAACGCCGGTGCTCTGGTCCGTTCTGCTAGGCCTGACCCTGTACCTGTGCCGGGTCAATGTGCCGGAGCTTATCCGCCAGCCGCTGCAGCTGGTCGGCAACATGAACACACCGCTCTCGATGATTATCACCGGTATGCTGATTGCCGGCAGCAAGCCGGAAAAGCTGCTGGGCAACCGTGAGATATACCGCATCATTCTGATACGTATGTTGTTCATCCCGCTGGTGAGCTTTCTGCTGTTCCGGCTGCTAAGTGTGCAGGGCATGGTGGCCGAGGTCGTGCTGCTGCTTGAGGCATGCCCCTGCGCCGCCATCACCTCGGTGTTTGCCGTTCAGTTTGGCTATGACGAGGATCTCGCAGCCGGTTCTGTCGTTATAACGACCTTTATCAGTATTGTGGTGCTGCCGCTTTGCGCTATGGCTCTGACAATGATGATGTAATAAGTGTGAAGGCGTACGAATTAACTCATTCTTCATGGTTTGCCAAATTTGCATAGTATTATAGGGACGCAGAATAAATCAAGCCAAGATATTTCAGCATATTTCAACAGCAAAGCGGCACCGCCACATGGCGGTGCCGCTTTGCTGTTGAAGGAGAAAAAACGAGTTTACGATCAGCCCTTATCTGCGCCGGCGGTAATGCCCTCGACATAGAATTTCTGCATGATAATAAACAAAATCGAGATGGGGACGGACACCAGCACACCGCCTGCACAGAACAGCGCAAAGTAGTTGTTGATGAGCGTTCTCTGCAGCATATTGAACAGGCCGATGGCGACTGTCCAGTCGGCGGAGAGGCCGGAGTTCAGAATCATCTTCGCCATGACGAAGTCCGTCCAGGGAATCATAAAGGAGCTGATGATGGTGTACACCAAAATCGGCTTGGACATCGGCAGCACGACCTGAAAGAATATCCGCGCATCGGAGGCACCGTCCAGCTTGGCGGCCTCACGCAGGGAAACCGGCGTGGTATCAAAAAAGCCCTTACAGATCAGGTACCCAGAGAAAGCACGAGGAAGATGCCATGTCGGATTTTATGAAATCGCTGAGCAGAATCGCCATTCCTGTTACCCTGCAAAGTATGCTGCAGGCATCCTTTTCCATAATAGACCAGATTATGATCGGGCAGTTGGGCGAGGTCAATATTGCAGCTGTGGGATTGTACGGGAATTTTTCGCTGATTTTTTCCGTGGTGATCGGCTCAGTCGGCACTGTTGCCGGTAATCATGATCATTGACACTATCGGCACATGGGGCATCGGCATCCCGCTGTGCCTGCTGGCCGCATTTGGTTTGCACTGGGGCATTGTCGGTGTGTATGCCCTGCTTACAACGGAGGAGATTTTCCGCCTGGCCGTCTCGCTTGTCATCTTCAAAAAGCGCAGCTGGATGATCAGCCTGTGACCGGAAATTTCAGCGTACATATCTGCTCGCAAAGCAGGGTCCTCACGCCCAAAACTACCGTTCAACTTGTACTGTTTTCTGCCTGGTCATCTCCCCAATATCAACCCTTGTCAATCATTCTATCTTTATAGGATGTACTCCATCTGCCGTTCCTTTGTTTTCATACCCATCTTCTCATAGAAGCTTTCGGCTGATGTGTTCCCCGCCCAAACATTCAAGGTGACTTCATAGCAGCCAAGCTTCTTTGCCTGCTGCTTCACATATCCAAACAGGCGTTCCCCGATATGTTGTCCGCGCGTCTGCTTGTCAACGCACAGATCATCAATAAACAGTGCCTTAAACGGTACCATATTGGTAGAAAACGGTTGCTCTTTCAGCTGGCAGAAAGCATACCCCATACACACATCATCCTCACCGGCTGCAACAAAAATAGGCTTATCTTCCTGCTCCAGCAGTTCTTTCAGTTCGCTGTCGGTATATTTTGTGGTGCCGAGGATAAACACATCCGGGCGTATCTCTGCATGGATCTGCAGTACCTGACCGAGCAGCTCCATAATTCTTGGGATGTCCTTTTCTTCTGCCTTACGAATTTTCATCACAACACAACTCCATTCCACCGTTTGCCTGCTGGGTACGCTATGCCAACCTGCCCGCGAGTTCATTTCTTATCCCCTGCAGCCCCGTATTTTCTTTATAGTATCACAAACTCGCGCCAAGTAAATTGCTTGTTGCGAAATTTCATGAAATATTTACGGTTCGTGCGGTCTGCAGATTCCGCCGCTTCTCTGTCAGGCATGTGCCGCCTTGCACAGGATGTTCTTTGTGCTTGCAGCAATGTCCACTGTCATCATACTTTGTAACGCAGTTTTTAACGCTCTATTGACAATACGAGCTGTTTGGCATATAGTAATTCGTATAAACACTATTTCACCAGACGCTCAAGACGCAGTGTGCCCCAGAGGCTGGGGCATGCTGCGCCTTTTCTGCAAGGAGGCCACCTGTGGACTACATCCAAATCACCAAAGAGAACATCGACAAGGAGCATATCTGCTGCGCGATGTCCGGCAAGCAGAGCCTTGCCAAAAAAGAATGGCTCAAGCAGCGCTTTGCTGAGGGGCTTGTTTTTTACCGCAGTGTTGAGCGCGGCAAGTGCTTTATCGAGTACATCCCGGCAGAAAACGCATGGGTGCCCATTACAGCGGACGGCTGGCTGTACATCAACTGCCTGTGGGTCTCCGGTTCCATGAAAGGGCACGGCTGCTCAAATGACCTGCTGGAAAAATGCCTCAGCGATGCAAGAGCGCAGGGCAAAAAGGGCATCTGCATTTTGTGCGCCGAGGGACGCAAGCGGGAATTTCTCGCCGACCCCAAGTTTTTGTCCCACAAGGGATTTGAAGTCGCAGATGTCTCGGACTGTGGAATCACCCTCATGTGCCTCCCGCTCAACGCCGATACAGCACTGCCGAAATTCAAGAACTGCGCTAAGCACCCTAAAGCCGATGGAGAAGGCTTCGTCCTCTACTACACAGATCAGTGTCCATTTACCTATTACTGGGTGCCGAAGGTGCAGCAGGCCGCGCAGCAGCATAACATCCCGTTCCGGGCTATCCACATCACCGACAAAGAAGCCGCGCAGAATGTATCCGCACCCGTCACGACCTACGCACTGTTCCGGGACGGCGTATTCCTGACGCAGGGTATCCAGTCCGACAAAAAGTTTCTGGCATTGGCCGGTGTACAGATATGAAAGAACGAATCGTTGATGAGCAAATCAGACTGATCCCCTACTATCAAAACGATGCCGTATCGTTTTGCCGGTATCAGGATGCAGATGTATGCAAACAGGTCGATAACAGGGATACGCTCCATGATTTAGCGCTTCTGCATCGCATGTAATGAGGCCCGGGATATTCGTTTTCATGATATACTAGTGTTGTGTTTATCAGGCCAGGCAGAACCATCTATTCAGTCAATGTTCCCTGTCTCGCGGTAGCTGCGCCAGACGTTTTCAAAAAAGTCGTCATCCTCGGGGATGGGGCGCGGGGCGCGCCAGCCGGTGCGGCAGGTACCATCCTCGAACCACAGCTCCTGAATCAGCGGGGCTTCGGTTTCGTCCAGGGCAAAGGTGAAGGTATCCGGCAGCTAGGCAAACGGCTTAACCCCGCCCGTCAGGTCGGTGTACAGGGCGCTGCCGCGGCTTTTGCCGCCGTGGGCGGTCTTGTAGCCGATGTACTCGACGTAGCGGTTGCGGGGGAACGGCACGCCAAGCTCGACCAATTTTAAAAAGCACTGGGTCGAGAGCGTGGCCTCGCACAGGGCAATATCACCATCCACGCAGCGGCCCGCAAACAGCGTTTCGGCCATTTCTCGTACACTGTCGGGGTCACCGCCCGAGAGAGTCAGCTTGTAATACCACAGCCGACAACTGCCGTTTTAAATGTTTTCATTGGTTGTTTCTTCCTTTTTGCTGTGCAGCTCCATACGGTCTTTATACACCGGCGTGCTGCTTCGCGAACCAGAAAACTCCCCTATCCTGCTGCGTGCGCAGCAGAATAAGGGAGTATTTTTTGTGTGCAGCCTGTCAGGTATGGTTATACCGCGAGCACTTCTC
>OLJF01000744.1_pt1 | contig 27001 bp, 18 predicted proteins | sample 1609751 | NCBI WGS metagenome assembly OLJF01 (sample SAMEA4350171, study PRJEB24818) | metagenome | biome: human; feature: gut; material: faeces | place: Denmark | collected 2013-09
TCAACAGGTAGGCAGCGAGAAGACCTGTTTTTTAACCCCCTCACTAATCAACTGGGAAAATTTTTTTGATTTGTACGAAGGAACTTTGAAAATTTCTTTGAAATCGTCTCTACTAACCAACTGGGAACTTTTCGGGCAAATAACAAATGGGTTAAAAAAATTTTTTAAGTGCCCCTCCTACTAACCAATTGGGAAATTTTTTGAGATTTTGGCAAAGTAATATGAAAAAATTCCATCAATTTTTCAAAAGGCCCTTCTACTTACTCTGAATAAGGGGCGCCGTTTGGCAGGGTGCTTTTCAAAATTCCCCGCAAAAATATTTCTCCCTTCACTTACTCTGAATAAGGGGCGCCGTTTGTGGGGGTGTTTTCGAAAAATTTCTCAAATATTTTTTATCTGAACGCAAAAAACCGCCCTCCCGGTGATAGGAGGACGGCTGATAATCACTATTGACTTATAGGTGACTCATATAGAAATAGAGCACCGGCCAAACGGTCGGTGCCCCATTCCTAGGTATTCTTGTCCTGCTTCAGCTTCTCCTTAATAATTGCCAAACTTTTTTGCCTTGAAGTGTCTATCGAAAATCCGGCGACGACTTCTTGCATCGTTTCAGAACTCCAGTAGATTTTTAGTTTTTCTTTTGCACGCGTAATTGCTGTATAGAAAATGCCGTGTGTTATTTTTTCAGCGTTGCTACTCGGAATAACAACCTTAACTGACCTATATTCTAAGCCCTGCGCTTTATGAATTGAAACCGCATAGGCAAGCTGAAACGGTACGATGGATTTTTTGCGATCTTCATCTGCCATTTCCTCTTCAAAATCAAGTACATCAAATCGTATTCGGGTCACATCATCAATTATATCGATGAATTCTATGCCATCGTTTTGGCAATCTTGCTCTGTTAACGGGATCTCTACATCTACTGTAAATCTGATTCTACTGTCAAACAGTTCTATTTGGACAATTCGCCCTTTTAAATTATTATAGAGCAGAGAAAATCTGTCCGTGTCATTGAACAATATATGATCGCCAACTTTATATTTCCAGTCTCTCCAGACAACAGCCGTTTCTGTGTTAGCATTTTGGAAATAGCTATTCATATTATTCAAGCCAAATTTTCCGTCATAGTTCAAGCATAAAATCACCTCATCCATTATCTCGGAATTGAGCACTCCTTCGCCAATATTTTCAGAAAATGGGCCGTCGATAACAAGTTTTTCCGTTATTAGCGCGCCCTTATTTCGAGTCTCGTTCCAAAGCTCAATTAAACCGGGATCCTTTGTTCTCCAAGTGCTTACGAGTTCAACATTCGAACCTTTAGTCTTAATAATATCCTTGGCATAAGTAAACCAATTACCGAAATCAATAGATTCTATCTGATAGGTGTCTCCCGCAAGTACTAAGAATGTATCCGGGCGCATTTTCTCGAGGAATACCTTCATTGCACGGTTATCAATGGTGCTGCATTCGTCTACAAAGATAACATCATAATCAGGAAGGTTTACCCTCTTCGTAAAACTATTGATGCTTACAAAACTGGCATCAGCCCCCGGATTATTAATTCGCCTCTGCAGATTCTGCAAGGCCGTATGTGTTTTGGTAAGAAACAATTTCCGACGCCCAGACAGCATTGTTGAGATCATATCGATTAGGGTTGTCTTTCCGGTACCGGCAGCTCCGTAAACAAGAAGTACTCTGGAGTTTACAAAAGCATATTTAAGAGCTTCTTCTTTTTTAGGATCTGAAAAGGCAATATTGCAATTTCTCAAATATCTTTCGTTAACTTCTTTTTGCCCTTTATTGTGAATCTGTGATAATTCCAGTAGTTTATTCAAAATAAAGAGCGTCGATGCCTCATATGCTGCGATACAAGCGGCATTTCCATCTGAAATGATTTCATACCCTTGGCTCTTTTCCCAATCGTCTAAGCAATCATTATATTTCTGGATCGCCTGTTCGGTTAAATCTCCGCCAAGATCGCAGTAAATTTCGCCGGTATCTTGCATAGACTTTACAATGGACCAGTAAGGAACCGCAACCTCAGTCTTTTCCTTTTCAACTACTCTGGCCAAGTACTTGGCTTGACTTATCTGGCTCGTTTTGCTGTCAGCTAAATCAGAAGCAAGTGGGTTACGCTCAAACGGAAAGCATTTTCTAGACAGGTATAAATCCTTGCATTTCCATTGCGGACTAAACTGAGAGGGCATAACGCGTTCCAAAAGATCTTCGCGCAGATTCAGTAACAGATACCGAATTGTATATCGGCCGAAGCGTGTCGAACCTGTAGAATAGTTGTCCCTCAACTGCTGTAAAACATCTTTGAAATAAGAGGTGTTTGCTTTTTTGTAAACTGACTCCAAAAGATTTGAGAAAGGTATCTCCCGAAGATCAATCATTTCCAGAAAATCCATACCTGTTTCTGTTAGGAATCTCATCAGAGCATCATATTCTCCATATTTTGAAGAAAGCTGAAGGCGCATATTAAGTATCTTTCCAAGCGTGTTCAAGCATTTCGGATCTACCGAAACACGCCAAGCTGTGATAATTTTAATTTCTGTATTGACACCCCAGAGATTAATGTATGATGGGACATAGTCGATTTGTACAGAATAGCCTGTAGAAATGTCAAGTTTGGTATATGCTGTAATTCGGTTATACTTTGACGCATAGATGTCCGCTTGCTGCAGCGTTACCTCAAAATAGCGCTCTTTTCCGACATAAAACGGCGTCCTTTTCTGAATATAAAACCTCGTATTGCTGTTATGTTTCTGCTCGGTTTTTGGGGTTGAGAAAGCATTCGCCACCAACTCATAGTATTGTTTATCCTGTTCATCGGTTCCGGTATATTCCTGAAACTTTTCCAAGTTCTGAAGCACGGTGATGCCGTAGTTCTCATAGAGTGATTGACGGATCTGCCACATAAAGCTGTAGTACTTCAGCATCAGCCGCTCTGCTTGGCCTTCCTCGGGGATCCGGCGTCCGATATATTGCAATCCTCGGTAAAAATTCCCTAAGTACTTTGTATTTGCCCTTAAAAGTGAGTATTCCCACGCAAAGCCGGCGTTGGGACTTTGATAGCCGTCTTTCATCGCATTCAACAGTAAAGCTGAAATGCATAGATCGTTCAATCTCGTCAGAATTCTCCGTGAAATGTTGTCGCGGCTCTTATTTAGAATGCTTAAATTGTCGATGCTTTCCGTGATTTCCGTATCACAGGTCTCAACGATTCGCTTAGCTTCTTCAAAAGAATAACTATGCCGTTCCAATTGGTTTACAAAGGAATGCCGCTCGACAATTTTTTCTAACCTCTCGCAAAAAGCTAAAACGCTTTCGTCATTGTTCAAGATTTCCTCTTCCGGTGAAAAACTGACGGTTATACTGTCTTTTGCAAAATCAATACTGTTGAGAAAACTGGGCGACATATACTTCCAAAAAACTCTCTCATCTCCGCGTTCAGCGGGATTGAGAATCACAAACAGAATTCCCGGATCAAGGGATACTCTGCCACATATAAAAGCAGGAAAAGCGAGATCTTTTAGCGTGTACTTAATAACACCCTCGCGCTCAGTATAATTGCGTGTTCCCTTTATTTGGACATAGAAAGTCTGCTTGGGCCGCCTAGAAATGTCAGGGTCGGGAACAAACTCGAAAGTGCCATCGTGATTGGGCCACTTATCATCTGATGCAAAAGAAGTGTTGATTCTCCCATTTGAACGAAGAAATGTCTCCAAAACAGATACTGCCGCACGGTCATCATCGGAACGCTCTGTGTGGGTTTTGATATGTCTTTCAATATTTGCATTTGTCTGATCCAGCACTATCATCCCTCATTTCATAGAGTTAGAGTATCAAATCAAGCTCGCTCTTTATTTCGTCTGGAGCAAGAGAATTAACACAAGCTATTGCACAAGCTGAAAAGGGAGCTTTGGGCGATATAGCGTCCCTTAGCTGGCGAATGCAGCTGGACTTGCTAATATCTCCGGAGGCATACTCTGCAAGTAATTGTTCGATGCTCGCCCAAATTTTCCCTCTTTCGTTGCTTATGTAAGCATCAGTCAGATTGTAAATAGATGCCGAAACTCTAACCCTTTCTTTGCCCAATTCATCGTCTGTTGCAGGAACTACGCGATTACCCAGAAAAGACAACAACTTAACATCTTCTGCTACGCATGGATCTAACAGCATTGGATGCTCATTATTTTCATCTTTTTCCGATTGATATACGCCATCATCTGCTAAAGGAAAATAATTTCCTTTACCGCCGCCACCAGTCTTTCGATTAGCATAGATACAGCACGCCCTATAATTTGACGGATCATTCGCTAGCCAATAATACCCCTTATCTTGAATTAAATGATTATATTTAAAATTCTCAAAAGGCTTTACCGCTGCCTTGGGTCGAAAGTGGTCAATATGCACATCTTGCCCGACAAGTAGCACCTCTGTATACCAGCATTTATTGTGAAAGAAATCTCTGAAATCCTTTTTGAGCACACTGTTTTTCCAGAGTGTATCCCCTTGTCCCCACCTGCTTCTGAATACCAGAAGATCTTCTATCTTTATATATCTCATACTTGCCCTTCGTATAACGCCTCAATGATTTCTTTAATTTTTCCTCTGCGCTCTAACACTTGATCGTAGGTAAGATACTCTTGACTATACAGATCGCACTTCTTATATACGGTCAAAAAATCATCATATAGAAAATCAATTGAATTATACGATAGCGGCAGCAATCCCAAATCTCTCGTTATTTCACGAAGCTCTGCTTTTTCTCCGTCCGTAGCACTCCCGCCAATAAGTTTTAGATATAATTCTTGTCTGCGCACGAATTTCTTATGCGATTTTTGGTCGTAAGAAGTCTGCAACCCATAATATTCACTTTGTAGCAACCCGTCGATTCCCATTCCCTCAGTGTCCTCGACGGGAGTGATAACTCTTGTGACAAAAAATCCTGTGGATGATTCAAGTTCTTTGTTTTGGGTAAATATCCTAATAAACTCCTTAGGAACGCCATTGATCACCAATGGATCGTGTGTTGCAATGATTGCCTGAGCGTTTATGGCGTCTTTCAAGGATTGATCCATTGTGCTTTTGATGTCATACTTCCAGCGTGGGTTCATATACGCATCTGGTTCGTCCATTAAAACGAGACAATCTTCCGTCTTGCAAATACCAAGCATACCAAGGATTTTGATAAGTTGGCGCTGCCCTTCGCTCATTGATTTGCATTTCACTATGGAATTCCCTTGATTTACGGTTACCTCAAATCTAGCATCAAACAGAGAGTATAGTTTCTCAAAAAATTCTAAAATTGCAATAGAATCTAATCCTAGCTTTTCAATCCCTTTAATTTCGAAATAAGATTTTCCCATAGCCGAATATAGTAATCCTCTTCGCAGTAAATCCGTAAACCGATGGTCAATGAAATCCGTCAAATAGTACAGGCCCGTGGGCACATCTCCTTCGAACCGTCCTCTGCCAAAAACGCCCTCAACTTTATCAATATTAATGGCCATATCCACACATTGGACTTCATCGAAATGGCACGCATCAACAAGATAATTCTGCTCAAAAGAATCCTGACCACAGAGAATAGAAGCCAAATATATTGGAGTCATTCCCTCATCACAATAATTGTACTTTCTTTTGGGAAAGTTCGGCAAGAAGCGCTCAGATTCATCATTCATTGCTTTAAGAAAGCGCACAAGTGTATTTCTGCATTGCCTTACATAGCTTTTATTAATTTGTTCTATTTGAGGCAAGAGCTTATTGTTGGCCCCAGAATAAAACGCAATGATGCGCTGAGGGAACAAAGAATGAGATTGGATAAAAGAGCGCACCCTTTTATAGCTTCCCTCACAGAAAACATCATCTACCGTGATACGATAATTATGATTACTTTGGACAATGCATACCGCCTTTTGCGCATAGTTGTACTCCATAGAATAGCTGTAGTCAATCTGCTTTTCTATTGCGGGAGAATCAAAAGACATCAGAATGTTCAGAATACACTCAATCATCGTCGATTTTCCAGCGCCATTTTCTCCAATCAGAATTGTTGAGCTACCACCCGATACGGTGTCAAATACTATATCAAAGTCAACCAAGCAAAGATAATCATCGATCTGAAGCCGTTTGATTTGCATAATATTACCTCACTAGTGAGTATTCTCCAGAATCACTTTTCGACACAATCTGTTTTTTCTCCAGATTGCGTAATGCGTCCATAAGCTCAAATTTTTTCTTACTAATGGACATTACTGTCTGTGTAGAAACAGATTGGGGCGCAGCTTTTAATAGGAGTTTGACAATTGCTTCTTCATTAGCACCTGACAACAACGGCTTAATTTCTGCGGGAATTGCAATTCGCTTCGCTTTTGCCTTTGGCCTGACCACATCTCCATCCTCTTGTTCGATTACTTGCCTCAGCAATTCCACCGCGCTTTCCTCGCTTGGGTCATTCGTACCCAGTTCACCGCGAAAGGCACGAGCGAGAATGGATTTTTTCATCAGATCAATCTGGTCAAGGACTGCTTCGGCGGCTTCTTGGGACTGCTGTTCTTTTCCTATCCACATCTTAATGACTTTCAAGATCTCGTTCTGTTCTTCGATAAGCGGTATTTTTAATTGTAATGCACGAATGTCATTCAAGCTGAGCCCAACTTTTGTAGCCCCTCGCTGCTTTTCCTGCATTTGTTTCAAGCCAATATCAGATACAAGATACCAAGCAATAAATTCAGCACTCTCACTCATGACGGGTCTTGCCAATGCAATATGCTGATTTATATATCCCTCGAAATCATCATTGCGAACCAATCCCACCATTCCCACATCGGCTGTAATAGAAATGAGAATGTCATTTTTACGGATGCGACTTCGCTGCCCTTCAGCCTTGTTCGGAAGTTTCACATGCTGAATGTCAGAGAAATCCAATTCGATCGTCCCGTGGTCAAGGTTGCCCATCCGAATGAATACAGCACCCGATTCATCGTAATACTTAGCCCATCCACGAGAACCGCTCGTTACATATTCAAAGAGGGAATCCGCTGCTACTTCTTTCCAAGTATCAAGCGACAGCCCGTGTGTCCTCCGCCATTTTGCAGTAAGTTCCCCTGTAAAAGCCTTGTGGAGAATAGCGGCTTTGCGGGTTTCAAAGCTATCCACCACGGCCTGCGCCTTTTCCTTGGCCTCATCCAGCTTGGCAAACAGACTTTCAATGCGGTCAACAATGCGCTGCTGCTCGGCAAGAGGAGGTAGTGGAAACAACAGCTCATTTAAATCGCTTTTGTTAAAACCGGCCTGTGCGCTCCTACCGTAGCCTGCTTTGATACAAAAATCTTGATAAAAGTGCGAATAATAGTATAGGTAAAGAAATTCATCATCAACAACTTCTGGATATAATATAATTACCTTTGCTAATGCCACATTGTATGCACCTTTGTGTGCTCTAAAAACCTTTCCTAAAGAACCACCGTAGCGAGCTAATAATATGTCTCCCTCATCCGTTGTTTTTGTCGCATATTTTTGGGGAATGTAAACTGGTACTGGATTCTCACCATAATCTCTTGTCTGATACAACTGGACATATCCTTCCTTTGGCTCTCGAATAAAAAAGGCTTTTTCGGGCTGTGCCCCACCTACAATATCCATTATGCTGTTATGTCTAGTCCAGCACCAATTTTCCGGCAGCTTATACGGCCACTCCCAATCCGGCACCAAGGCTGCCTGCAAACGCTCTTCGGGCGTGAGGGCGGCTTCTTTTTTTGCTCTTGCCATCACTTTTCCTCCGTCAGAGCACGAAGCTCACGCACAACACTTTTCAGCAGATCGACCGCTTCTTCCAGATTCGCAATCGCTTCCTCGCCGCTTTCTACAGGGTCAGGGAGATCGTCATAATCCACGATGGAGTCGTCGCGGATCAAGCCAAGGTCAAGACTATCATCCGGATTCTTGGCGATCTCCTCACGAGTGAATCTGCTCCAGCGCTCGCCGGTGCGCTTGGACGGGTCTTCATACCCTGCCACAAACTCGTCGAAATCACTCTTGCGCAGCTGCCGGGTCTTACCAAAGCTGTCCATATTGGTGCGCATATCGTAGAATGCAACCTCGGTGGTGTTATCCTGCTCGGTTGTCCCGCGGGTAAAGAACAGCACATTGGTCTTGACGCCCTGCGCATAGAAAATGCCGGTAGGCAAGCGCAGAATGGTATGCAGATTGCAGAAATTCATCAGTTCCCGGCGCACGCTGGCACCGTCACCGGCAGCAAACAACACATTATCCGGCAGTACCACGGCGCAGCGGGCCTTGCCGTCCGCCTTCAGGCTGCGATAGATCACCTGCAAAAAGTTCAGCTGCTTGTTTGAAGTCTGGAAAGAAATATCATCTCTGGTGGCGCGCTCACCGCCCTTTTTCGTGCCAAAGGGCGGATTGGTCAGAATGACATCAAAATCTTTCAATCCCTTGGCGCTTTGTGCAAGAGAATCCCCCAATGTGATATTGGCATTCATATTGTGCAGATAGGCGTTCATCAATGCCAAGCGATGGGTCTCGTGCACCAGCTCCACACCGTTGAATGCTTTGTTCTGCTGGAAATCTGCCTGACGGTCAGAGAGCGCATACACATCGTTATGCGCATTGACATAGCGGTTGGCTGCAATCATAAATCCAAAAGTACCGCAGGCCGGGTCAAAGCACTTGTCGCCCAGCTGGGGTTTGATGAGCTCCGTCATCACATCGATCAACACACGAGGGGTGAAGTACTGACCGGCACCGGACTTCTTCTCGTTGGCGTTCTTCTCTAAGAGTCCTTCATACAGGTCGCCCAGGCCTTCCTCTTTGGCCTCATACCAGTCCAGCTTATCAATCTCCGTGATGATTTTTTCGAGATTTTTCGGCTCCTCGATGCTGGAGGATGCGTTGGCGTAAATCTGCGCCACGCGGCCAACGGATTCTTCGCCCAGCTTGCTGAGCAGCGTATAGTAGTGCTTTTTCAGGTCAATGCCGGAACGGCTGGTCAAAGAGCCCCAACGATATGCTTCGGGAATATCCTTATCTGCACCGGTCTCATCGGCCATTTTCAAAAACAGAATGTAGGTCAGCTCTGTCACATACTGGTGATAAGTAATACCGTCATCCCGCAGCACATTGCAGAGGTTCCAAAGTTTCTGTACGATATCTTGCGTGCTCATTTAAGCTGCTCCTTCGTAAATATAAGTGTTGATCTCGCGGATGATCTCCGCAAGCTGCCCGCCAAACTTCTTGTTAAAGCGAGCGAAACCGCCATCCATCTTGAACGCCGGTGCCTCAAAGGTCTCGGTATTGAGGATGCTCTCGTGAAGCATATATACCTTAATCTTTTCCAGCAGATCCAGCTGCATTTTGTTAAAGTGATGCGCCGAAATCAGTTTAGAAAAGGCCATTTTCACGCGGTCATCGTGGTTCACCAGCGGCGTTTTAAGTACAGCCCGACGGACAAAGGCGATAATGTCTGCCACGATCCGTTCATTGCTCACCGCGCTGGCCGCTTCATTCAAGCTGCTCTCGGTGAAATTCTCCTTATCCAGTTCCAGCTTTAACTCCCGAAGCTGCGCCCGGGTCATATCGCTGGGGCGGGTGCAGGCTATGCGGATCGCTTCGATACGATCTTTGTTCTCATTAACATAGGCCACAAAAGAGTCCAGATAATCCTGCGGTTTTTCCGTGTCACCATAGCCGCGGGTCGTTTCCAAAAGAGTATCTTCCTTTTCGGAATAGTAATGTCCGCGTTTTTTGCCCTTCAGGTTGTCAAACCAAAGCAGGAAATCCTTATCCTCCCGGCAGCGTCGCACAAAAGCTTCCTCTGTACAGCTTTTCAATTCCTTCGCATATTCCCGAATTGTTTTTCCGCCTAAACGCTCGGATACATCATACTTTTGCTCATCGGTCAGATTGTTGCTCTTACGCTGCAATCTTGCCAAAATGCGATCTTTGACAGGCTGCTTGCTGACCTCACCCGGACGGAACAAATCCTCCAACAATTCAACCATTGATTTGCTGACGGAGACTGACTTCATATTGGAAGTGTCGTCCAAGTCCTCGTACACGCGAACTGCATCGAAGATATTGAAGTGCGTCTTTCCGATTTCCGGGCAAAGGCGAGTAGCGCGTCCCAGCATCTGCTCAAAGAGGATCCGGCTGTTGATCTTGCGCATAAACACCAAATTGCAAATTGCCGGCACATCGATTCCGGTAGTCAGCAAGTCGACTGTTACGGCAATGTTGGGGTACTGGTTGTTCTTGAACTGCTTGATCACCTGCAAAATCTTCTTTTTGTTGCCGCCGGCAGTTTTGCCCGTGATTTTCATAATGGCATCATTGGAAATGCCATAGGGCTTGTAAATCTCTCGGAGCGTATCCACAATACGGTCAGCGTGTGTATCATTTACTGCGAAAATCAGCGTCTTTTCTCCACTTTCCGGATTCAAGTAGGTCGAAACTTCTTCCAGCACCTTGTGGGTGTGATCCGGCAGAACAATTTTGCGGTTGAACTCCGACACATCGAAATCCATTTCATCGTCCAAAACTGCACCGTTCAAAAGTTCATTGGTGTTGGGGTCATATTGTGCCAAGGTTTCACCCTTCTTGAACTGTGCGTCATTTTCAATGAAATCCGTATTAATCAGATACGGAGGATCGTGATCCACCAGCCAGCCATCGATAACCGCCTCACGGTAGCTGTAGGTATAGACCGGCTCCCCGAAAATCTCGGTCGTGTGCAGGGCGGGCGTAGCAGTCAAGGCAACTTTCACCGCATCGAAATATTCGATAACCTGCTTGTACTTGCTCATATAATCATCTTGATTATCGTAGAGGATTTCTTCTTCCGTCATTTCACGGTCAAGAATATAGCCTCGGTGGGCTTCGTCCACAATAATCAAATCAAATGCACCGGGCATCAAATCCGGTTCTTCTGCCAGAATCGTGCGTTTCAAAAGCCCCTGCACCGTTGAAATGCTGACCTTGGTTTCCAGATTGATGATGTTGTCATCGATCGCTTTGATCTCATATATTTTATCCAGCGTCAGCAGTTCCTTCAGCTTGACATCTTTGAAGGTGTCCATTGCCTGCTCACCGAGGGACACTCGATCCACAAGGAAAAGAATACGGCGGAAACGCTTGGATTCCAGCATATTGTAGATAAGCCCCAGAACAGTACGGGTTTTGCCTGTTCCGGTGGCCATTGCAAGCAAGGCCGTTCTCTTGCCGTCAACGATTGCCTCTGTTGCCTTATCAATGGCCTTGATCTGGTAGTCGCGCAGATTCAACCCATTAGGATCTGTCATAAACGAATTATCTGCCGCAGCCAGCGCTTGGTTGGCCGCCGCTGTATTCTGACCAAGTTTTTCCATCAGGTCGCTTGGGCTAAACCAGTTCCGAATAGGATACGGTTGATTTTCCTGTTCCCGGACATCCAAAAACCAAATACCAGACTTCGTCCGCAGCTGCTCTAAATACGCCCTGCCATTTGAAGCAAAGAGGAAGGGGACCTGATAACCATTCCAGTTTCCAACCGTATGTGGAATATCCTCCGGCTTAATATGTGCAGCATAGTCCTTTACCTGCACATCGATGGTAGATGCCACATCTTCCGACATCTTTTTTGCATCCATCAATGCTACGAGCTTCTCGCCAACGAAGAATGCATAATCCGCATACCCGTTTTTGTAAAAGGCCGAATTGGTAGGCCATTCGCTGATGGCAATATTTCTCCCCTTTACAGGACGCGTTCCTTTGCTGTAGCGCAGGTTCTGCGTATCAGCTTCCCAACCAGAAAGACGAAGCTGCTCGTCAATCAAGCATCTGGTCTGCGCCTCATTCCAATTCATCATAGCGGAGACAGATTCTGACCGCCTTGCGCGCTCCTTCTGCGTTTTGCCCGAAGCGGCGGTCTTGACCACGGCCAGTTGCTTCGTCAATTCCTCGATTTTCCTTTCCTGCTCGGCAATAACGGATTCCAAATCTTCGCGCGTGGTCTCGCTCGGCATAACGAACTCAGGCGCAATATATCCCCAATCTCCATAGGTTTCCATAAACCAAACAGCAAGATTGTATGTCAAGGATAGCAATGTCTTTGCTTCGTCCACGGAGTCCGTACCTATATGTACTGCCGAGTTTCTTGTCTTGCGAAGAACATATAGCGTGTTGTCAATTTCGTGCGGCAATAAACCGGCTCGCTTCAAAATGCGAATTCGATTTGCGTGGGTGTTGTCAACAGCTGGCTCCGCAATGTGCTCAAAGACAAGGATCTCCTGCACTAAGCGCTCGGCAAACATTCCGAGTTTATAGATACAGGCATTGGGATCAGAATAGACATAGGTTTCTGCGGTTGCGCCGATCTGTGCCAATGCAGGCCAGTATCGATTCAGAAAATCAAAATTTGACTTCATAAGCAGTCTCCCTCAATTTTTGTTAATTCATTTAGCATTTGATATAAGCACATCTGCAAAGTGCCAATTTGGCACTTTGGAACCACCGTGCTGGCACTTTGGGATTTCGCCAAAGTATCAATTTGATACTTTGGAATTCTCACTCCTCATCCGACCGCCACTTCAACCTTTTTACCGCTGAAGGCCACGCCGTATTTATAAATCGTCCTGACACCGGCGGTCGTCAGCTCGGTTTCGTATTTCTTATCGTTGATCTGCTGCAAGGCTGTCTCGGACAGCTTTTTCAGCTTTTCGTCGCTGCAATTTTTCTCCGCTTTCAGCTCAATCAGGATGCCCGGAAGGCCCTTTTGCGTGGGCTTCAGCTGAATGTCATAGCGCCCGTCACCCGATTCCCGGTTGGAGGTCACGAAAGCGCCGCCCAGCAGGGCGCACAGCCCCAGCATAAAGCCGTGGTAGAAATTCTCCCCGGCAGTATCGAAGGAGCTGACCGACTGGGTCAGCAGCGTTTGGATCTGCGCTTTCAGCCGTGCGTTATCGCCGGAGAAGATGGCCTCCTGAACGGAAATCGCCGTGGACGGCGGGATCAGATTCTCCAGCCGCTGCAAAATCTCCTTGTTATACACCAGAGAAATCTCCCGGTTTGGCAGGGAAACCTCGCACATAAAATCGCCGCTGAAGGAGGGCGTGGTTTTCAGTGCCTTCAGATAGCCGGTCACCAGCAGGAAGCTGTAAATGGTGGAGGGATTGCTCTTGATTTGCGGATAGATCACGCCGGTGTCGATGAAGGTGGTGAAAGTCTCTCCGTTGACCAGGGAGGTCAGACGGTTATAAATCTCCTCGTCCGCCTGGGCAAGCACTTCCCCGATAATATCGTTGCTGCCGGTGGAGACCCAGAAGGGTCTCGGCTCACACTCGTTGCTGAAGTAGTTGACCACCGACCACGGGTTGAAAATTTCCGTCTTGCCGAAGCGGTAGCCGTCGTACCATTGGCAAATTTCGTCGTACTTATCGGCAGCACCGTAGTATTCCGCCATCTCCATCACCTCGTCAGCAGTGAAGCCAAAGTAGGCGCTGTATTTGTTGTCCAGCACGGAGTTGATGGACAGGTTGTTCATCCCGCTGAAGATGCTCTCCTTGGCCACCCGCAGAATGCCGGTGAGGAAGCCGAAGGACAGGTGCTGATTATCCTTGAACCCGCCGGAAAACAGGTTCCGCATAAACCGGATGACCTTGTCGTAATAGTCCTTCTGGTAGCCCTGCTGGATGGGTGTGTCGTACTCATCGATGATGATAATGGGCGCAACGGCATAGTGCTTGTGCAACATAGCGGACAGGTCCAGCAGTGCAGAAGCCAACTCTACCTCGCTGACCTTGCCGTCTGCCAGCTTTTCATAGGTCTTTTTGCTGTACTCGTCGCATTTTTCGCTGGTCAGCAGCTCTTTGTGCCGCCGGGCCTCCTTTGCAAAAATGTCCCGGATGGCCGCAAAGGTCTCCTCCCAAGTGTCGAACTTCACATCCTTGAAGGTCAGGAAGATCACGGGGTATTTGCCCTGATAATCCCGGTACTTCTGGCCGCAGGTCCAGATCTTCTTGTCCCGGAAATAAACAGAGGTATCCTTGTCGCTCTTTTCAAAATAAGTGCGCAGCATATCCATATTCAGCGTCTTGCCGAAGCGGCGGGGGCGGGTGAACAGCGTCACCATCGGACGCTCGTCGATGAAATCCTTGATCATCATCGTCTTGTCGATATAATAGTATTCCGACGAGGCAAGGCAGTAGTTGGACACGCCGATGGGCAGGGGCAGCTTCGGCGCACGCTCCGTCTTGCGGAAAGCGCCCGTCTTGAGCCGCTGATCCGCCGGCTTCTGCGTATCCGCAGGGATCAGCCAACGATTGCCCTGCTTTTTCGCACCGGCGATTCTCCCATTCTTGCAGAGCGTCGCAACTCTCCGCTCCGTTATATTCCAGCGCACTGCTGCCTCTCTTACCGAGATCATTTCAGCCATAGGGGATACCTCCACGCATAAAATCACAAGTACATTATACCCGAATAAAAGAACAATGTCAACAAAGTTCGGAACAATGTCGTTCAAAAACGGCATTGTTCTTTTCTGCACACAAAACAAGCGGAGGTCATCGACCTCCGCTTGCTCGTTACCCATATACAATTTCCTGCATCACGACCTCGTTTGCCCGATGTCGGATGCCGTTCATCTTCCGCACCCACGCCATCGGGTCATCGGCTTTCAAGGCCTCCGTCACGCCCTCGGTGTCTGCGTATTGTTCTACCAACCGAAGAAAGAGTTCCTGCGCCTGCTCCTCGATGTCTGCGAGGTGCCCATCCAGCACTCCGGCGGTCAGCAGGTTATAATACAGCACCCGGTGGTGCGCCTTCAGATAAACTCGCCGCCGCTGGCCGTAAACGCCGATGGGGCGTTCTTCTTCGGGCGGTAAGCAAACATCGGGTAGGCAATAGTCGCCCTGCCTTGTGTAAGTGCCGCCCAGCTGCTCAAATAGCGATTCCATATGTGATCCTCCCACTCAAAATTTCCCCGGCAGGTCTGCAACGCAAAATGCACCTGCCTTTCGGTTACAGTCTACCAAAACCGAAAGGCAGGTGCGAGTGTGCGAATTTCTGAATCGCACATTATTTCTTCATCTTCCTGCTGAACTCGTTCAGCGTCTGAATATGCCAGAGGCTTTTGCGGGTGATGGAGCGGAAGGTCAGGGAGCAGAAGAAATCCACAAGAAAGATTTTCGGGATACAGAACTTTATCCCCTTCTGGAAGGCTTTCAGTGACCCACGGCTGCACCAGTTGTGGACGGTGGTCAGGGTGTAGCCGGTCAGGGTCACCACATCCTTTACCGTGACCACATCCGGGTATTTGCGCAGCAGCTTTTCATAGTAGCCGTGCATCTGCCGCAGCGTGTCCTCCGGCAGCTCCTTGGAGAGCCTCGCCACATAGTGGGTGCCGTACCAGCCCTTCGGCGCAGAATAGAGTTCAGGGAAAATCGCCCGCTCCTCCAAATATGCTTTCACATCCTCTTTTCGGATTTTATAGCACCGGGTTTTCTTACCCGACCACTCGCAGGGCACCTTGCCGCTTTTGAGCAGGTGCAGCGCCGTGGACTTGCTGATGTGGCAGATTCGGAAAAATTGCTCCTTGTTCATTACTTCGGGAACGCTGTCCCAGTTGACGGGAAATACATCCATTTGTAACACCTCAAAAATAGATTTTCGTCGGTTGGAAGCTCTATTCTGCGGTGTATGGCCGTCTCCCGGTTTTTCTCTCCTATCTTCCCGCATTTCTCTCCAAAATTGGAAAAAATGCCGATTTGAACCCACTTTCAAAAAAGCCTGTCCCGCAAGGCTTTCCGGGCGAAAAAGCCTGATTTCAAGCGGCTTTCGGCGGGTACGGGGCTTACAGAAACGACCCCAAAACGGGCACCCCCGTCACAGTTGCATAAAAGACTCGAAATCAGGTAGTCGCGCAAGCGGCTCGTGGGTTCGAATCCCACCCTATCCGCCAGCAAGAGCCTGTAATCAAGCCGATTACAGGCTCTTTCCTTATACCTCTTTCTAAGAGTAAGTGATCAAAGCAGACTTTTGTTTTCCTTCCAATTCCCTTTTGTGTTCCCAGAGTATGGTTATGGTTTGCTAATGTAGATTTATTCATTAGGGTACATAAAACAGGCAGGAACCGTTATGGCTCCTGCCTCGTTTTACAATTAAAGTATATTCATCATTTTTAGAAGTTTATCTCTATCCCAGAGAAGTACGCCGGTTGTATTAGCTAGTTCCCGGGCTCCTTTAGTGAAATATCTATTTGTCATGACTACACCGATTTGACAATGGTACACACTTCTTCCGGCCCAGACTTCTTGGACAGGCGTATTTCCTAAATCAGAAGAATAGCACTTACACTGAATTGCATAACGAATATCGTCCTTCTCTGCTATAATGTCAACGCCTTGATCTCCGCTTCCCGGAGTAACCTCGACATTTTCAAAGCCATTACATCTCAACAGATTTGCACACCAGTACTCAAACTCATGCCCTTCAAACGAATCGAAATCGTAATATGCATCCCCCGAAGCCGAGGGCATTTCTGCTGTTTCACTCTGAATGTTAAATTTTAGTGCAAGCTTCTTAAGCAAATTTTTAGCGAATGCACTGGTTTCTTCATCAAATTGGACTGAATACTTCTGTATAGTCTCTTGGAATGTTTCGTAACTCGCTATTGTTCTCCCTCGATTATTTCTGTATATTGTGGTTCCGCCTTTTACAATTTGATCGTATTCACGCTCTAAAGCATCCCGCATATGCCACTGTTGATCGTTTTTAAGTTTATAGTAATCATATTTAGGATCGCCACTAATACCTTTTAGTTTTATCCTATCCGAGATCTCACAAAGTTCCTTAAAGGAAGCAAGTATTTCATCATAGTACTCCATGAAGGTTTCAAAGTAATCAGTCTTATTTGCCAAGTCGGCATCTACCTGTGCAGTAATAATCAAATCTTCAGCTCGTTCTTGAAGTTTTTTCTTTGACTGAAATCCAAATAAAGCCATGGTGTTCTTCCTCCGTATGATTTGCAATCACAAGAGATACAATAATTTTGCTTGCTTATTATATCAAAATTAGACAGATAATTCAAGGCATAAATAAAAGCACAGAAGTCTGTTTACCACTGTGCCTTTACTTTTTGTTTACGCCCCTTTATGACATCTTCAATAATGTCTATATAGAACAGGTGTGTTTTGCCTTCCCAAGTTGCCTTTGCAACAATATCCACGCCGCAGTCATTCTTTCCTACCCGACCGGCAGGGAAAGTGAGCTGCTTTAGCAGGTCTACTACCCAGCCTTCAAACTCAATACCAGATAAGCAACGCTGAAAGTCTATCTTCTTCGTTTTAGGCATAATGTCGTACTCCTATCACAAAAGTATCGAACTTGTTTTTAGAAGTTCAACGCCTAATAGCGAGATGATTGTTGACACCTATGTACTGCAAAATCGGAATGATTGTACGAAAGTGCTGAATGATTCTATTAGAAGCCGAATGATTACACGGAGTCTTTTGGATGTATCTGCTGTTTTCACCTCTCAACAATTTGTTTTCTTTGATTTTCGTCACAAAGCACTAAAAGTAGAAGCTGTTTTTGCTCACTTTGCCGATACGAGAAAAGACGCTCATTTCTGAGCGTCTTTTTGTATTTATACAGTGTATTCACTTTCTCTGCTTTGCGGCGAAACAGCAGAGGCTCATCATGGCAAATGTGCAAATGAAAATCTTCCGAAAAGCAAATACGGCAGCCTGTTGAAAGGCTGCCGTAAGCAGGAAAACCGGAAGTTGATGATACAACCGACCATTATTTTTCGTTGACTTTCAGTTCAAGGATATCCGGACGAGCATAATGCCCGATCGCATCATGCTCCATCTTGCAGGCGGCAGGCAGGCTCATATCGAGCTCTGCATAGATGATGGTTTCTTCATCCCAGACCGGCTTTGTCAAATAATGACCATACGGATCAATGATGCAGCTTCCGCCTCTGCACACAAATTCCGGAGGTTCCGATACGATATTTTTCTCACACAAGTCGGAAGGATATGAGCTGCGTCTGATGATCATATCAGCGTTTACAAAGAAGCACTTCCCCTCGATTGCAATGTGCTGAATGGTGGCTTGCCATTCCGGATTGTCATTGGTATTTGGCGAAATGTAAATGGTGATCCCCTTTTGATAGAGCGCTACCCGAGCAAGCGGCATATAGCTTTCCCAACAGATCATGCTGCCGATCGGTCCCCACGGCGTTTCGGTAACAGGGAAATAATCCTTATTCGCATCTCCCCACACAACACGCTCAGAGCCTGTCGGCTTCAGCTTTCTGTGTACCTTATACGACCCATTCGGTTCAAAAATGACATTGCTGTTGTAGAGCGTTCCGCTGACAGCGTCCCGCTCGGAAAATCCGAGGCTGATATACGCACCGGCTTTTTCGGCTGCCTCTGCGAGTTGTTGAAACTCCGTCTCTCCGGCAACAACGGAGGCATCGTAGTATCGTTTCCAGTCTTTTCGACCCTCCTCGCTTCGTTTTCCCATGCTAAAGCCGAAATTCATCCCAACAGGATATCCCGGAATAAACAGCTCCGGAAAAACGATCAGATCCGGTTTTTGACTTGCAGCTTCACTAATATATTGAAGTGCCTTTTTAAGCGATGCACTTTTGTTGAACATAACAGGCTCTGCCTGTACTAATGCGATCTTACAAGTGGTTTTGATATCCTTCATAAAGACAGTTTCACTCCTTCACAAATTGCGATTTGTCAGCTTCATTATATCACATATTCGGCATGTTTTCCAGCCTGCGTATCACGGCGTCAGTACGACGGATCACGAGTTGTAGCTTTCGTTCTGATTTGAATGCACTGCGCCACGGCTTTTAGACTTCTTAGATGCGTGTTTCTTTCTCCAGCCGATTCTCCTCGCCCCAGACGCAAAGCTGATCGAGCACCTTCATCAGCGACTTTCCACGCTCGGAGAGCGCATACTCCACCTTCGGCGGGATCTGCGGATACTCGGTGCGGACGATCAGTTTATCTGCCTCCAGCTCCTTGAGATTCGTGCTGAGGGTCTTGTCGGAAATGGTCTTCAGATACCGCTTCAGCTCATTGAACCGCACGGTCTCAAACTCCATCAGGCAGTAAAGCTTGAAGCAAAAAAAGCAAGGTATGCGGCGCAGAAGTGCTCTCCGGAGTGGATACGCACTCAAAGTCTGAGCCCCGACTGCGCGGCATTGCTTGCAAACAACGATACAGGCGTTCAGCCGCACATCATCAAATTTTAAAAGACGAGTGAGGTTCCCTCGTCTTTTGGTTTACTTATACAGCTCGGGGCGGCGCAAAGCGGTGTACGGACGCTTGCGGCGGATATTGGCTGCCTGCGGCAGGTCGAGGTCGGCGTAGACGAGCTGCTCGGTGTCGTCGGCCTTGATGACGGTGTCGCCGTTCGGGTCGACAACTATCGATTCGCCGGAAAAGTCCATGTCGCCCTCCGTGCCGGGATATCATGCATAAGCACTGCCGCAGCCAGCAGCAGGCGTACGGTAATTTCTTTCATAGGGGTTCTGTCTCCTTTCCTTCGACGCAAAAACGCAGAGCAAACCCGGAATGGGATCAAGTTCGGCTCTGCGTCTCTGCGTCTGGCATGATTGCTCTGTATTCTATTTTTCCACTGTGGGCTGCCACCAGGAAGGTCTGTTTACACTTGGGGCAGAACAGCGGGAAATTTTCCGGTACGGTATCCTCCCGGATCTAGGTGCGGGTTTTGCCCCAGCAGGCCGGGCACAGCACCCAGTGGATCTTTTCACACTCCATGGGACAGCCTCACTCCCCGTGGTGCGCCACACTGGCGATCTCCTGCAGCTGGAAGCGGTATTCCTGGCGGACCTCCGGGTTTTTCCCCGGTCTACCCGGCTAAGGAACATCTCCAGCGGGCGGACCCACAGGCCGCCATCCCCGTACAGCTTGCGGTAGATGACACAGGGCACGCCGCTTTCCGAATCGTGCGCCAGGCCCTCCACCAGGTAATAATCGCCCTTAAAGTGGCGGTAAACTCTGCCGATCTGCAATTCCTGCATGGTGTTGTCCTCCTTAATTTGTCAAGCATATTTTTGCGGATATTTGGAATACCGGGCGGGGCTTTGTTGACTTTTTCGATATAAAGCACTAAAATAGCAGGGAGCAGCAAGCCGGCCGCAAGGCACGGCTTGTTTTATGGGAACGGAGAAAATGAAATGAAACATCAAAAAAGCACACGGAGCTTTGCCAGCCGGTGGGGCTTCATTCTGGCCTCGGTCGGTTCGGCGGTAGGAATGGCCAATGTATGGGGTTTCCCCAACAAACTGGGCAGCAATGGCGGCGGGGCTTTCCTGCTGATCTACCTGCTGTTTGTCTTTATCTTCAGCTATGTCGGCCTTCCGGCGGAATTCGCCATGGGGCGGCGGGCGGCCACCGGCACCCTGGGGGCCTACCGCAATGCCTGGGCCACCCGTGGAGAAACAGCCGGGAAGGTGGGCGGTGTGCTGGGCTGGCTGCCGCTGGTGGGCTCCCTGTGCATCGCTATCGGGTATGCCGTTATTGTTACCTATGTACTGAAAGCGCTGGTGGATTCCCTGACCGGCACCCTGATGACCGCCGATGCCGCCGCCTGGTTCTCTTCCTTTTCGGCGCAGCCCTATTCGGTGGTGCCTTATCACATCATCGTAGTGGTGGGCACCCTGCTTACGCTGTTTCTGGGGGCCCACAGCATAGAAAAGACCAATAAGATCATGATGCCGCTGTTTTTCCTCATCTTCCTGGTGCTGGCGGTACGGGTATTTTTCCTGCCCGGCGCCGCGGAGGGATATCGGTTTATGTTTACTCCGCGGTGGGAGGCCCTGACAGACCCCATGATCTGGATCTGGGCCATGGGGCAGGCGTTTTTCTCGCTTTCGGTCACCGGCAGCGGCATGATCGTCTACGGGGCTTATCTCTCTCCGCAGGAGGATGTGGTGGGAGTGGCGCAGCATACCGCCCTGTTTGATACCATCGCTGCGGTGGTGGCCGCGCTGGTCATCATCCCGGCCTGCTTTTCCTACGGGCTGGATGTAGGCGCGGGACCCAGCCTGCTGTTTGTCACGCTGCCCACCATTTTGCAGGATATTCCCCTAGGTCAGCTGTTTGCCGTTATCCTGTATATCGCCATGATCTTTGCCGGGGTCAGCTCGCTGCAAAACATGTTCGAGGCCGTGGCGGAATCGCTCCAGAACCGGTTCCCCCGGCTGAGCCGCACCGCTACCCTCATCATCCTGGCCGTACTGTGCCTTGGCTTCGGCATCGGTATGGAGACCATCTCCCAATGGGGGCCGTGGATGGATCTTGTTTCCATCTATATCATCCCCATCGGCGCTACGCTGGGCGCTGTTTCCTGGTTCTATGTAATGAAAAAGGACGAGCTGCTTTCGGCCATCAATACCGGCAGCGGGAAGACCCGCGGCCGCCTGTGGTATGGCATCGGCCGGTACCTTTATGTTCCGCTGGCTGTTATCCTGTGCTGCGTTGCCCTGTTTATGAAGGTCGCGTTCTGATCCCATAAAATACTGCCTCCCGCCGACGATCAGTTTGTCTGCTTCCAGCTCCTTGAGATTCGTGCTGAGGGTCTTGTCGGAAATGGTCTTCAGATACCGCTTCAGCTCATTGAACCTCACGGTCTCAAACTCCATCAGGCAATAAAGCTTGAAGCTAAAAAAGTAAGGTATGCGGCGCAGAAGTGCTCGCCGGAGTGGATACGCACTCAAAGTCTGAGCCCCGACTGCGTGGCATTGCTTGCAAACAACGATACAGGCGTTCAGCCGCACATCATCAAATTTTAAAAGACGAGTGAGGTTCCCTCGTCTTTTGGTTTACTTATACAGCTCAGGGCGGCGCAAAGCGGTGTACGGACGCTTGCGGCGGATATTGGCTGCCTGCGGCAGGTCAAGGTCGGCATAGACGAGCTGCTCGGTGTCGTCGGCCTTGATGACGGTGTCGCCGTTCGGGTCGACAACTATCGATTCGCCGGAAAAGTCCATATCGCCCTCCGTGCCGACACGGTTGCACATGGCGATGAACACGCTGCTGTGGAACGCCTGCACCTTGAGCTCCCACTCGAACATCTCCGAGGGCTCTGCCTTGGTGTTGACGGTGGGGATCAGGATAATATCCGCACCCATGAGCGCCTCGGTGCGCACGCTCTCGGGATAGTGGCGGTCAAAGCACACAACAATGCCGATCTTGCCGAGCCCGGTGTCAAACACCTTGAAGCCGTCGTCGGCGGGGGTATAGTAATCCTGCTCGAAAAACTTATCGGCCTGTGCGATGTGTACCATTTTCTGCACGCCGAGTATCTCCCCGTCCGAATCTATGAGAAGGCTTGCGTCATAGGGCTTGCCGTTTTCGCACAGGTACACATTCGGCACTGCCATGATGTGATTATCCCTTGCGGCATCGCAAAACGCCTTGATTACCGGCGAATCACGCTCTATCCTGTAATGCGCCACATCCTGACCCGGATACTGCGGGAAAAACTCCGTCAGCTGCACCTCGGGAAACAGGATAAGCTGCGCACCGTCGGCGGCAGCCCGCTCGATGGCTTTAATGCTCTTTTTGAGGTTTTCGGAGACGCTCCCCGAGTTTGACATCTGGCAAAGCGCAATTTTCATCATGACATCCGTCCTTTCATAGCGGTAGAATAGCACTGTCTCAGGCGCTTGTAAACTGCTTGTTTTAGCAACAATGGCGAAAAACGCCCCCGTGGTGACACGGGGGCTGCTGCGGGGCGAAAAACTGCGTTTCACAGCCCCAGCGAGGCTATCCACTTGTGCACCGAGGCGGCGGATTCTCTGCTGCTCAGGCGTTTGCCGGGAAGCCACTTGGTTTCCGGCGGGCAGAGTTTCTTTAAGATGCTCTCGGTCTTGCCGAGGGGGCTTCCGCCGGAGGTGGCAAAGGGGACAACCGTCTTGCCTGCAAAATCGTAGCTCTCAAGGAAGGTCTCGATTATGCGGGGTGCCTGATACCACCAGATGGGGAAGCCGATGAACACGGTGTCGTACTGCGCCATGTCCTCGACCTTGCCTGCGATGGCGGGGCGGCTCTTTTCGTCGTTCATCTCGACGGAGCTGCGGCTCTTGGGGTCGTTCCAGTTGAGGTCGGCCGGCTTATACTCGGTCTCGGGCTTTATCTCAAAAAGCTCGCCGCCGGTGACCTCGGCGATCGTCCTTGCGACACGCCCTGTCGATCCGCTTGCGGAAAAGTATGCGACTAATGCTTTCATGTTAATTGCTCCTTTACTTTAAAGTTGAGTAGACCTCATCCGTTACCGGCTCAAGCCACTCGTTTGAGCCGTTCTCGCCCGGGACCTCTACCGCCAGGTGCGAGAACCAGCTGTCGGGCGCTGCACCGTGCCAGTGCTTGACACCGGCGGGAATATTCACGACATCGCCCGGGTACAGCTCACGAGCGGGCTTGCCCCACTCCTGATAATAGCCCCGACCGGCAACGCACACGAGGATCTGTCCGCCGCCCTTATCGGCATGGTGGACATGCCAGTTGTTGCGGCAGCCCGGCTCAAAGGTGACATTGAAAATGCCGACCTGCGAGGTAGAAAGCGGCGCAAGATAGCTTCTACCGGTGAAATACTGCGCAAAGCCGTCGTTGGGCTCGCCGATGGGGAACACCATGGAATTTTCGTGCTCCGCCTTGGCGCTGCCGTCGTTATCCCCCGCCCAGACCTCGGTCGCCATGCGGAAGGCCGCCCACGCCTTCGGCCAGCCCGCGTAGAACGCTGCGTGGGTGAGTATCTCGGCTATCTCGGTCTTTGTAATGCCGTTATTTTTTGCGCTTAAAAGGTGATACTTGAACGACGAATCGGTAAGCCCCTGTGCCATGAGCGCAACAACCGTTACCAAGCTGCGGTCACGCAGGGAGAGCTTGTCCTCCCGGCTCCAAACCTCGCCGAAAAGCACATCGTCGTTGAGCCGTGCAAATTCAGGGGCAAAGCCGCCTAACTGATTTCTGCCTGCGGTCTGTTTTACTGCCATAGTACTACCTCCTGTTTTCTTTTTTCCTCATTAAGTTTAACCCCGTATAAATTCTGATTCAACGGACAAATTGTTAATTTTTCTGCTAATCGCCCTTGCGATTTAATACGATCTATTATATAGTCTATGTAACAGGTGTATGTATTTTGTATATACATCGAACGGTCAAATTTATTAAGGAGGGATCATTTGATGGAGGTTAGAGAAAATCTTATAAAGCTCTGCGAGAAGATAGGCGACGGGCATTATAAGATAACGCCCGACTGCGCCGAGTACAAGGTGTTTGAAAAATGGATCACCGATGAACAGATAGCGCTGCTCATGGCGATAAAGGGCGCTATGAAGCCGAATTTCCTGGGCGGCATCGCAAGAAGGGCGGGAATGTCCAAGGACAAGGCTCGCACGATGCTTCAGGAGCTTACGGAGATCGGACTTTTGGTGCAGGTGCTTGTACCGAAGATAGGTCTGGAGATATATCTTCAGCCGCTGTACACCCCGGGTGTGTTCGAGTTCCTGCTGTTAAACGAGCCGTTTTGCCGTGCCCACCCCGAGATAGCCTACGCATTCGAGCAGCACGCAACGGACAGCCAGACAGAGCATGCCATGAATACGCCCATGGGAGCCGGCATCATGCGTGTCATCCCCGTTGAGGCCGCCATTCCCGCCGAGGCGCAGCAGATAGACAACGAAAGGGTCAGCCACTACATCGAGCTAAACGCCGACCACCTGTGCGCTCTGCCCTGCCAGTGCCGCCGTGTGCGCAAGCTCATGAACGAGGGCGCAGGCGATCCGGACGAGAGCTTCTGCCTGTTCATGGGGCATTGCGCCGATATGTTCATCCGTCTCGGCAGGGGCAAAAAGCTCACCAAGGAGGAAGCGTACGAGATGATGCGCCATGTCGAGGAGGTCGGCTGCGTGCATCAGATAACGACGCTTGAGAGCGGCAACACCTTTGCCATCTGCAACTGCCAGCCGGAAAGCTGCCTTGCCCTGGGCGTTACGCAGTATTACAACACTCCGGCATTTTCGCAGAGCAACTATGTTGCCGAGATCGACAAGGATAAGTGCGTTGCCTGCGGTCAGTGCACCGACAAGTGCGCAAATAACGCCATTCAGATGGGTCAGAAGCTGTGCACGAAAACGCCCGTCGAGTATAAGCAGATGGATCTGCCGGACGACCTTGATTGGCCGAAAGAGCGCTGGAATCCCGAGCACCGCACGAACAGAAAGTATGTCGCCGACTCCGGCACCGCTCCCTGCAAGACGGCTTGTCCGGCGCACATCGCCGTGCAGGGCTATATCAAGCTTGCAGCTCAGGGCAAGTACATGGACGCTCTCGAGCTTATAAAGAAAGAAAACCCCTTCCCCGCCGTCTGCGGCCGCATATGCAACCGTCGCTGCGAGGATGAGTGTACAAGAGGCAGCATCGACAAGGCCGTCGCAATCGACGAGGTCAAGAAGTTCATCGCCGACAGAGAGCTTGACCGTGCCACCCGCTTTGTGCCCAAGAAGCTGCACCACTTTGGAAAGAAGATCGCCGTCATCGGCGCAGGCCCTGCGGGCTTGAGCTGCGCATACTACCTTGCCTGCGACGACTACAAGGTCACGGTGTTTGACAAAAACGCACAGCCCGGCGGCATGCTGCGCTACGGCATTCCGGCATTCAGGCTCGAAAGAAATGTCATCGACGCCGAGATCGATGTCCTGCGTGAGCTGGGCGTTGAGTTTAAGTGCGGCGTTGAGGTCGGCAAGGATATCACCATAGACGAGCTGCGCAAGCAGGGCTTTGAGGCGTTCTACCTCGGCATCGGCGCACAGAAGTCGGCGAAGTTAGGCATCCCGGGTGAGGAGCTTTCGGGCGTTTACGGCGGCATCGACTTTTTGCGTGCCGTCAACGACGGGCAGGAGCTCAAGCTCGGCAAAAAGGTCGTCGTCATCGGCGGCGGCAATGTTGCAATGGATGTCGCCCGCACGGCGGTGCGTCTCGGTGCCGACACCACGGTCGTCTACCGCAGAAAGGAAAAGGATATGCCCGCCGACCCCGCCGAGGTCGAAGAGGCCAAGGCCGAGGGCGTGAAGTTTATCTTCGAGCACAAGCCCGTTGAGCTCAAGGGCGCAAAGGGCAAGGTCACGGAGCTTGTATGCGACAAGGGCACGGTAAAGTGCAATGCCGTCATCGCCGCCATCGGCCAGACCGCCGATTGGGGCAAGCTCGATATCGGTGCGCTCAAGAAAAACGCCAAGGGCTACGCCGTGGCAGACGGCATGACCTATCAGACTAAGCAGCCCGACATTTTTGTCGGCGGCGATATATACACAGGCCCGAAATTTGCCATTGATGCGATAGCCGCAGGCAAGCAGGGTGCGATCTCACTCCACCGCTATGTGCAGGAGGGGCAGAGCCTCACCATCGGCAGAGACAGGCTCGAGTACCGCTCGCTTGATAAGGATAACCTCGACTTTGACGGCATCAAGGCCGATTACGACAGCACGCCCAGACAGGTGCCGCACACCGTCGATGTCGCAAGCTTCAAGGATAACCGCCAGACCTTCACCGAGGAGCAGCTCAAAAAGGAGACCGCACGCTGCTTAGGCTGCGGAGCTTCGGTCGTTGACCCGAACAAGTGCCTCGGCTGCGGTATCTGCACCACAAGGTGCAAGTTCGACGCTATCCATCTGAGAAAGCGCACGAATGTCGAGAGCATCGAGTACCCGCTCCGCAAAAAGGTGCTGCCGGAGTTCATCGCCGAGCGGCAGCAGAAAATTCAGATCCGCAAGCTCCGCCAAGAGAAATAAACCTACATAAAACAAACAGGCAGCATCACTGAACTGCGCCAGATTGTACGGACAGCACAAAAAACCACCCTATGCAGGGATATGAACTTTTTAAGCAACATACTGGCACCGAAATTCCATCGGTGTCAGTTTTGTTTTAGTCTGGATACGCTGGTT
>OLJF01000755.1_pt1 | contig 26800 bp, 28 predicted proteins | sample 1609751 | NCBI WGS metagenome assembly OLJF01 (sample SAMEA4350171, study PRJEB24818) | metagenome | biome: human; feature: gut; material: faeces | place: Denmark | collected 2013-09
CGCATACAATTAGGAACATGTTCCTGATGCGCTCTGTGGATTGCTACACATTCCTTACAGTTTCCGTGATAACGACAGGCTTTCAGGCAAGGACAGTGATCTTTGTCTTTATACTCCTTACGAAATTCCGCTGCAAATTCTTCTTGCAGTCTCAGCCCCTCGACACGGTTTCCCTTATGAAATTCTACCATTGCATCCAGTTCTTTCTGGTTCCCTTCAATCTTCATGTTATTATAGCGCCTCCATTTCAACTATTCCTCATTTTCTGATAAATTCCAATTTGTCGCTCTGTTTCACCGATCAGGCAAAAGCAAGTGACCTTATTTATTCTTCCTTCTCTACGATTCCAAAATCAATCAGAATGTTCTTATCGGCATTCGGCGGATAAACAATGCCTGTCATCTCGTACTGATAGCGCCGCACCTTCCGAAAGTCTTTGACCGGCTCCGGTGCATAGGCCGCTGTCTCACAGTGCTCATATTCCGGCATACCGGCAAGGTCATCCGCAGCCGCTTTAATCAGGGCATCGGTTACATCGTCAATGTTCTTTCCGGTTTCAACGGCCACCAGCTCATGCTTTTTAATATCCTTATCAAGGTTTCCAAAAGAGCGATAGAGAATATATTTCATGACTCTTGTTCCTCCGCATTCTTTTCTTCGTCCAGCACATTTTCAAGAAGTACCGTCAGCGTTGCAGCGATTTTCTCAAGGTTCATCGCCTCATTTGCATCCTGCTGCATCAAATAACGGATTGCAGCCTTGAAGGCTGTTGTCCTGTCCACTTGGGTTTCGTTATCAAACCGGTCAAGGATTTCATTGATCAACTGGACAACCGCCTCTTCCTCCGGGGACAACTCCGGTATATCAAACATGGAGGCCAGTTCTTCATCCTCCATAAGCGTCTCATATTTGAGGTAGGAGCGGTATTCTTCGGACATCAATTCTTCAAAATAGTTGATCATGATATGGACACGGTACCCGCCGCCTTCTTCCGGCGTGATGCAAAGGTAGTGCGCTTTCTCACCGATGTCCTTTACAAAGGCCATATCCTCAGCATCGTCAAATTCCAGCATTCTCAGGTAGAGGTCGATGTGTGCGTCCCAATGCTCATAGTCCACAACACCGCGAATCCTACCGTGATGCCGCTGTGCATAGTCATCGCACCGGTCGAGCAGATAGTCGTAATTCTCCTTATCCTTCGGCACAACCACCTTCGGGATTGCGTCCATTTTCTTTGTAAACTCTTCCATAAAGCCGCCGGGGGCAAAGGCTCGCTCAAATACAGCCGTTGCGCGGTCATCTTTTTCTACAATCTCATAATTGCGTTCAAATACGGTATTTCCCATTTTATATTTCTCCATGCAAATTCTATTGGTTCCGACTCACCTTGTTGGCAACGGGATGTTCAAAAGGAACATCGCAGCCAACGCCAAAATCCACGGGAGAAAAATGACAGGCAGAAGCAGGATTGCTTTGTGGTTCTCATAGTGATATTCCTCCACTGAAAACAGCTTGCGGGGATTATCCAAATAGTACAGATACAGATAAACAGGCGGTCTGGTTGGTTCTTTGAAGTAGGCGTGATATTCTCGCTCTTCACCCTGTAATTCGTAATGGTAGGTAGCGCTCCAATCGTACTTTCCAACTTCGCCTTTTGGATGCTTTTTAACAAGAGCTGCCTTAATCACATGGTCCCTGCTTCGCGCAATATCCCGCTTGCGCTCCCAGCTCAGACGGGATGAGACTTTCCCATAAAGCGGAATGGCAATAATATAACCGCCAATTAGAATCGCAAATACAATTCCCCATTTTAACCAGTTGATTGGATCATCTGAAAATACTCCGATCAGCGCTTCTTTTATACTCATCTTCACACCTCCCGATTTGCTGTCTCATATCAATACTGAATGTTGCCTTCAAGGCATCTGGAAGTTTCGCAGTAAATTAAGGGATAGAATATTCAGATACAGATAGCCCAGCTCTGAAATATAGTCAATATCAATTTCAATCAACCTGTCCTGGAGCTGGTTGAAGACAAGCCTCATCAAATCCATCTCCGGCGCAGTATCAAACAGCTTTAAGCTGTGGATTGCTTTCTCAGCTTCATCCCATGTTTGGGATGCCTCGACCTCAGCGCTGGTCATCACCGCTGTTAGAATCTCGCTCACAAGCAGCTTGCCGTCCCGCTGGTTGATCTCGTCCCTGAGTTGGGCAAGCATTTTCTTCTTGTCCCGTATCGGATAGATGTCGCAGTTATCGTCGCATTCAATCGCAATAATCTCTGCAATGCACTCCCGCCAGACGGCATATCCGGCGTTGATCATGCCGTCTTCCGCGTTGGAATGCGCATAGCCTTCACAGTATTCGTCATAAAAGCTTTTCCCATCCAGTTCATGATGGACGCAGTAGATGTGCGCCAGCTCATGCAGGAAGATATGAAGCAGCTCAACAGGATGGTAGGGTATGTCCGTGCGGAGCAGGATGCCGTCTTTACCTCCGTTGTCCATCCCGATAAAGGAGGATGCCCGGAAATCGAAGTAGCCTTCCTCCTGATACCGGTCTTTTAGCCGGTAAGGGAAATACTGAGCGCAGAACTGCTCAAAGATTTCTTCCTGATCGTCGGTCATAAAGCAGGTAAGGATGACATTATCGCGGGAAAAGTCTGCATCCATCTTGTCGTTAAAAATCTCTATGGCACGGGCAAGATAGGAGTCATAGTTCAAATCGTTCGTCGCCTCCCTCTAAGGTCTTCATTTCAGGAAGTCGCTCCTATGTTCAATGCGCCGGAGATCATACCCGCTTTCCGCCAAGTGGGCAATTTTCAAGGCAACCAAATTGATGTCTGTTCCCATTGCCCGTGCAATCTGCTCGGATGTATAGCCGTAGTCATAGATGTACTCAAGAATCTCATCGGTGTCGAGCAGGATTTCAGCGGCAACGATGTTCGCCTCATACTCCGGCTTCGTGGTCATGTCGTATAACATGAACTCCTGTATTGCGCTTCCTTTTGCCAGATTGCGGTGCAACTGGTCATGCCCAAGCTCATGAGCACAGACAATCCGCTGCATCCGCCCGCTCAGGTTTTCGTTTATGAAAATAAAACGGCTGCGCTTGATCACCCGGTACATCCCTTTCAGAGGGCCGAAGTTCTCACAGAACAGGACCTCAATGCCAAGCTGCCGTGCTATGCTAAACGGATCTCGTGTCCCGCAGCGTTTCACAAGTCTGCTGCCGACCTTCGAGAGATTTTCAGCATTCATCGTCTCACCTCCCGCTGATGGAGGCATCGCAAACAGCGAAACACCTTACTGTTTGCTCGTCCCCTTACGGTATTTCTTCGGAGTGTATTTCTTGTTTTTCTCTTTGGCGATCCAGTAAGCATCGTTCAACGCCTTCATCGCGCCATCGAGCGCTTCATCACTGAGCCGTCCACCAGCAAACATACCGGTCACTTCACTGACAAGCTCGTCAATATCTCTGGCTGCTTTGGAGCCGCCCTGTTCATGAGCCGCTACCACCAGCAACCCATTTTGCCCAAGCAGATACTCCGGCGTGGTATTCAACGCTTTCGCCAACTTTTCCACAATATCGAGCTTTGTCGGTTTGCGAGTGCCAAGCTCATAGTGCTGGATGGTTCTCGGTGTCACAGATACTTTTTCGGCGAGCTGCACTTGCGTAAGGTTCGCTTCCAACCTTTTCTCTTTCAGCTTATCCTTGAAACTCATAAGGCACCTCTTTCTAAAACAATTATGGACACGAACAGAAATTTCGCAAAAGGCATTGACATGAAATATCTGTTCATGCTATGCTGTAATCAACGCGAACGCCTCGTTCGTGATTATGATACCACACGAACAGTTTGTATGTCAACAGGAATACGGAAGTTATGCCCGGTTTTGCGTAACTTTTAGAGCACATGGAGGTAGGCTATGACGAACACACATTGCCGAAAGGCGTATGTCTCGGTCAACTTGGATGTTGACGAAGAAGGAGTATGTCATCCTCGGTTTATCCGTTGGGAAAACGGCCTGATCTTTCAGATTGACCAAATCCTGTACAAATGCCGTGCAGCTTCTAAAAAAGTTGGAGGCGGCGGTATTCGTTATACTGTGATGATCCGTGGGAGGGAATCGTACCTCTTTCAGGAGGGAACAAAATGGTTTGTAGAAGCAAAGGAGGGAGCCAGATGATTTTATCGCACAAAGAGATTGAAGAAATCGCTGCGGCGGTCACAAAAGATTTTAACGAGTTCTTTTTCGGACCCGATACGGATGGGAGGCGATTGCCTCGCGGTACGCCGATTGACCAGTTTGCCCGTGAATATCTCGGCCTGAATGTTTCGCTCGCTTATCTGTCTGAGGACGGAAGCATCTGCGGACTGACCGCTTACACCGATACCGAGTACATCGTGGAGGACAGAGGCTTTCAGCGCAAAATCCCGCTGCACCGAAACGAAGTTCTGATGGACAGGAACTTTATCGAGCCTTCACAGATTCGCAAGCTCTGCGGGAAAAGGCGGTTTACACTCGCCCATGAGTGCGCCCATCAAATCCTGTTCCAGATGGAGACAGACAAAATCCGGGAAGCTTGTCGGCGGAAATACTCCGCCCGGACAGCCTATTCGCTCCGGGAGCTAAAGACCCGCGAGGACTGGAATGAATGGCAAGCCAATGTCTTAGGCGCGGCCATCCTGATGCCCCAGCGGGAAATTGATCTTGCCGTTGCGTACTATCCGAGGAAGCGGCCTCCATTCCTGCCGTGGATGTCTGCATGGAGCAGGCGCATGACCGGGCAGAGGCAATCCACCGCAGCGTCAGAAAGGTCACGCAGATTCGGAAGCACCTGACGGATACGCAGTTCCGTAGGGTGTGGATGTATTTCGTGGATGGGATGACGGTTGATGAGATTGGCGCAGCCGAGGGTGTCAGCCATCAGAATATTTCCAAGAGCATCGGCGCGGCGATGAAGAAAATGAAAAAACTTTTCCCTGATTGCTGAAAACAGGGTGCAAAAGTGGCCCAAAATCGGCGATAGGTGAAGGGACATTCTCCACGAAGCCTTTCACCGAACGCTGAAAACTGAATAGACCATGATGCAGGCACAAAACCCGCGTGATAGCGGCATAAGGTGCGCCGCCACGACGTTGGCTTCAAGGAGGTGATTCCGGAAAAGCCATCCGAGCGATCTACGCAGCCTTAGACCCGATTCGGCAAATCGGGCGCGATGACAGCGCGGCGGATAATGAAACTTGCTCACGCCCTCCCACAGACTTGAGGGGGAACCCTGCGGTATGCGCCAGCTCTTTGAGGCAGCGGTATCGTGGAGTTATGACAGCCCTGCCAAGGGCGGCCTGCATCATGCCCACTATCCGGGGCGCGTGGCAAATAGGATAGTTCTTCTCAAATGGACAAGCAGAGCGGCTGCGCCGGTATTCGCCATTATGTTATGTGGCTCCAATTCTGCCCGCGCAGCCGCCTCTCAAAGTCAGATACCATGCGCTGACGGCCTTTCCCGTCAGCGCATTCATGTGACCTTGAGGAAACCCACCAAACCGAGAAAGGAGATCGCCATGATGCAGCCAACGCCAAACGAAACCCGAACCCACACGGATGAACTGGTGGACATCCGGAAAGTATCCGTAGACAAAAATCTTCCCAAGGAAGAACGCATTGCCGCCTTTATCCGCCAGATCAAAAATCCTTACCGCTTCCGCTGCGGCGATTTCGTGGTAAACGCCTGCTTTGCCGGGAACGGTGTTACGTTAGAGGAATGTCTGCAAGGCATTTTGCGCTGAGCGACATCCTCGCTTTTTTCCGCAGAGAGTGCTATGATCGGTGTGGAAAAGGATGAAAACCTAATAGCCAGATAACCACTCTTTTCATGCGGGAGCAGTCCGGGAGAAAGGAGTGCTTTTTCATGCCTAAATACAAAGCCACCGCTTACATCCGCCTGTCCTACACCGACGATCATTCCAGTGAGAGCGACAGCGTTTCCAATCAGCGCAAGCTCATTGAAAACTTTGTAGAGCGCAACCCGGATATTGAGGTCGTTTCCGAAAAGATCGACGATGGATACAGCGGCATCATCTTTGACCGCCCTGCGTTCAAGGAAATGATGCAGGATGTCACCGACGGCAACATCAACTGCGTCATCGTAAAAGACCTCTCCCGGCTGGGGCGCGAGTACATCGAAACAGGCCGGTATCTGCGCCGGGTATTCCCGGCCTACGGGGTGCGTTTCATCGCTATCACCGACAGCATCGACACCGCCCACGACAGCGGCGATGATCTGACCGTATCGGTCAAGAACATTATGAACGAAGCCTACTGCCGGGACATTTCCATCAAGACCCGTTCCTCTCTGGACGTGAAGCGGCGCAACGGTGATTTCGTCGGCGCGTTCCCGGTGTACGGCTACATGAAAGCCGAGGACAACAAGAATTTGCTCGTCCCTGACCCCTACGCCTCCCGCGTTGTCTGCGACATCTTCCGTATGCGGCTGGAGGGCGCAAGCGCCTCCAAGATCGCATCGGAGCTGAACCGGCTTGGCATTCTCTCTCCGCTGGCATACAAGAAGAACAACGGCCTGCCCTATGCGAAAAAGGGCTATGCGGACAAGGCTGACTGCAAATGGTCGGCTACCACCATCATCCGCATCTTGCAGGATGAAACCTATGCCCATTCCGGTATCATCATTCCGCTGCGGAACATGATAAACGAAGCCTACGCTTTGGACATCGGGCGCAAGATCAGGGCGCAGCAGCGGCAGGCCATGAAAGACGGCAAATTCATCGGTGCGCGTACTCCCTACGGCTATCTAAAAGCCGAGGACGATTGCCACCAGCTTATCATCGACCCCGTTGCCGCCGTTGTGGTGCAGCGGATGTTCCGTTGGGCTTCCGATGGTGCTGGCCTCAATACTATCGCCGTGCGGCTGAATGAAGCGGGCATCCTCACTCCCAGCCACTATAAGAAGATGCAGGGCAAGATCACCCACGAAAATTTGCTTGGCAACGGCAAGTGGCAGACCCGAACAGTCGGCGTCATTCTCCGCTCCAAGGTCTACACCGGAGATCTCGTTCAGGGGCAGACCAAAACCGTGGATCACCGGCAGGTCAAGGCCGATGCCGAGGAATGGACGGTGGTACGGGACACCCATGAGGCCATCATCAGCCGGGAACAGTTCGCGGCGGTGCAGGAAATTCTCAATCAGACCGCCAGCCGCGCCAAGGCGCGGGAGGTCAAAGCCTTCACGCCGAATCTTCTCAAAGGCAAGGTGTTCTGCGCCCATTGCGGCGGCAGCCTGCACCGGCAGAGAAACATCCGCAAGAAGTCCGACGATGTGTACTTCTACCATTGTCTGAGCCAGAGCCGAATCAGCAAGGATGCCTGCCCCGGCGTGACCATCCGCGAGGATGCGTTGCTGGATATGTTGGCAGATATGCTTCAGGACGCGCTTGATACGGCGCTGGGGCAATACACCCTCTCCCTTGCAGAGCTGCCCCGGCAGGCCGCTGACCGCGCTGAGCTGCGGGAGAAGATCACCAGCCGCAAACAGGAAATCCAGCGGCTTCGCGGTATCGTGCGGAGTTTATATGAAAACCTCGTCCAAGGCGTTCTCGCCAAGGATGAATACTTTGACTACAAGGAGAAGTATGAAAACCGTATTGCCGACCTCGCCGTGGAAATGGAGCAGTTGGAGGACGGCCTGCGAACGATGGATGCCAAAGTCGAGCAGCACCGGGCGTTGGAACAGGACGCCGCACAAATCAAGACCGACCGTGCGCTGACCGGCGCACTTATCGAGCGACTGATCGACCGCATTGAGGTATCCCACGACAAGCAGATTACGGTGCGCTATCGCTTCCAGAGCGAGTTTGAAACCTATGCGGAGGCACTGAAACAATGCAGAAATATGTAATTGCCCTCTACATCCGCCTTTCCATTGAGGACTACAAGTATGACAGTCTGAGTATCGAAAACCAGAGCCTTGTCCTTCACGAATATGCGGCCTCCATGCCGGAAGCCCTGAACGCAGAGATCACGGAGTTCATCGACAACGGGTACAGCGGCACGAATTTTGAGCGTCCGCAGGTACAGAAACTCATTGAGCTGGTGCGGGCCAATCAAATCGACTGCATCATCGTCAAGGATTTTTCCCGCTTCGGACGAAACAGCATTGAAACCGGCTATTTCATCGAGCGTGTGTTCCCGCTGTTCCATACCCGCTTCATTTCCATCAGCGACGATTTTGACAGCAGCAAATTCAAGGGCGACACCGGCGGCATGGATGTGGCGTTCAAGTATCTCATCAGTGAGTATTACAGCCGCGATATGTCCATCAAGACCAAGAGCGCAAAGTACGCCAAGATGCAGCGAGGCGAGTATCAGAGCAAGATTTGTCCCTACGGCTACCGCAAAAGCGCCGATGGCAGAATGGAGCCTGACCCGGAGGCCGCTGCCGTTGTGCAGCTCATCTTCCAGCTTGCCGCAGAGGGTATCAACGCCACCGCCATCACGCGGGAGCTGTTCCGCAGAAGCATCCCCACTCCCGGCCAGTACAAAGCGGCGCGAGGCAATCATACCCACGATATTTCCCGCTGTCACGGGATTTGGAGTACATCCACTATTCTCCGCATTTTGGAGGACGAACGCTACACCGGCGTGTATGTGATCGGCAAGAGGGCGGTTCTCGAAGTAGGTGGCACCAGAAGCCGCCTGAAGGACAGAGAATCGTGGTACATCATCCCCGACCATCACCCGGCCATCATAGAGAAAGCCGTGTTTGATACCGTGCAGGCCAGCCAGCTCCGCTTTTCCCAGCCAAACAAGAAAAAGCGGGACTACCCGCTGAAAGGCAAAGCCTTCTGTGGCTGCTGCGGTCATGCGCTGTCCCGCACCATGCAGAAAACCTCATATTATCACTGCCGCCATTCCGAGGCGGACGTAGAAAGCCGCTGCCACAAGATGCGTCTGAACGCCGCAGAGCTGGAACAGACGGTATTCCTGACTCTGAAAAAGCAGATGGAAGCCGCCGCACCGCTTGCCCCTGGCGGTACGCTCCGGGTAGATGCTTCCGTACCGGAACGCGCCGAATATGAGCAGCAGATCGAGGCGCTGCAAGACGGCAAGCGCACACTTTACGAACGCTATCTCATGGACGAGATCGACCTGAACACCTACAAAGCAGAAAAGGGCGCGTGTGACGAGCTGCTTTTGAAAACGAAAAATGCCTATGCCGCAGTATTGGCACAGGCGAAGCAGAAGCAAGACGAACAGGCACGGCAGGACAGCCGCAAGAAAGCGTCCAAGGCGATTTTCGATGCGGACACGCTGACCACCGAGCTGGCCGAGCTGCTAATCGACCGGGTGCTGGTGTACCCTGATAAGCGCATTGAGATTGCATATAAAATCCAAGACATTTTCGCTTGAGGTGGCAGTCATGAAAATCGCTTTCTATTGCAGAGTGGACGGACAGGGCTTTGGCTTTGTCCTCCCCGATGAAGCTGACAAGCTCCGCGAGTTTTTCGCCGAGCATCAGGATAAGCCTGCGCTTGAGAATCCATCAAGCGCAAGCTAAAAATTTTTGTCGTGTGCTTGACATACGGGTGTCTGAGGTCATGAAACCTGATGTGCTCCGCGCCGATGGCCTTCAGGATCTTCTCATGGGTGTGGCGGAAGGAGTCCGGGTCGAACATGGTGCCGGTCTTGGGCGACACGAACAGGTGGGGACTGTGTGGGTGCTTTGCGTGCTCCTCTACCAGCAGCTCCACCGCCCGCTGCGGGATGGCCAGTTTGCGGATGGAGTTGGGCGTCTTGGGCTGGCTGACCACCAGTTCACCGTTGAGACGGTTCACCTGCTTGCTGACAGAGATGGTCATGTTCTCCACATCCAAGTCCGTCCACAGCAGGGCGAGGAGCTCGCCCCGGCGCAGACCGGTGGTCAGCTCCAGATAGAAAGCCGCCAGCAGCCCGCGCCGTTCTGCTTCAGCCAGATACGGGCCGATCTTATCCTCCGGCAGTATCTTCATCTCTCGCTTTTCCAGCTTTGGCAGGCGGCAGCCCTTAGCGGGGTTGGCGAGGATCAGCCGCTCCGCCACCGCCTGCTCCAGACAGTTGTTCAGCAGCGCGTGGATGCCCCGTACCACACGGGTGCTAAGACCTTTGTCTTGCAGCTTGATATGGGTGTACCTCTGGATACGTACATTCTTTTGGAGGTCGTTGTAGAATTTTTGGATCTGGATGGTGGTCAGCTTTTCCAGCGGCGTGTTGCCCAGCTCGGGGATGATGTGGTTGTCGATGTAGTTGCGGTAGTAGTCCTTGGTTTTCTCCCGCAGCCGCGGCTCGGCGTAGACCTCGTACCACAGCGTGTAGGATTTTGCGCGGCTCATGTCCAGCTTTTCAGCGTCCTTGATGGCTTTCTTGAGCTTTTCCTTAGCCTCGGACTGGGTTTTAGCGAGGACGCTCTTGTGGATGGGTTTGCCGGTGGTGGGATCGCAGCCGGCGGTGTAGCGACCCTCCCAGCGGCCATCCTTCCGCTTGCGGATACTGCCTTTCCCCATTGGCTCGTTTCTTCAGCATGGTATCAACTCCTTTTTCTGGTAGCCAACACACATACCACAAGCCGACCTTAATAGCTACCGAAGGTGGACAGAGTTAAGAGAAAGTTATCAATTCATTTTCGCCCTATTCTTTGGTTACAGTGTGGTCATTTTTGCGCTGTGTTGGCGTCGATCCACTCCCGCAGCTTGTCCTTCGGCACTACGATGCGGCTGCCGATCTTCAGTGCAGGGAAACCCTCACTGTGAACCAACTCGTACGCGCCGGCACGGGAGATGCCCAGCACCCCCGCCACCTGCACGACGTTCAGCATCAGGGGCAGCTCGTCGTAATTCTTATAGGTACATTCGTTCATTCGCTCCTCCTTACATCATGGTCATATCGAAACCGTGATACTGCCCATATTCTTCCTCGTAATTTTCCTGCTCCTGCCGGCGGGACTGATACTATTCCACCAGCTCCTGCAGCAAGAGACTGCTGTAATACAGCTCACGGGCGAGGTCGCTGACCTCGCTGTCCTCATCCTCACACAGGGCGCAGATGGCGGCCACCGTACCTGCCATGCCGCAGACGGCATCCACCAGCGTGGGTGTCGGCTCACGATGGTCGTAGGCAATTTCCCGGCAGGCTTGCAGATAATCCGCGCCGCCCAGCCGGAAGTACAGCTCCATATTCTCGCGCTTCAGCGTCTGGTCGAACAGCTTGCTGTCCCGGCAGCGGATGTTCTCCGGGGTGGTGTAGGTGATGTATTTCTGATGCGGCTCCCATTTCACATCGTAGCCATAGGTATTCATATACGCAACGAACTCCTGCTGCGTGTGGCTCTGCTCCATAGCCTTTTTGATATGATCCGTCAGCCGCCTCTTCCATGTCGGGATGCGGAACGGGTCGGCCTTGGACTCCGTGACGGACAAACCGTACTCCCGACAGAGTTGGTTGCAGTAGTCCTTGACCTGCTGCATCTCCCGCGCGGACTGATGGAATTTCATGCCCGTCTCGAAATTGACGGAGTTCATGATGATGTGGTTATGGATGTGGGCGGTGTTCATATGGGTGACCACGATGCACTGGTAGCCCTCGAAATGCTCTGCCAGCTTCACGCCCAGCTCGTGCGCCGTTGCGAAGTCCAGCGGATCATCCGGCGCGAACGCCTGCACGATGTGGTAGTAACCACGGCCCTCCGTTTTGCGGAACTGCTTTTTCACTGCCTCGAATTCCGGCACCGCCGTCCGCGCTACACAGTTGACGCCGCTGATAAGCTGCTCCACCGTCTTTTCCCGGTTGGTGACGTAGTCAACAATGCCCCTCAGCCCACGCGAGACAGCAATGAATTAAACGTTTGCCATGTGTTTTCATACACCTCCATGAACGGCTCCATGTTGGCCAGCTCGACGTGACCCTGCCGCGCCATGACGACCAGTTGATTCAGGTTATTGCCCTGCCGGCGCAGCTCGCGGATGAGGTCATCCATGCCGTCGATGACCGTCACGTCCTTGCCCATGGCGGCGTCCCGCACATACTGGCTGAGCGACTTATTGATGCCGTGCTTCTGGCAGACCAGCGCGACCTCCCGGCACGCTTCCGCCTTCAAAATCCCGTTGCGGCTGGAAGTCCGCTGCATATTGTGGAGCACGTTCTTTGAAAAGTCCTCAACCGTATCATACTTCGCGACATTCGTGAGGAAATCACGGATCGTATGCTCCGTCTCGTCCGTCTGCGTTCTGGATATGGTGAGATCAAATGTCGCCATATAGCTGTTAACCACGTTTACGACCGAGGTGTACCGAACGCCGATGGAAAACACGGCATCCAAAATGCAGATGGGTAAGGATTTATAAAAATCCTTGAACGGATCGCCACGATCTTTCAGTGCATTACCGAAATCTTTCGTGCTGCGCGCTGCCAGCAGTTCTGCCGCCCTCTGGATATCCATTTTCATAACCTCTCTTTCTTTGAACTCTCAGCATTTCACCAATCGCGTCAGAGTTTCTCCCGACGCTTTTGTATATCATATCATACAACGGGGTGACGAGATGGATGAGAGGGCATCTCAAGCATCTCGCGGGACTGCATCATAGCACGCGTGTTTTTGAAATCGTTGCATACTGCTGTCCGAAATCTTGACTTGCGAAAATTTTTCTGTAAGATATTTTTGAGAGGAGGAGGTTTCATGGACATTCCGCGTCGAAAAAACCGCCAGCATTCGGATAAGCTGACGGCAGAGCTGCTGTTTTTCTGTTTTTGGCTGACCCACTGCGGTGAGGTGGAGCTGGGCGCGTATGCCTGGTATGGTCAGCATTCAACCGCCTCCTATCGGCGCTATACCGCGCATGAAGCTGCGAGGAGATGACCGGGACTGCAGGCATAACCGCCGGTTCATCTCCGACCCACCGGTAGAGGACTTCGCGCCGGAGATACGATTTGATTGGGAGGATGACCACCTGCGGCGTTTGGCGCGGCTGGTGTGCATGGCGGCGTCGGTGCTTGCGCCCGATGGAGAACTGTCGGCATTTGACAACGCCATCGAGGACTACCGGTATTATGATTTGCACTACCCCGACTACCACGCGGCGTATGAGGGGCTGGACGCCCGCACGTTCCGGCGTGATAAGCAGGCGGTGCGGCAGGTGCTGCTGCTGTGGAAAGACGACGATACGGCCAGCAAGCAGCAGGATGAGGATGTAGAGGAGGAGATCACGGCGGAGTTTCTGGCGTGGCTGAAGAAGCTGTGAGCGCACGGCTGCCACGCCTATTCTTTGGTTACAGCGGGGTCAAATTACGCATACCATGACCAGCGTAGTAGTTTTCGGTACTTGTCGCAAGATGCAAGCCAATAACCCAAGAAATAACGCAAGAACATCTTACGTTATTTTTAATAACATAAGAAAAGCTCGAAAAAAGTCAAGGAATGTCTTGCGAATTTTCTTCACTTCTTGCGTTCTATATGTTAGAATGGGTGCAAAGGAGTGATTTGTATGGTAGAAAAGGAGCTTCACGATCTGATTGAAAGCATTCGGGTTCGTGGCTGTGAAGGACAAACCATAGAAGTAAAGGCGGCACGGCAGGGCTGTCCTGAAAGGTTATATGATACGATCTCTGCGTTTTCCAATCAAAATAGCGGGGGAATCTTTGTGTTCGGCTTGGAGGAAAAGAACGGCTTCGCAAAGGTGGGCGTCTACGACGCACAGGACTTGGAGCGCAAGGTAATGGAATACTGCGAACAAATGACGCCGATCGTTCGACCGCAATTTACCGAGGTGGATGAAGATGGGCTTACATTTGTCTCTGCGGAGATCCCACCCGTTGATATTGCGGAACGCCCTTGCTTCAAAACAGCCAAGGGACGGCTGCACGGGTCCTATATCCGCGTAGGTGACGGAGACAAGCCCATGACGGAGTACGAAGTATACAGCTACGAGGCGTTCCGAAAGAAATATCAAGACGATATTCGTCCAGTGGAGAGGGTGTCCTTCCAATCGCTGGATATGTCTAAGGTAAAAACGTATTTGGAGAGAAAAACATGTGCGCGTCCGAATTTGGCGGGTATGTCGGAGGCACAGCAGTATGAACTGACCGGCATCACGCGGGATGGGAAAATCACCATGGCGGCATTGCTGCTGTTCGGACTCTACCCGCAGGCGTTTTATCCGCAACTGAGCATCATTGCCACCTGTGTACCCGCAGAGCAAATGGGCGTTCTTGACGCAGAGGGCAACCGATTCAGCGACACAAAGCGGATCGAAGGTACGCTTCCGGATATGCTGGAGGGTGCGTTGACCTTTGTTCGAGCCAATATGCGGACGGCCACAAGGATCGACAAAGAAACAGGCGAGAGAATTGATATTCCGCAGTACCCTATGGACGCTGTCCGTGAGGCGATACTCAATGCGTTGGTACACCGGGATTATAGTCTGCATACCGAGGGAATGCCGATCCAGTTGGTCATGTATTCCAATCGGATCGAGATCACAAATCCGGGTGGGCTTTATGGTAGATTGACTCTCGACCAGTTGGGCAATGCCCAGCCGGATACCCGAAACCCGGTTCTTATTACCGTAATGGAGACCCTGGGGGAAACTGAGAATCGCTATTCCGGGATTCCTACGATTCGGTTTGCCATGAAAAACCGCAACCTGCCAGAGCCGGTATTCGCGGATCGGCGCAGCGAATTTGTCGTGACGCTGTACAATGGTGAGCATGGTGCAGCGGGAAGTGTCGGCGACGAGGATGTAAAACAAGCTAACGTGCAAGACGAAAAAGGTCTGCTGAAATTCTGCCGTACACCTCGAAGCCGCAGCGAGATCATTGCATATCTAAATATTGCGTCAGGGCAGTATGCCCTGCGGCGTTACCTTGATCCTCTCGTAGAGTGCGGAGCGATTCGGATGACGCTGCCCGATAAACCCCGCAGTCCCAAGCAGCGATATGTGGCAGTGGAGGAGTGACACAGTTTATTATGTCTTTTTCCGTGACCCAAAAGCCGAGAGGTCAGGAAAGCACCGGAGAGGGGCGGATGGCATCATCCGTCCCTCTCCGGCTGTTTTTTGCGGGCTACATGGTCTGACTGATGACACTGCCGATGGTATCGGCGGCACCCGCGGCCTTACACAGGCAGCTCACCGGGTAAGGCTGTGGAAGGCTGCTTCTCCATCGCCCTGCCGCGCGCCTGCACATTTACCGAGCGAAACCGCGGAAAATTCAAGCTGCTGCCGAACTGGTGGGCGAGTATATACTTTTATAACCATGAACACATACCGCTTGCTACAAAAATGGCCCCCTACGGAAGTTCGATTTGGCACCCCTCACAGATAGTGCCCTAAGTTTTGTCTACTCGGCAGGGGGCGGCACAGGGCACTGTCCAGTTTATGGGACACCTCTTTCTGTAGAATGGGTATTGTAAAGAACGATACAGATCGGAAAGGGAGGAAGCAACATGTTCAAGATCGGTTTTAATGGTTCCGCAGAAGAGCATCGCAAGGCACCTGGGGAGGCGCACTCCATTTGCCCCGCAGTTACGCCGAGAAAATCGGTCGTTCGCGTCCATTTTCCGGCGCGGAATATGAATCTGTCTTACTACAATGACGCCTTTGACCTGAAATGCGGAGATATCGTTTTTGTGGAGGGCAAGCTGGAGGGCCTGCGTGGCCGCGTGGTGGATGTCGCGTACAATTTCAAGATCAAGCTATCTGACTACAAGCGGGTCATCAGCGTGGCCGACACAAATGTACAGGGCGAGTTCTTCTTCGCCGGGTCGCACTTCGTCACGTTCGACCGCAGCACTCTTCCTTACGAAAAGGTCATCACCTGGTTTAAGTCACCCGCCACGGAGGATGAGATATTTGTTTCCGGCAATGATGATTGCGGCTTCCTGCTGCATGATCTGAGCGCCATGAGCATCAGCAGGGCAACTGCCGATCGCGGCCACGATTACTACACGGACAATCGGATACGGTACATTTCTCTGGACAATACCCATGTGCGGGCCATTGTGGAGGGATCGCGGCCTTACGAGCTGGCGTGCGACTATGCTAACGGCGAGATCAGAAACCTGGTTTGCGACTGCTTCTGCAGCGAGCCGTGCAAGCATAAATTCGCAGCCATGCTGCAGCTGAAGGAGACGCTGGAACTCATTGAGAAGAACTACCCTGCACAGCTTGAGGCGACGCAGTATTTCGCCGCCGTCTGCAAGGGGACGCTGCTGAACTTTGCGCTGGACGGCAAGGAAACCGGCAGCATCGTGCTTTGAGGGACGCGGGAGGCATCGTAAACGCAAGGCGGTATGTATGACACCATCCACACCCCCGACTATTTCTCAGATTTACAATATCTGACAAATGGAGCTGCGCAGGGCGCGGCAGGGGATGTTCCCCTGCCAGGCCTTGCGCAGCTTCTCCTTTTTACTCTTTCAATCCACGGGAATACCCGACCCGCACAGTATGGCATAGCATACAAAAAAAGTCAATGTTTTTTGGCGATTATCCTTTTTACTGAAGTCTTTACAAGCCTCAGCGAGTGTGGTATGGTTAAAGCATCAACATATGCGCGTTAAAAAATATATGACAGGATGTGATCGCCATGTATCCTGCCCATATCCGCGAAACCGGAGAGCGGCAAACCGTCCAGGAGCATTGCCGGAACACGGCGGCGCTGGCCGCAACCGCACTGCGGCCACTGGGTCTGGAAAAAAGCGCCTATCTGGTCGGTCTGCTCCACGACGCCGGAAAAAACAAACAGGAGTATGCGCAATACCTTTCGGAGGCTGTCAGCGGCGGGAACGCCGTCCGTGGCAGTGTCAACCATACCTTCGCCGGCGTGCGCCTTCTGCTGGATCGTTGGCACGGCGGCTGCGGTACGTTCTCCTATTCCGACGTGACCGCAGAGCTGCTGGCCTTTGCCGTTGGCTCACATCACGGCCTGTTTGACTGTATCGATCCCCAGCAGCACAGCGGTTTTTTTCATCGCCAGACCAAGGAGGGAATCTTTTACGACGAATCCCGACAGGGCTTTTTGGCACAGGTTGCCGCCGAGGAGGAGCTGGAGCATCTGTTCCGCGACGCCATCCGGGAGATGACCCCGATGCTGAATCGGCTGGCGGCTCTGTCCACCCAAGCGGACGACAATGAGGCGGATCGGGAGACCGCATTTTATATCGGGCTTCTGGCACGGATGCTCCTGTCCGCCGTGATCGAGGGGGATCGCGCAGATACCGCCGCTTTTATGGATGGGGTAGAACCGCCCGTGTTCCCAGAGGATATGCGGCCGATCTGGGCAGAACGGCTGGCGTTTATGGAGAAGAAGCTGGCGGCATTCCCGCGAAAAACGCCCATTGATCTGGCGCGCCAGACCATCTCCGACACCTGTGCCGCCGGCGCCGCCGGGTCCGGAGGTGTCTACCGCCTGAATGTTCCCACCGGCGGTGGAAAAACGCTGGCCAGTCTCCGCTTCGCATTGACACACGCGGCAAAGCGGAACTGCTCCCGAATTATCTTCACCGCGCCGCTGCTGTCGATCCTGGATCAAAATGCCCATGTCATCCGCGATTACATAGGAGACGACACCTTGATACTGGAGCATCACTCCAACCTTGCCGAGCCGAAGGAGGCACCGGAGCGCTTGCAGGAGCTGGAGCTGCTCACTGCCTCCTGGTCGGCGCCGATCATTATCACCACGCTGGTGCAGCTGCTGAACACCTGCTTCAGCGGAAAGACCAGCGCCATCCGCAGATTTCACGCGCTGTGCGGCAGCGTCATCGTGATCGATGAGGTGCAGACGGTTCCCGGCAAAATGCTGACGCTGTTCAATTTGACTGTCAACTTTCTGTCTGAGATCTGCGGCGTCACTATTGTTCTATGCTCCGCCACCCAACCCTGTCTGGAGGTGGTCGACCATCCGCTGCGCCGCCAGCCCGTCGATCTGGTTCCGCAGCAAAAGGCGCTGTGGGACATCTTCAAGCGCACCGATATCCAAAATGCCGGATGTGCCAGACTGGAGGAACTCCCGCAGATCGTCATGGGGGCGCTGTCGTCGTGTGACAGTCTGCTGGTGGTGTGCAACACGAAAAAGGAGGCGACGTTCCTGTTCGAATCGCTGCAAGCCGCGAATTGCCGGTGCTTCCATCTGTCCGCCGCCATGTGCGTCCAACACCGCAGGGAGACTCTGCAAGCCTTACAGTCCGCGCTGGACAAGCCCTCCGCCGACAGGCAAAGGGTGGTCTGTGTCTCCACGCAGGTGATCGAGGCCGGTGTGGACATCTCCTTCCAGCGGGTGATCCGCTTCTCCGCTGGAATGGACAGCGTCGTGCAGGCGGCGGGGCGGTGCAACCGGCATGCCGAGCAAAAGGAGCCCGCCCCTGTCCGCCTCATCCGGTGTACCGACGAGCGGCTGCGCGGTCTGGACGACATCGTGCGCGGGCAGAACGCCACCACCGCGCTGCTGACCGCCTTTTCCAAAACGCCAGAGGGTTTCCGATACGATCTGTCCTCCGAGGAGGCCATCCGGTTCTACTATCGCCGGCTATACGCAGAGATGGAGCCCGGCTTTCAGGACAACCAAACTCCGGCGCACGGTTCCCTCTATCATCTGCTGGCGGACAACCCCCGGTATGCAGACGCCAACTGCGCGCAGGCGGAGCGCTACCTTCTGCGGCAGGCGTTCCGGCTGGCAGGCAGTCTTTTTCAGGTATTCGACGAGGACACGAGGTCCCTGCTCGTACCCTACGGAAGAGGGCGCGAGCTGCAAAACACGCTGCGAAACGCCGCTCAGGTCTACGGGCAGAAAGATTGGGCGGTCATACGCGGCTGCATTGACGAGGCCAAAGGCTACTGCGTCAGCGTCTACCGTTATCAGCTGGAGCGGCTTGAGGCTCTCGGCGCCGTGACCTCTCTGTTCGACGGCGGCATACTGCTGTTGTCCGACGGCTTTTATAACGAACATACCGGTTTTTCTCTGGAGGCCGGTACCCGTGATTTTCAGGAGGTGTAGTGATTGAAAACGGAACATCCAAACATCGTAGAATTTGAAGTATTTGGCGACTACGCCCTCTTCTCTGACCCTCTCATGCGTCTGGGCGGTGAAAAGTGCAGCTATCAGGTACCCACCTATGAGGCGCTGAAGGGCATTTTATCCTCCGTATACTGGAAGCCCACCTTCATCTGGCGGATCATGGACGTGCGGGTCATGAACCCGATTCAGACCGAGGTGAAAGGTATCCGCCCCATCAAATACAGCGGCGGCAACGATCTGGCCTATTACACCTATTTGAAAAACTGCCGCTATCAAGTGCGGGCATGCTTTGCGTGGAATGACAACCGTCCGGAGCTGTGCGGCGACCGAAATGAGAACAAACATCACTGCATTGCCCGTCGAATGATCGAAAAGGGCGGGCGGCGGGACATTTTTCTGGGTACCCGGGAATGTCAGGGCTATGTAGAGCCCTGCGTATTCGGAAACGGCGCAGGCGCCTACGACGATCTGCCGGAGCTGGGCTTCGGGCTGATGTACCACGGCATCACCTACCCGGACGAGGCCTACTCGGAGGAGACCCGCGGACGGATGACTGCCCGATTTTGGTACCCGGTCATGAAAAACGGCGTCATCCACTTTCTCCCGCCGGAGGAATGTCCGGGGCAGAAACCTCTGCGGGAGATGCCTATGAAGAGTTTTTCCGCCGATGAGGGCAATTTTATCGGTCTGCGGGAATTTGGGGAGGTGGAGTAAATGGGACTGATGCAGCAGGCCTATGACACCTACTGTGCCATGGCGCCGCAATACGCCGGCATCTACGGCAAGGCGAAGGAGCCGCTGGTTCCTGTTTCGCACCAAATCGTAAACGCAGAGCTGGAGCTCACTCTGGACGCGGACGGTCATCTGCTGGACGCCCGCTCCGTCGAGGCAGAGCAGGCCGCCACCATCATCCCTGTGACGGAGAGCTCCTCGGGGCGAACCGGCAAAGCCCCCGGCGCACATCCTCTGTGCGACCAGATCCAGTTTCTCTCCCCGCTGTATCCCGCCAAATATGAAAGCTATCTGACACAGCTGCACCGCTGGGAGCTATCACCCTACAGCCTCCCCAAGCTCTCCGCCATCGCCCGCTATGTGGAGAGGGGGACAATTGTTGAAGATCTGGCGCAGCGGGGCGTGATCTCCCTGGACGAAAAGGGGCTTCCCGCCAAGGAAAAGCAGATGGTCCGCTGGCGCGTAGAGACAGGCGCGGAAAATGAAACGCCCGCCTGCTGGCAGGACCAGAGCCTCTTTCAAGCCTTTATCGACTACTATGCATCCACGAAATCTGAGAAGCCCGCGTTTTGCATGGTTACCGGCAAAAACGCCCCGCCCGCCAGCCAGCACCCCAAGAAGATCATCAACCTGTGCGCCAACGCCAAGCTGATCTCCGCCAATGACACCAGCGGCTTTACCTATCGGGGCCGCTTCACAGACGATTCGCAGGCCGCGACCATGAGCTATGAGGCGTCGCAGAAGATCCACAGCGCGCTGCACTGGTTGGCGGCGACCCAAGGCGTCTTCATCGGTGGGCGCACCTTCCTGTGCTGGAATCCGCAGGGCATCGAGATCCCCAAACCGCAGGCCGCCTTCCTGCGGCGGAGCACCGCCAAGCAGATAAAATACTCCGACTACCGAAAGGCGCTGTCGGAGACTCTCCGGGGCTGGCAGGAGACGATCCCGCGGGACGCCGGCGCCGTGGTGGCCGCCTTTGACGCCGCCACATCCGGACGCCTTTCCCTCACCTATTACAGCGAGCTTCCGGTCTCTGATTTTCTGGAGCGCCTGCACAACTGGGATGCACTTTGCTGCTGGGAGCATTCCTCCTTCGGCATACAGTCGCCCTCGCTTTCGCAGATCGCGGACTGCGCCTTCGGCACGGTGCGCGTCTCCGACAAGCATACAAAGCTGGAAACGGACGAGCGCGTCATGCGCCAGCAGGTACAGCGGCTGCTCTCCTGCCGGGTGGACCGGGGCAAAATGCCGGCGGATATCGCCCGCGCTGCGGCGGCCAAGGCGTCCAACCTGCAGATCATGGACGCCGCCCTGCGGGAAACGGTATTGTTCACCGCCTGCGCGGTGCTTCGGAAATACAAATATGATTGGTACAAGGAGGAATGGGGCATGGCACTGGAACCGCAGAAGAAGGATGTCAGCTATCAGTATGGACGGCTTTTGGCCGTGTTTGAAAAACTTGAGCGAGACACCTATGACCCCAATGAACAGCGAGAACCCAACGCGATCCGGATGCAGTCCGTGTTCGCAAAGCGTCCACTCTACGCCAGCCGGATCATCTGGGAGCAGTTGAAAAAGGCGTACTACCCCAAACTCAAGCCCGGCGCCAGAACAAAATACGACCGCATCATCGAGCAGATCATCCAAGAAATTTCCTCCTTCCCGCAGGCGGAACAGGAGGAGGCCCTGAAGGACACCTATCTCTTTGGGTACTATCTGCAGCGCAGTGCGCTGTACACATCCGGCAAGACCGAAAACAGTCAGGAGGAAGAATAAATGAGCAGCTTGCAAAACAAGATCGATTTTGTGGCACTGGTCTCCGTGACCCACGCCAACAGCAACGGCGACCCTCTGAACGGCAATCGCCCCCGCACCGACCTGAACGGCTTCGGTGAGATCTCCGACGTGTGCATCAAGCGCAAGATCCGCAACCGGATGCAGGATCTGGGCGAGCCCATCTTCGTTCAGTCGGAGGATCGGTGCAGCGACGGCTGCGGCAGCCTCAGCGAGCGGGCCTCCGCCGCTATGAAGGGCATCAAGGATCGGGAGGAATATGCCCGGCACGCCTGCGAAACGTGGCTGGACGTGCGTACCTTCGGGCAGGTCTTTGCCTTCAAGGATGCCAAGGGCTTCTCCTGCGGTGTGCGCGGCCCCGTCTCTATCCATCAGGCGTCCAGCCTGTCCCCCGTGGAGATCGAGTCCCTCCAGATCACCAAGAGCGTGAATGGTGAGAAGAAGGAAAAGGGTGAGAACCGCGCCTCCGACACCATGGGCATGAAGCACTTTGTCCGCTTCGGCCTGTACGAGGTCAAGGGCTCCATCAATGTCCAGCTGGCGGAAAAGACCGGCTTCTCCGAGGAGGACGCCGACACGGTCAAGGAATGTCTGCGCACCCTTTTTGTGAATGATGCCTCCTCCGCACGGCCCGACGGCTCCATGGAGGTGGTGAAGCTGTTCTGGTGGCGGCACAGCTGCAAGGACGGGCAGTATTCCTCCGCAAAGGTCCACCGCTCCGTCAAGGTCGCGCTGCGGGACGCAGATACCATCCCCACCTCCGCAGACGACTATGTGATCTCGCTGGAGGCGCTGCCGGGGCTGGAGCCGGAGGTGATCGATGGCGTATAGCGAGGAGGACTTCCTACAGCTCTCCGGCTTACAGCATTTCCGGTTTTGCAGGCGGCGGTGGGCGCTGATCCACATCGAGCACCAGTGGGCGGAAAACTACCGCACCATTGACGGCGCGATCCTCCACGAAAATGCCCACGACACGGCCTTTCAGGAGCGGCGGGGCGACCGGTTCATCACGCGGGGCGTCAGCGTCTATTCCGCAGAGTTGGGTGTATCCGGACAGTGCGATGTACTGGAATACCATCGGGGCGCCGCGGGAATCCCTCTCTCCGGGAAAGAGGGCCTGTGGCAGCCGTATCCGGTGGAGTACAAGCGGGGCCGCCCCCGCGAGGACACCGGTGACACCCTGCAGCTATGCGCGCAGGCCATGTGCCTGGAGTCCATGCTCTGCTGCGACATCCCCGAGGGCGCACTCTATTATGGGGAAATCCGCCGACGGGAGCGGGTGTCCTTCACCCCGGAGCTGCGCGCAGAGGTACGAGAGCTGCTGGTGGAGATGCACGAGTTGTACCGTCGGGGCTATACCCCCAAGGTCAAGCCCACCAAATCCTGCAATGCCTGCTCCTTGAAGGAGCTGTGCCTGCCCAAGCTGATGAAAAGCAGAGCCGTCTCCGCGTATCTCCGGGCGGCCATGGAGGAATCACCATGAAGCAGCTTCTCAACACGCTATTTGTCACCTCCGAGGACATTTACCTCTCGCTGGAGGGGGAAAATGTGCTGGCAAGCCGAGATAAGACAGTTATCGCCCGCTACCCGCTGCACACGCTGCAAGCCATCGTCAGCTTCTCCTACGCCGGTGCCTCCCCTGCGCTGATGGGCAAATGTGCGGAGGCCGGGATCGGTCTGGCCTTCTGCTCCCCGCACGGACGTTTCCTTGCCCGCATCTGCGGCGAGAGCAGCGGCAACGTGCTGCTCCGTCGTGAACAGTACCGCATCGCCGATGACCCCGCCCGCAGCTGTGAAATAGCCCGCACCATGATCTTCGGCAAGCTATGCAACGGTGCCGCCAGCATCCAGCGTACTCTGCGGGATCACGCGCCCCGCGTAGCGGACTGCGGACTGGAAAACGCCGCTGCCAACATCCGGGATATGCTGCCACAGGTGCTGGCTGCCGCCGACTTAGATACCCTGCGTGGAATAGAGGGCGCTGCCGCCACCGCGTATTTTGGCGTCTTCGACCATATGCTCCTGAACCGGAAGGAGGCGTTTTTCTTCCACGGCAGAAGCCGCCGTCCGCCGCTGGATCGGGTAAACGCCATGCTGTCCTTCGCCTACAGTCTTCTGGCGCACGACTGTGCCAGCGCCTTGGACGGCTATCCGCCGTTTTTATGGAAGTGACACTATGCTGGTGCTGATCACATACGATGTAAACACTGAGGACGCCGCCGGGCGCAAGCGCCTGCGGCAGATCGCCAAAAAGTGCGTGGACTATGGACAGCGGGTGCAGAATTCCGTGTTTGAGTGTCTGCTGGACGCAGGGCAATGCCGCCGTCTGCAGGCGCAGCTTCTGTCCATCATGGATCCTGAGAAGGACAGTCTCCGCTTTTACTATCTGGGGAAGCAATATGAGAAAAAAGTAGAGCATTTCGGTGCGAAGAGCACCTATCTGCCGGAGGATTCCCTGATCCTCTGACGCACACCGTCCGGCACAGTGGAGGTTACGGTGCGCGGATATCCTCTCTCCCGTCCCCGCGAAGTCCAAGTGACCAGTGATTGCCGGGAGGTTCGCAAGGCTTTTCTCGATGCAACGCCGTTCTTTTCCCGGGTTTCTTAGGATGCCACCCCCGTGTTTTTCCCCAAAAACGCAAAAATTCTACTTATTTATCAAAGATTCACAGATAAAACTGTGCATCTTTGGGGTCGCCCCCCTCGCGGGGGGCGTGGATTGAAATTGGCTGTTTGGTGGCCGTATTACCGCATTTATTCGTCGCCCCCCTCGCGGGGGGCGTGGATTGAAATTGTCTGACGGCCACCGGGGCTACAGCCACCACCGTCGCCCCCCTCGCGGGGGGCGTGGATTGAAATACCATCCCGGTGGGGCCGCGTCGGTTTTTGTCCAGTCGCCCCCCTCGCGGGGGGCGTGGATTGAAATAGCCAGAGCATTTTTCAAAAGGTCATATATACCGTCGCCCCCCTCGCGGGGGGCGTGGATTGAAATATAGAATAGTTTAGGGACCCCGATTGCAATAATAGTCGCCCCCCTCGCGGGGGGCGTGGATTGAAATCTGCACGGATTGACGACGATATGGTTGTTGATGGTCGCCCCCCTCGCGGGGGGCGTGGATTGAAATAGTTTAAGCCGCTTACTTCTTCTGGTGATCAGCCCGTCGCCCCCCTCGCGGGGGGCGTGGATTGAAATCCCAAGACTGGTAAGCAAAGCGGCCATAAAATCACCGTCGCCCCCCTCGCGGGGGGCGTGGATTGAAATTTTTTCGATTCCCCGTTATCGCTTATATGATGATGTCGCCCCCCTCGCGGGGGGCGTGGATTGAAATAGCCAGAGCATTTTTCAAAAGGTCATATATACCGTCGCCCCCCTCGCGGGGGGCGTGGATTGAAATATTTTAACATGCGGCGAGCGAGTTTGTCAGTGACATGTCGCCCCCCTCGCGGGGGGCGTGGATTGAAATATAAGCAAACCTCCATATCGCACCCGGTTAAATCGTCGCCCCCCTCGCGGGGGGCGTGGATTGAAATGCCAAGACTGGTAAGCAGAGCGGCCATAAATACGTCGCCCCCCTCGCGGGGGGCGTGGATTGAAATTTTTGCGGCTTTTGCCGCATATGGCGGGGTGGTGTCGCCCCCCTCGCGGGGGGCGTGGATTGAAATCTGCTTCTTGCGCAGATCATCAAACGTTTTGTATGGTCGCCCCCCTCGCGGGGGGCGTGGATTGAAATGATGACGTAAAGTCCGTTTTCGTCTTTCCGGTGGTCGCCCCCCTCGCGGGGGGCGTGGATTGAAATGAAGGATATCCTTGGCACGACGCGCACGACCATGAAGTCGCCCCCCTCGCGGGGGGCGTGGATTGAAATAAGGCCACAGACGAGAGAGCGTACCAGCATGAGTGTCGCCCCCCTCGCGGGGGGCGTGGATTGAAATAGGCTGACGTTGACAAGATGATTCAGTCGAGGCTGTCGCCCCCCTCGCGGGGGGCGTGGATTGAAATCCAGGGCTGCGCGGCGTCGCCCAGGATGCGGGAGCGTCGCCCCCCTCGCGGGGGGCGTGGATTGAAATATTCGTCCTCCTTTTCTGCCCGCTCCCAGGCGGGCACGTCGCCCCCCTCGCGGGGGGCGTGGATTGAAATGCATGTATCGGACCATGGGCGGCAACCCGTGGCGTCGCCCCCCTCGCGGGGGGCGTGGATTGAAATAAGAATGCTTTGGCTGCTGAATCTGCCGAGCTGTCGTCGCCCCCCTCGCGGGGGGCGTGGATTGAAATATTCGTCCTCCTTTTCTGCCCGCTCCCAGGCGGGCACGTCGCCCCCCTCGCGGGGGGCGTGGATTGAAATGCATGTATCGGACCATGGGCGGCAACCCGTGGCGTCGCCCCCCTCGCGGGGGGCGTGGATTGAAATAAGAATGCTTTGGCTGCTGAATCTGCCGAGCTGTCGTCGCCCCCCTCGCGGGGGGCGTGGATTGAAATCGCGCCGCTGCGGGCTCCCTCCGGTCGCCCTTGGGGTCGCCCCCCTCGCGGGGGGCGTGGATTGAAATGTCCCTGGGTGATATTGATCAATGATCAATGATCACGTCGCCCCCCTCGCGGGGGGCGTGGATTGAAATGTATTCGTCTGGAGTCAGCCCCGCCTGCTTGCGCAGTCGCCCCCCTCGCGGGGGGCGTGGATTGAAATGTCCATGCACTCCTGCAGATCGTCAATATCAATGTCGCCCCCCTCGCGGGGGGCGTGGATTGAAATGTTCATGGCGTCCCAGGCCAGCGACAAGAAACCGGTCGCCCCCCTCGCGGGGGGCGTGGATTGAAATCAAGTTCTGGCCCAGGGCCACCCCAGTCCGCAAGTCGCCCCCCTCGCGGGGGGCGTGGATTGAAATCCAGTATGCCGACCTGATCAGCGCAGAAAGATGCAGGTCGCCCCCCTCGCGGGGGGCGTGGATTGAAATCAAGTTCTGGCCCAGGGCCACCCCAGTCCGCAAGTCGCCCCCCTCGCGGGGGGCGTGGATTGAAATCTCAGTATGGTTTGGTTTCCCAAGACCGGGTTGCCGTCGCCCCCCGCGAGGGGGGCGACTTGCGGACTGGGGTGGCCCTGGGCCTGTCCGTTATACACATCTCCGAGCCCACGAGACAGGCAGACATGTCGTATGCCGTCTTCGGCTTCAGAAACAAAATCAGGCAGACAAACAGCCTGGACTCACGCCTCGTCTATG
>OLJF01000772.1_pt1 | contig 26355 bp, 30 predicted proteins | sample 1609751 | NCBI WGS metagenome assembly OLJF01 (sample SAMEA4350171, study PRJEB24818) | metagenome | biome: human; feature: gut; material: faeces | place: Denmark | collected 2013-09
GCCAATCACACACCACTCGCAGCCGCCATCCATACCCCCTTTCTTTCAAGGCTTCGATCCAGCGTCTACCGCAGCCTTTCCTATCCAAGAACATCTTACCATACGTTGCGGAGGTTGTCAACATAACCATAAAATTAACCGTATAACGGTTTACCCGTTCATATATAAACGGGTAAACCGTTATTTTGAATCAACCAAAACCACAACATTTTTTAGTGGCACATTTTTATATGCCGCTAAAAAATTAATCACTCTTAAGTATCAATTAGTCATCCAGAGCCAAGCATAGCAGAAACTATAACAATCACATAACGATGTACAGGATAATACCAATAAAAGAATCCTTTTATATTTCTACCTTTCTTTTGGTTGTACAACATCATAATAGGTAACGCTAAAATCATCCAACACTGCATTGGGGCAAAATATAATGTTGTGAAAGATGATCCAATATATATATCCGGATTTCTCACCGCAACTGTAGCACCACATATACATATAATACAGAATATAAAATAAACCGCACATTGCAAAGTTTTCTTTTTCACAAAATAAAGACATATTCCCAGCAAGACAAATCCTATACCATATTCTAAATGATTTATAGTTGGGATTAAGGAATCTCTAATACCTCGAATTAATACCCTCTGTTGTACTGGAAGGCCCTTTGGCATAATAATTTCTATGATTCTGTACACCATACATAGCAACAACGAAAACCCCAAGATCCCAAAACTCTTGGCACATTCTCGTATGTTTTTTTCTGGGATAGCAACGGAAATTTTTTCTATGATGGTAACATAGAATCCCACATAAAAAAATGTGAACAATGTGTTCCCGAAATCATGTATTCCAAATATATTTGCACCAAGGACGTTAAATATTGTATTCGATAAGCCTATAACCGCCCCTGCAAGATATAGTCTTTTCAAAAAATTGGTTCTATTTCTTGTATGACGGATACTTTGAACCAATATAAATAAAAACAAAGGTGCTGCTATTCTACCAATCATTCTAAATATAGTATAATACCAACTTCCAAGAATATCGCTCCCAAAAGCCCCCACATGATCAACCGTCATACAAAAACACGCAATTATTTTTATTTTGAATGAGTCCAATGTCTCCAATTTTTCTCGACACAGTTTAATATTCACAATAGAACCTCTTATCGCAATACAGCAACGTCACCTGTGAAAACAGGTGACGTTGCTGCAAAAAATTAACTCCACGTATCAGTATAATTTACCCAAATATCTCCTCCGATAGCATACAACTGATCGTTGATGAGGCCGCTCGTATTTATAACAAACGGACACACAAAATGATCAGTATGCCTACTTTCTACGGTATGATGGAAACTCACCCAGTTACCATCTTGCCATGGGGTAGCAGGAGTGTAATAATCGCTTTCGGAGGTAGATAATACTTTTTTGCAGGTAACACAGTAATTGCCTGCCTTGTACGTTAGGTTCGGATACTCACCATAGCAGCGAACACGGCTATAATACTCACAATCCTGTGTATCAAAGTACTTGCTTGTGTACATTCTACCTCTCAAATCACCAAATGAACCCTTATAAATTCCATTGATAGCGATATTATAAAATTTTTTCGGAACCGTTGTTTCTCGACGGTTGCAATTCATATATTCATCAGCTGGATAGTCATTCTCGTCTGCCACCATACCGACTACTTCAGTACTACAACCATCTTCATTTTGAAAACTTTCATCCAGGGCACTAATGGCTTGAAGCATTTCTTCTTCATCAATACTCACTTCGTTCGTTGCATAAGCAGAGATATTCATAGAAAGTACCATAGCCACTGCTAACATCAAGCCAAAAATTCGTTTCATATCTTTCACTATCCTTTCTTTTATTTAACTACCAACTCAGTTTGCTTTAATAGTTCACATAAAATGGATATCCATTTTATTCCTTACCTCATTCCTTTCACAATTCAAAATTCATTAGTGCATTAATCATTTTGTAATATAGTCGGTCAATACCTTACAAACCCACAGACCTTCACTGCTACCGAAGAATTATTCCTGACCTGGAATTTATACTTTCCACGTTCGCTAATCCGGATGGTCTTATCAATGCTTCCGTTTTTCACGTTGATATAATGAAAAACTCCATCTTCATCAACTAAACCAAAATCAACGCTTCCATCTGGTGAATAACTTGCATTGATCCGAACTGTGTCCCCGGCCTCTAACGATAAACTACTATCTGCAATTGCTTTTGTTTTAGCAGAAACCGTCATCTCAAATTCACCGATAGCTCTTGTAGTCAAAATTGATTCTGTATTGTACTCTACAAAATCGTCTGCAACTTCTTCCTGGATTGCTGCTGCGTTGGTAATACAGCTAATCATCACTACACAAGCTAACACAGTACATAAAAATCTTTTGGATTTCATATATTTCACCCCCCTTCTGTAATCATCAATTCATTGAGAAACTCTCTGACGGATAACTGTCACCTTTCTCTATTTGTAAGTCCTCGATTGGTATTGTCTCCGTTTTCTTTGCCCCAGAAAGAACCGCAAAGTAGACCACCCCCGCCACAATGAGGGCCACACTAATAAAAGCGGCAACGATTCTTAAAACCCTTTTATGCTTCTGTTTGTTTTCATCTTGTCTACTATCATCCTCTGAAATAGGCCGTTCTGTTTCCTCGTTAACCAAGTAATCAATGGGAACCTCATACAACGCTCCCAAGCATCTAAGATTATCTGTAGATGGCAGCGCCGTTCCAGATTCCCAGCGTGAAATAGCTTGTCTGGAAACATTCAGCTTCTCCGCAACAACTAATTGTGTTAGCCCCTTCTCTTTACGCAAAGCGACAAGTTTTTCTTTTAATTCCATGTTTTTCATCCCGATTTTATTTCATCAAGCCCCATCATGTAAACCGCTTGCGGTTTACATCAAGGCAATCGTAGATTGCCTTTTCGTTTTTTCTTGCTTTTTACAGATATTTCATCAATCCAGCTCGCAAAGCATCATTGACTGATTCTGTCAAGTTCTTTCCTTCCTCCAACGCCATCCTACGCAGCGCCTTATCAATATCCCGATCCAGATAATAGGCCCGCTGCACCCGGTCACTATTTTTCTTTGCATTTTTTTCTTCAGCAACAACAGCAGCATTCTCACTCTGGCGTCCTGCTCCGATGATAGACTTAAACGCAGCCTCCCGGTCAAACTTCGCTTTCTCTGCCATTATTCATTTACCCCTTTCAAAAATTCGTCAATAAATGCTTTATAGTCTTCTGCCACCGTAGACTTGTTGGCATAGTCAAAAATGTCCTGGCTGTTTGCCTGGGCCTCCTCCACCACTACAGCAGATCGAATGTATGTCTTGTAAATCGGCGCAGAAATGTATTCGCCAAGCTGCTCCGCCAGTTCCTTCATCTGCCGGCTGATATTCGCCCGCGGATTAAATCTCGTAAACAAAATTCCTCTCACTTTGACAGCCGGATTGCAATACTTCTGAACGCTGGTGACAGTCTCGTTGAGCTGAGAGATCCCGGCGGTCGCAAAAATCCCGGCCGTAGTTGGAATCAGAATATCGGTGGCACAGGTAAAGGCGTTTACCGTCAGCACACCCAGGGAAGGCGGTGTGTCAATCACGATAAAATCATAGTCACCGGCCACCGGCGCCACGGCCTCCTTCAGCCGGTGTTCCTTGCCGGTCTGAGAGAGTTCCTGCTCTGCGCCAGCCAGCATAATATTGGCCGGTACAACGTCATAGCCGCCCTTCATGTGCTGAATGGCATCCTGGATGCTGGCTGCCCGCTTCATAACCTCATAAATCGTCTGGACATTATAGTTCTCTGCTCCGCAGGCTGTAGAGAAATTTCCCTGCGGATCGAGGTCAATCCCCAGCACACTGTATCCCTTCGCTGCCAGTCCTGCGGCCAATGCCTGGGACGTGGTTGTTTTGCCAACACCGCCCTTTTGATTCGCTACTGCAATAATCATGTACTCACGCTCCTATTTTTATAGTTTTATATTTTTGTAAATAACTATATTTGTAGTTTACTATATTTATAGATATATAGCAATATAGAAAAGCGGAAGAACACGTTGTTCTTCCGCTTTTTCATTACTGCTATGAGCATTATTGTTAAGCAAAAAATGTGTTCTTTTTTGTGTTGCATTTTGTGTTATACTCGCATATACTATAAGGGGACGGGAGATGATACAAATGCTCTTTGAATGGGATGACAATAAAGAAAAAATCAATATTGCCAAACATGGCATTGATTTCAGTACCGCAGCGCACGTTTTTCAAGATGAAAACCGAATAGAATTTTTCGATGAAGCGCACTCTGAATACGAAGACAGATACATCACCATCGGGCAAATCAACGGCATAGCAATCATTGTAATGGTTGTCTATACAGAGCGTGAAAATGCTATTAGGCTCATATCAGCACGAAAAGCTACCAATCAGGAAAGGAGAATGTACTATGATTGTCCGTAAAGAAATTGATCTTACGCAGCCTTTGACTCCCTCTCAAGTAGAGATGCTGCATAATCTGGAATCAAAACCTATTTCCCCGGATGAGGATTGTCCGGAACTTACCATGGATCAGCTGGCCCAGTTCCGAAGAATCTCTGCCGAAAACAGAGAAGAACGCTGCAAGCAAACCGTCACGCTGCGGCTTTCCCCGCAAACGCTCAGACGTGCAAAATCTCTTGGTAAAGGATACACTTCCGTTCTCAGTCGCATACTTGAAAGCGCCCTCGAAAACCCAGATATTGTAAGACATTATCTTTAAAATAAAGGCACCTCTGCAATGCAGAGGTGCCTTTGCTTTAGAGTTAGACCCTTTATTTGCTCAATTAGTCCTGTCTTTCACGGGCCCACAGGCCCACCGGAGACACACCAGGATGCCCAGGCATATACCATCCCTCATCATTGTACTCAAAGGATACAGTCCGCCATGTGCCTCCATCGAGCCGATCTGGGAGCAACACATCCATACCCTGGCCACAATGAATATCCCAGCCATCCCAGGTCAGGCGATCACGCTCCGGCTCGTAGCCGATCTGCATCACTTTTCGAGACATGGTTTTCCCTCCAATCAATCCTCATAATGCCCCCGGCATGACAAAACGATAATGTTGTCATTTTCAGCGGTATAGACGAGCCGGTTCGTATCGTCAATATGTTTACTCATGCCCTTGATTTTCCGCAGCAACTCCGCTTTTCCTATGCCTTGTACTGCCCCGTCACGCTGCAACTCTTGGAGCAACTTATTGATCCGCTTCAGCGTTTTCTTGTCCTCTGACTGCCAGTACAGGTAATCCGCCCAAGCGTCAGGCGAAAAGGTAATGTTATATGCCATCGCCCACCATCGCCTCAAGCTCCTCCATCGTTTTCACAATCCCAAGGCCAGCGTGAACCTGCTCCAGCCCTCTCTCCAATTTTCCAAGATAGGCAGCATTCCGCTCCGCTTTCTCCAGCTCGTTAAAGCGTTCCTCGCTAATGATTACAACGTTTTTTTCAGCTTTTCTGGTTACAATTACCGTCTCTCCTCTGTCTGTTACCCTATCACAAAAATCCTTCAGGCGACCACGGGCAGTCGTAAAGTTAATAGCAATCATAAAAGACACCTCCAGTCTATATTATGTACCGTTTCTTGTCCTTTTTATTGTACCTTATTTATCAATTCAATTCAAGTCTTTTCTTTCTCTTGTGATGTAAATATCATCCCACCACTTGCGTATCGTCTTAGGATCAAGTCCGGTATCTCTATGGCAATCTGCTTTCCGTCCTTCTGGATTCTGTTGCCGCCATTCGTACACTTTCTTCTCTGCAGTCCCGCTTCCTTTGGGTCTCCCTTCCTTTACAGATTCTCCCAACTGTTTCTTCAATGTTTTCATAGTATTCATGACATGAACATGATCTCTTTGTTTTCTCCAATTTCTCTTATTAACCGGCATAGACATTCCAGAAATTTTTGCAATATCATCTCTGGGAAAGGTCACATAATCTTCATTGAACATTTCCAGAGCGCACACAATATCATCTTTCGTAAAACGGTTGATGTCCTCCACACTCATATCATCGTATCGCTGGAGTAGTCCAAAAGCATCCTCCCGAAGTTCGTCCTCGTCTATATCACATTTCTTCGCATAGATTGCCAGCGTCATAATGCCATAAAAACGATGTCCTACTTTAATCTCGTCAGCAATCCGTCTTAGCCACCAATCATAAAGGTCTCGCTTTACCGTCCAGCGTCCTCTGCGCTCCTTCTTCACAATCCTGCGCTCATACCAGTCTGGATACTTCTCTCTGGCCTCAGCCAAAGATAACCGGCTCTTTTTCATAAGCGCCTGCAGGTGCTGCCGTTCACCATTGCTGGCAGGAATATAGTCCAGTAGCTTCTCCAGCTCTACCGCACCACCAAAACGATACGCCACCACAGGATAGTCCCGTCCTAACTTGGAACCGGAACCAACTACACGAAATCCCTGCAAAACGCCCTGCATTTGCGGCTCCTTAATAGACGAGGTGAACCTGTTCCATATCTGCCGGGTAAGAGAGTATTTCAGTTCTTTCAAAATCTTCTGATTGTGCGGATACATAGGGACCGGCTCCGTCAGCACATAATACAGATGCAAACCTGTTCCGCTGTTTACTATAAAGGTTGCCTTGGGAATAATATCCTTATTCATCTGGTGCAGCGTGTCCCGGAGCTGCGGCATATAAACACCGTCCAGATCGAAAACCAAAGCATAGAGATAGCGGGCATTCTTACCACTCCGCTGCCTGCCAAAATACGAAATCGGAGACATGATCGTAAAATCCGTGTTCTGGATCTCACCCAATTCCTCCAGCTCATCGGTAATCAAATGCCTTCTTGTCTTACCGTCTCCCTCAATCTCCAGCGCAACACCATTTTCCTGGCTATCCTGTTTCTTCGGTACTGTCAGTGCAATAGCATTGCCTTTGGCATCTTCATAATGACCTTTTCGTTCAAAAGAACCTTTCGGGAAGATCTCCCGATAAAACTCATACGGCTCCACCGGCTCTAAAAACTGATCCAAATAGGCGTTCTTCTCTCGGTAAAGCGCCCGCTGCCGTTCCAGAGCGGTCTGCTGATCCGTCATTCAGTCTCCCTCGATTTCTTTCTCAACCGCTCCCGTTCATCCGCAATCAGCTTTACATACTTCTGGCTAAAAACTTTTCGATCTGCCCTGAAATCAGCCTTTTCCTCTTCGGTCATTTCTCTGGTGTTTTCTTCAAGATAGTAAATCGTCTGCGGCACATCATAGTAATTATCCCAAATATACTGCGGCTTCAACGGATCAACCGGAATCCGCCCCCGCAGCCCCCATTGATTAACCGTTTTACTGTTTTCCGGTTTTATTCCCCGTTTCCTCGGTTGTTTCATATAAGCACCTCCAAAAGAAAAAAGAAGCAAAAAAGAAAATCCGCTGCGGCGGGGAACGCCTGCGGGCGGGAAGGGGGAAAAAGGGAGCCAAAGAGCGCCGCCTAAGGCGGCTTAAAGAGAAAGTCACCTCCCCTTTTCCCCCTCGCTCCGGGGTATGGAAATATGGAAAACCTTACAGGTTTACCACATTCCCACACCCCTCCGCACACCCCCTTTTCCCCTCCGACTTTCTCTCGAAAAAAAGAATACTTTTTGTTATTTTTAGATACGATATCTAAAGGGCCTCACCCTTTAAGGGGGGCATATATTATCAATGAGTTTTTCCCTATTTTTTGTTCTCATTATAGCCTGTCCAGAAGAGCTTTTCAAGTCCACTGGGCAGGCTATTTTTACAAATAATATTCTACTCACCGCTTGCATAAACTACGATAGGCGTGGTATAATGACCATAGCCTAAGAGATTAGCAAAATTCCAGCATAGCGAAAGCCGGGAAGGGTGCCACCTTCCCGGCTTTCTTTCATGCTTAGTTGCCCTTGTTTCGGTCATCAAGCCATTTACAAATGTAAGTGCCAATTACACTTGCTCCGATGCCGATTAAGAGATTGCAAAATGACTCCAGCATAGCATTCACCTCCTTCCCATTACTGGGCCGGAGTTGGGCAACATTGGCATTTTAGCACACTCTGTCGAATTTGAAAAGCCGCTGTTTGATACAGCGGCTTTTCTCATGGCCTCATATCTTTCGGAACCTGTGGTATCGGCTTCTGATGCACCAATATGATGTCCCAAAAGCCGGTCTTCTCCCCTCGCCGTGCCTGATAGTTTGCACGCAGCTGATACCGAACAAGAACATTTTCATTTTCCATTATTTCATTATATTCAAATGGGTCACAGAACTTCGGATCTGGCTTCTCACAAATTCCAATTCTGCTTAACGCCCACTCTTTTCCATCTTCATGCTGCATTAGATCTTCATGAATCTGATATCTGGCCTGTTCTTCAGTGAAATCTACAGAGTAGGGACTCTGCAGCACCGTTTCCCATAATGTGATTGTGTAATAGCCCCGACTGTTCTTTCTCTGCAATTTCTTTTCCTGCATATTCATCACAACATATCCGGTATGCTCTTTTTTCGGTTTTAGTCCTCGATCCGCATTAGCTCTTTCCCGAGAGATCCGCAGCAGGTTTTCATTTAGGTGCCGTTGATATGCTGCATCCTTCTGGGCCTGCGCCAATGCTCCCTGCATTTCTGCGATTTCCTTGACCGCCTGATCTCTCACTTGCCTGATTTGGTATGCAGCATTCTTTTTTTCTTCGTTCATTTGACGGTCAGCATTCTGACGTTCAATGCCGACCGTTCGGATTGCCTCGTCCCTCTCCCGGACAATCTTTTTATACTCGTTCAGCGTCAGAATCACGTGGGTACAATCTGGGTCCGAGCTGCCGCCAGGAACATCTTTATAACCCACTATCGTTTTCTTTACAAACTCGCTCACGGCAGCGCACCTCCTTACAGGCCCCGAATGTAGTTATCCGCTACAACGCTAATACGGTTATGCCCCAGCGCCTTGCTGCAGATCAGCATAGCAGCCTTGTCCAGCTTCTTCCCCGCTTCATCTTTTCGGCAAGTATAAACCTCGCTTTGATAACGCCGCCCGGTGCCACGGTTTACCCGGTCATAGGGAATCTCTTCGATTGCCCTGGCATGAGCCTTGTAGATCGCCGTGGCATACTCCGCACGATAACCGTGGATGTCGGCGCAATTATGGACGTGCTGCCACACCTTCTCCTCTGGCGGTGTATCAGTTATCCGTTCGATGATCTGCCCCGCATTTTTGCCTATAATCGGGCTTAAACGCTCCCGTCCGCCCTTTCCGTTGCGGACATGGATAAACCACTCCTCCGGGAACAAACGTGCGTCCTGGAGCGTTTCAAGGCGCTTTGTGACGCTCGGCGCTCGCTGCTCCTCCGGGATTTTTTGCAGTTCGGAGATCTCCGCCTCAATTTGCGCCCTGGGCACCAGATCTTTCCCCCGCAGCTCCTGCAGCTCCTTTCGCCGCAGGCCGGTTCCCCGGCAAAACTTTATCAGTTCATCATTGTTCGTCTTGGAGAAATGCTTGTCCCGCACCCGGTCACCCCGGCTCCGTTTAATCTCCTCACGATTTCGCTTGGGCGGCTTAAAGTAATTCTCGTCATCCGGGGAAATCCCGTATAGCTTCCCCAGCGCTTTCGCTTCAAGCTGCACCGTCCACGCTGAAAGCCCCTGATCCACTCTGGTCTGAAGCCATTCATTAGCATACTTCTTTGCACTCTTCAGTGTTGTACACTCCGGATGCTTCTCCTTGATGTACTTGATAAAATATTTGGTATGTTTCCAGTAGCTCTTATAGGTGTTGAACGCAAATATTTTATCTTTCTCTGTGCCATTAGCTACCGCCTCTTTTTTGCTCTCGCCAAAAGCCTGCATCCCGGTAAGCCGGTCATAGGCTTGCTGGTGCAGATCCTTGAAGTACGCTTTATTTCTACGCCCCATTCCGACTTCCTTTCGTGCATCTATTTTTGTATAAATCTATATTTCTATAAAACTACATAACTATTTTCTTAGTTTTATAGATTTCTACATTTCTCGTTCAAGCTAAGCCGCCTCATGCCAGCTCCATTCGGAGACTCGACAATCGGCAAAATACACTTTTTAACGTCTTATGTATGACGGGTTTGGGATTGCTCCCTACACTTTTTTTAATCTGCTTATGTGTGCAGCTCTGTTTTATTGAGATCTACGGCAGTTCAGATTCTGTCGGCTTCTTTGTAGAGGAAGCAGCTCTCCGGAAGATCTACAGTATTCCGGCTACTATCAGAAAGTGGATAGGAACAGATACGTTTTATTTACCGGCACGTTCAAAAGGATTACTAATACCGGGTCCATGATGCGCTTTCCAGTTCACAAAGGTTACTACGGCAAGCCCACGCATCACACAGGTGTATCGAACCTGTCATGGCTTCTGTATGGGTATTTGCTAAACCCCCAGCCGGCAGCTCCGGCCAAGACGCTCTGGGCCTAATTACTATTTACCCTCGCCCAGACGAGCCGATTTCTGATCCGCTGCAGCCCTACCAGCCGCAGCCTCTTTTCTCCCACCACCTTTCCATCAGGCCACTGTCCCAGATCCAGCGCCATTCGCAGCCTATTTCTATCCATGATCATCATACCATACTAAATCAGAGAAGTCAACATATTCGGAAAAATAACCGTATAACGGTTTACCCGTTCATTCATAAACGGGTAAACCATTATATGCTTCACTTTTTAAAATACAGGAGACTGACCCTATGTATTTCTTGTATTTTCCCTTGATATTATACTTCTTTTATGTTACCATATTAGTGGGGTATTTTAAGCAAGTCGAAACACCAAGTATAGAAGGAGGTCATTTGTTATGAATAAAAAGCTTTTTTCCCTTTTCCTCTCTATCACTATTTTGTTCACTCTAACAGCCCCAGTTTTTGCTGCAGAAAACACATTCAAAAATGTAGATTTCCAATACTCTATCACTCCCGAAATGGATGAGTGGAAAAACCTTCAGTCTCTTGATGAGATGATTGAGGCTTGTCAAATTCCCACCACCATTTTAAACCACCTTTCTACCGAAAAGCTAATTGATGTAGTTCTAGATTATCCATTGGCTATTAATATTTTTGCTTACGATACTCCAAAAGAAGGAATCACACAACTCGCATCCTATTTTAATGGATTGCAGGAATTAGTCGAACGAGATGATGCAGTAGAATTGATGAGTGCACAGTTGGTTTCATTTTCTGAAATGAAGTCCGTTGATACCGTTAAGGAACTTTTTGCTGAATCTATCTTTGGTATGCTCACCGCGTCATCTGAAGAACCTATCAATTTCGATTTACAGCGTTCCGAAATTCACCACAACTTCACTCCCAATGGAACTCGTGTCCAATTTATTTATAATTTGACTTGGGCTGACCACGATATAACTGCAAGTAGAGCAGACGAACTTAACGAAGACCTCAAATCTACGTATGTAAATGCAACTCCTCTCCGCGAAGAAAACCCCGCATATAATTGTCATTCGTATGCGTGGTATTCGACATCCACTGGAAATCTCTATTGGCTAAACCAAGGTGGTGCTTCCTCCTATATGGCTGATGGGAGTTACATAAGTACAACCGCTCCTCAATCAGGGGATAAAGTCTGGTATGGCTCAGCAGACCATTCCGCTATATATTATAGAAATTCAACTGTAACGTCGAAGTGGGGCGCATTAGGCCTATTTAGACATAATGTGAGTTACTGTCCATATTCCGCAAGTAGTGTTTCCTATTGGAAAGCAGGTTAATAATCGAAGTCATATCATATAGCCGAGATTTTTTAGCATTTAAATTTTAATCCCTACCACAATTTATATTGATTGATTATAAAGTTATACCAGATTGCCATTTTGACAGTCTGGTATAACTTTTATAATACAACCTTTTCAAATAATCTTTCCAAGCAATAAATACAATTTATAGGTATTTTTTTAGTCCTTTCCGCAATACATCATTAACTGTTTCAGTAAGATTCTTCTCCTCTTCCAGCGCCATTCTCCGTAATGCTTTATCTATATCACGATCCAGAAAATATGATCTCTGCACCCGATTCGCATTCTTTCCTTTTGACAGAAATTTTTCGGCCATTTCCTCCTCCGGCTCCCGGCCAGCTCCGATAATAGACTTAAACGCGGCCTCCTGGTCAAACTTCGCTTTCCCCGACATTACGCATAAACTCCTTTCAAAAATTCCTCTATAAAGGCCCTGTAATCGTCGGCCACAGTAGACTTCCCCGCGTAGTCAAATATATCAGCCCGGTTCGCCTGGGCCTCCTCCACGGCCACCGCAGCCCGAATATAGGTCTTGTAGATCGGTGCCGAAATGTACTCGCTCAACTGCTCCGCCAGTTCCTTGATCTGCCGGCTAATATTTGCCCTGGGATTAAACTTGGTAAAGAGGATGCCACGGATCTTCACGCCAGGATTACAATACTTCTGGACGCTGGTGACTGTCTCATTGAGCTGTGAGATCCCGGCCGTGGCGAAAATTCCGGCCGTAGTAGGGATCAGAATATCCGTGGCACAAGTAAAGGCGTTCACCGTCAGCACCCCCAGGGAGGGCGGCGTGTCAATCACGATGAAGTCATACTCACCGGCGACCGGGGCCACAGCCTCCTTCAGCCGATGTTCCTTGCCGGTCTGGGAGAGTTCCTGCTCGGCTCCGGCCAGCATAATATTAGCCGGTACAACGTCATAGCCGCCCTTCGTGTGCTGAATGGCGTCCTGGATGCTGGCCGCTCGCTTCATAACCTCATAAATCGTCTGGACATTATAGTTCTCTGCTCCGCAGGCCGTAGAAAAATTTCCCTGCGGATCGAGGTCAATCCCCAGAACCCTGTACCCCTTCACTGCCAGTCCTGCAGCCAATGCCTGGGACGTGGTTGTTTTGCCGACACCGCCCTTTTGATTTGCTACTGCAATAATCATGTACTCACACTCCTATTTTTATAGTTTCATATTTTTGTAGATAACTATATTTGTAGTTTACTATATTTATAGATATATAGCAATATAGAAAAAGCGGAAGAACACGTTGTTCTTCCGCTTTTTCATTACTGCCAAGACATTTGAATTTTTCTGCGATTGTCCGCACAATCCCTCAAATAGAGATTGATAAGGGTCTGATACGGAATTCCATCTACTGCCGCCATAGACTCAAAATAATCCAACGTGCTCCCTTCAACATCAATAGTAACCTTTACCTTGCTCGTGTACGGATTTTTACTTGGATTCAGTTCTCTGATATTATACTCGTCCCTCATAGCTAATCTTCATAGTTTAGTCCTGTCTTTCACGTGCCCACAGGCCCACCGGAGACACATCAGGATGCCCAGGCATATACCATCCCTCATCATTGTACTCGAAGGATACAGCCCGCCATGTGCCTCCATCGAGCCGATCTGGGAGCAACACATCCATACCCTGGCCACAATGAATATCCCAGCCATCCCAGGTCAGGCGATCACGCTCCGGCTCATAACCGATCTGTAATACCTTAGACACCACAGTCACAGCCCCCTTTACTTATCATCGTATACTCATCCCTCATATAGTATGTTCCATGACCTCGAACGCTTCTTTAGAAAAAATCTTTCTCTCAAATTCACATTCGCGGAATTGTTCTTCGGCTGCAATCAGCCGCTTGCGATTAACATACAGACGATTAGATTCACAGTAAGGACACCCCCCGTTATTGCGGCAAGCACTATCCACTGCCTTCGCTCCATGATATTCTTTACGTCTCTCTTTACCGCTTCTAATCGCTTTTTCCAGCCCCATAAATTTACCTTACTTCACTCCGCCCAATTTTCAATTTCCAATTCTGGCACACGCTCAAACTCTCGGACATTATTCGTTACTAAAATCATGTTCTCTGATTTGGCGTGTGCAGCGATCAACATATCCAACGGTCCGATTGGTGTCCCATTGTTCTGAAGATAGGTTCTGATTGCTCCATACTCCGTTGCTGCCACCGCACCAAATGGAAGAATGGACAACGGAATCAAGAAGCGCAACAGCGCCTGTTCATTCTTTGCAGGATTTGAACTGTGCTTCATCCCATATTCCAACTCAGCCAGTGTGATAGACGAAATACATACCCCGCTGTTAAGCTCTTTTTTTAATCTTTGAAGCACATTCTCCGGCTTATTTTTCATTGCATAGATGCAAATATTTGTGTCCAGCATATAAGTCACAGATTTTCTCTCTCTTTCTGAACACCTTGATCTCTTCCATCCGCAAAAACATCGCTGGTAAAGCCGTCCAACCCAGCCATAAATGTCTGCCAGAGAGACTCCTTCGGCACAAGAATCACTGCATCGCCAAGCTGCTGCACAATGACTTCATCCGTATTAAAACGAAACTTCTTCGGCAGGCGCACCGCCTGACTTCTTCCATTTTCAAAAATCTTTGCAGTCTCCATTACTCTCACCTCTTAACACAGTATATATCATAATATATATCTTGTGTCAATGGCTATCTTTTTATACCCTTGCTCCTTGGGCATTAGAGGTTGAAAATTCCATGGTTTACTCCCTTTTGAGCCTCGTTATGGAAAGCGTGGAAAACATCTTCGCCATCTTTTTTGTTAGCCATATTCATTCTTGCATCTCACGCACCCACAGAAAGAAAAAAACAACCTGGCAGGCCGTCTCTTCTTATGTATCTGCTTTGCTATATTTTTATAGTGACTTGTCCCACCATTTTCGGATCGTCTTAGGATCAATGCCTGTATCCCTGTTGCAGTCTGCCTTACGGCCCTCTGGGTGTTGCAGGCGCCACTCATATACTCGTTGCTGCGCCGTTGGCCGACCACCATTAGTACATTCACCATTTGCCACTTTGAATTGCCTATTTATATTCATATACTGAATATGCAGCTTTTGTTTGCGCCAATTCCGCTTATTAACTGGCATAGAGAGTCCGGAAATCTTTGCAATATCATCCCTGGGAAATGTCACATAGTCCTCATTGAACATCTCCAGAGCGCACACAATGTCGTCTTTCGTAAAACGGTTGATGTCCTCCACACTCATATCATCGTATCGCTGGAGTAGTCCAAAAGCATCCTCCCGAAGTTCGTCCTCGTCTATATCACATTTCTTCGCATAGATTGCCAGCGTCATAATGCCATAAAAACGATGTCCTACTTTAATCTCGTCAGCAATCCGTCTTAGCCACCAATCATAAAGGTCTCGCTTTACCGTCCAGCGTCCTCTGCGCTCCTTCTTCACAATCCTGCGCTCATACCAGTCTGGATACTTCTCTCTGGCCTCAGCCAAAGATAACCGGCTCTTTTTCATAAGCGCCTGCAGGTGCTGCCGTTCACCATTGCTGGCAGGAATATAGTCCAGTAGCTTCTCCAGCTCTACCGCACCACCAAAACGATACGCCACCACAGGATAGTCCCGTCCTAACTTGGAACCGGAACCAACTACACGAAATCCCTGCAAAACGCCCTGCATTTGCGGCTCCTTAATAGACGAGGTGAACCTGTTCCATATCTGCCGGGTAAGAGAGTATTTCAGTTCTTTCAAAATCTTCTGATTGTGCGGATACATAGGGACCGGCTCCGTCAGCACATAATACAGATGCAAACCTGTTCCGCTGTTTACTATAAAGGTTGCCTTGGGAATAATATCCTTATTCATCTGGTGCAGCGTGTCCCGGAGCTGCGGCATATAAACACCGTCCAGATCGAAAACCAAAGCATAGAGATAGCGGGCATTCTTACCACTCCGCTGCCTGCCAAAATACGAAATCGGAGACATGATCGTAAAATCCGTGTTCTGGATCTCACCCAATTCCTCCAGCTCATCGGTAATCAAATGCCTTCTTGTCTTACCGTCTCCCTCAATCTCCAGCGCAACACCATTTTCCTGGCTATCCTGTTTCTTCGGTACTGTCAGTGCAATAGCATTGCCTTTGGCATCTTCATAATGACCTTTTCGTTCAAAAGAACCTTTCGGGAAGATCTCCCGATAAAACTCATACGGCTCCACCGGCTCTAAAAACTGATCCAAATAGGCGTTCTTCTCTCGGTAAAGCGCCCGCTGCCGTTCCAGAGCGGTCTGCTGATCCGTCATTCAGTCTCCCTCGATTTCTTTCTCAACCGCTCCCGTTCATCCGCAATCAGCTTTACATACTTCTGGCTAAAAACTTTTCGATCTGCCCTGAAATCAGCCTTTTCCTCTTCGGTCATTTCTCTGGTGTTTTCTTCAAGATAGTAAATCGTCTGCGGCACATCATAGTAATTATCCCAAATATACTGCGGCTTCAACGGATCAACCGGAATCCGCCCCCGCAGCCCCCATTGATTAACCGTTTTACTGTTTTCCGGTTTTATTCCCCGTTTCCTCGGTTGTTTCATATAAGCACCTCCAAAAGAAAAAAGAAGCAAAAAAGAAAATCCGCTGCGGCGGGGAACGCCTGCGGGCGGGAAGGGGGAAAAAGGGAGCCAAAGAGCGCCGCCTAAGGCGGCTTAAAGAGAAAGTCACCTCCCCTTTTCCCCCTCGCTCCGGGGTATGGAAATATGGAAAACCTTACAGGTTTACCACATTCCCACACCCCTCCGCACACCCCCTTTTCCCCTCCGACTTTCTCTCGAAAAAAAGAATACTTTTTGTTATTTTTAGATACGATATCTAAAGGGCCTCACCCTTTAAGGGGGGCATATATTATCAATGAGTTTTTCCCTATTTTTTGTTCTCATTATAGCCTGTCCAGAAGAGCTTTTCAAGTCCACTGGGCAGGCTATTTTTACAAATAATATTCTACTCACCGCTTGCATAAACTACGATAGGCGTGGTATAATGACCATAGCCTAAGAGATTAGCAAAATTCCAGCATAGCGAAAGCCGGGAAGGGTGCCACCTTCCCGGCTTTCTTTCATGCTTAGTTGCCCTTGTTTCGGTCATCAAGCCATTTACAAATGTAAGTGCCAATTACACTTGCTCCGATGCCGATTAAGAGATTGCAAAATGACTCCAGCATAGCATTCACCTCCTTCCCATTACTGGGCCGGAGTTGGGCAACATTGGCATTTTAGCACACTCTGTCGAATTTGAAAAGCCGCTGTTTGATACAGCGGCTTTTCTCATGGCCTCATATCTTTCGGAACCTGTGGTATCGGCTTCTGATGCACCAATATGATGTCCCAAAAGCCGGTCTTCTCCCCTCGCCGTGCCTGATAGTTTGCACGCAGCTGATACCGAACAAGAACATTTTCATTTTCCATTATTTCATTATATTCAAATGGGTCACAGAACTTCGGATCTGGCTTCTCACAAATTCCAATTCTGCTTAACGCCCACTCTTTTCCATCTTCATGCTGCATTAGATCTTCATGAATCTGATATCTGGCCTGTTCTTCAGTGAAATCTACAGAGTAGGGACTCTGCAGCACCGTTTCCCATAATGTGATTGTGTAATAGCCCCGACTGTTCTTTCTCTGCAATTTCTTTTCCTGCATATTCATCACAACATATCCGGTATGCTCTTTTTTCGGTTTTAGTCCTCGATCCGCATTAGCTCTTTCCCGAGAGATCCGCAGCAGGTTTTCATTTAGGTGCCGTTGATATGCTGCATCCTTCTGGGCCTGCGCCAATGCTCCCTGCATTTCTGCGATTTCCTTGACCGCCTGATCTCTCACTTGCCTGATTTGGTATGCAGCATTCTTTTTTTCTTCGTTCATTTGACGGTCAGCATTCTGACGTTCAATGCCGACCGTTCGGATTGCCTCGTCCCTCTCCCGGACAATCTTTTTATACTCGTTCAGCGTCAGAATCACGTGGGTACAATCTGGGTCCGAGCTGCCGCCAGGAACATCTTTATAACCCACTATCGTTTTCTTTACAAACTCGCTCACGGCAGCGCACCTCCTTACAGGCCCCGAATGTAGTTATCCGCTACAACGCTAATACGGTTATGCCCCAGCGCCTTGCTGCAGATCAGCATAGCAGCCTTGTCCAGCTTCTTCCCCGCTTCATCTTTTCGGCAAGTATAAACCTCGCTTTGATAACGCCGCCCGGTGCCACGGTTTACCCGGTCATAGGGAATCTCTTCGATTGCCCTGGCATGAGCCTTGTAGATCGCCGTGGCATACTCCGCACGATAACCGTGGATGTCGGCGCAATTATGGACGTGCTGCCACACCTTCTCCTCTGGCGGTGTATCAGTTATCCGTTCGATGATCTGCCCCGCATTTTTGCCTATAATCGGGCTTAAACGCTCCCGTCCGCCCTTTCCGTTGCGGACATGGATAAACCACTCCTCCGGGAACAAACGTGCGTCCTGGAGCGTTTCAAGGCGCTTTGTGACGCTCGGCGCTCGCTGCTCCTCCGGGATTTTTTGCAGTTCGGAGATCTCCGCCTCAATTTGCGCCCTGGGCACCAGATCTTTCCCCCGCAGCTCCTGCAGCTCCTTTCGCCGCAGGCCGGTTCCCCGGCAAAACTTTATCAGTTCATCATTGTTCGTCTTGGAGAAATGCTTGTCCCGCACCCGGTCACCCCGGCTCCGTTTAATCTCCTCACGATTTCGCTTGGGCGGCTTAAAGTAATTCTCGTCATCCGGGGAAATCCCGTATAGCTTCCCCAGCGCTTTCGCTTCAAGCTGCACCGTCCACGCTGAAAGCCCCTGATCCACTCTGGTCTGAAGCCATTCATTAGCATACTTCTTTGCACTCTTCAGTGTTGTACACTCCGGATGCTTCTCCTTGATGTACTTGATAAAATATTTGGTATGTTTCCAGTAGCTCTTATAGGTGTTGAACGCAAATATTTTATCTTTCTCTGTGCCATTAGCTACCGCCTCTTTTTTGCTCTCGCCAAAAGCCTGCATCCCGGTAAGCCGGTCATAGGCTTGCTGGTGCAGATCCTTGAAGTACGCTTTATTTCTACGCCCCATTCCGACTTCCTTTCGTGCATCTATTTTTGTATAAATCTATATTTCTATAAAACTACATAACTATTTTCTTAGTTTTATAGATTTCTACATTTCTCGTTCAAGCTAAGCCGCCTCATGCCAGCTCCATTCGGAGACTCGACAATCGGCAAAATACACTTTTTAACGTCTTATGTATGACGGGTTTGGGATTGCTCCCTACACTTTTTTTAATCTGCTTATGTGTGCAGCTCTGTTTTATTGAGATCTACGGCAGTTCAGATTCTGTCGGCTTCTTTGTAGAGGAAGCAGCTCTCCGGAAGATCTACAGTATTCCGGCTACTATCAGAAAGTGGATAGGAACAGATACGTTTTATTTACCGGCACGTTCAAAAGGATTACTAATACCGGGTCCATGATGCGCTTTCCAGTTCACAAAGGTTACTACGGCAAGCCCACGCATCACACAGGTGTATCGAACCTGAAGTGGCTTCTGATTAGCAAATTGCTAAACCCCCGACCGGCAGATCTGCCAGCCAAGACGCTCTGGGCCTAATTACTATTTACCCTCGCCCAGACGAGCTTCGTTCTTCACTTCTGCTGCCAATCACACACCACTCGCAGCCGCCATCCATACCCCCTTTCTTTCAAGGCTTCGATCCAGCGTCTACCGCAGCCTTTCCTATCCAAGAACATCTTACCATACGTTGCGGAGGTTGTCAACATAACAACAAAATTAACCGTATAATGGTTTACCCGTTCACATATAAACGGGTAAACCATTATAAAAACGTAGGCGCAGCATAATCGCTGCGCCTACGTTTAAGCATTCCCAAGCAAACTAAATGCATCATCCTGATCTCCAAATATGATTTCAACAGAAATGGATTCGGATATGTCAAAATCGTTGGGTATCAATTCAACTAAACGTATTGTTTCGTTGATGGTTGGTGATATAGGGGTAGTCATAACTTTAGACGTAAAAATAGTATCGAGTGCATCAATTGGTATTTCATATCTTATTCCGCATGAATCCAGAATATCAATGATAAGAGATAGTGGATCATTATCAGCAGCAGTCATTGTTATTCTGCCTGATAATTGACTAATCGGTACTCTGTCCTCCCCAATAGACACCCCCCCAGTAAATAGGCAATCAGATTCTCCATTGGAATATTGCTCAACGTTTATTTGGAGATATGTTGCATCTTGTGGAGCAGTTAACTCATATTCACAGGTCAAGATTGAATCTTCGCTTATATATGATGTTAAAACAAGGCTTGGGGCACGAGTCTCCGCGTTTTCGTTCTCTCTTCCATCTCCTAATTTACCACATCCCGTAAGCAATATTAGGCCAGCAAATAGAATCAGAAAAGAAACTTTCCCATGTCGAAATTGCTTACTTGTATTTGACATCATATATACCATCGGCATATCCAGTGGCTAACATAATGGGGGATTTTCCCCATGCTTCGAATTCAGAGGAAGAAACTACACCGCCCGGAATATGAACCAGTTTCCTTGTCATTGTTCCCTCTGTAACCATTAAGCGTGGCGTAAATTCGACATAACCTGTACGCCCTGCAGCCACTTGTTTCGCTACAGTAAAATTTGAAGATGAGCTCAACTGTGCATGCCAATCGAAGCTCACTTCACTGGTTATAGCGTCTTTAATAGTGGCTGACGCAGAGATTCCAACACTAAATTCCTCGGATACCGTAACACTTTCACCATATGTGATAGTAGCAGGGCCAACAACATCAGGCGTCACTTTGATTCCATCACCAAGCGTTTCATATGCTTTGGTTTCTTTATAGCTGTAGACATATGTAGAGGTGCCTGGCTTTCTAAAAATAGCCTTCTGTTGGTCATTCTGCTCGTCCATCACATCGCTTGATTCCGGAGCTCTCGGCAATGTATTTAGTTGGTGTGCGTACTCTGCTAAGTCTACCGACTGCTCGTTGCCGTTTTCATCAATCCTGAAAGCGTAAACAATAATTTCATCGGTCGCATCATTCTGCAGGTAAACAGAACCATCTTCTTCAGTCACAACACGCCAGTCCTCGCTTGAGTCCTGATTATCACCCATATCCACCGGCTTATCAACTGCTACCGCTGAAACAGTCATAGAAGCTAACATTACACTCTCTGCCCCTATTCCTGCATCCAAATTGCTCGCATGACAACTCATGGGAACCATGGTAAGCACCATAAGTAAAGCAAGCCCCATTGTAAATAGTCTTTTCATATTCCTTACCTCACATCTCTCACAACCTGAAGGACTATCTCTCTTAGACTCTCATATGTCACTGAGAATCTCGCTGAGCAATCTCGTAGTAAATATCAACCATTCCGCCATTGGTGCCAGGCACTACTTTAAAATTATATCCGAATTACAGTAGGGAGACTTCATTTGCTTCCCCTCCTACCATCTAAATGTAAGGCTACCCGTTACAATGTTATAGTTCACTGGAGTAATAACAACTCTGTATACATCCGAATAAATGACATTAATGTCTCTGCTTTCGCCTGAACGAAGCATAGTCATAATTGCATGATCATCGCTGAGTATTTCCACCTTAATCGACGCTACAGCTGGTGTCCATGTCGCCTCGATCCTTACATTCTGTCCAGCTTCAAGCTCTTTTGACGACCATATCTCTATTGGAACATTCGCTACTGCCCCTCCTATATCCTTTCCCTCAATCACTCTCATTACACCGCTGTTATCAGTAAAAACTTCTCTTCCACCAGCATACATAGTTTCTTCGCAACATTCTTGCATGTCCGTTGGAGGTGCCTCATTGGAAGTTTCTGCTGCCCACGAACTCACTGTAAAAGAGCACATCATCATCACCGCTAATAATACCGATAATCCTTTTTTCATAACAAGTACTCCCTTCGTTTCATTTAGTTGATTTCTTCACTTTCGTTTGCAATTGCGATGTAGACAAACGACTGGATATGAGTTTTTAATAATTCACATGCCCGGAAACATCAATTGTTTCCGATGAATTATTTCTTACCGCTAAGTAGAAATAACCTCTCTGGTTTACTCTAATAGCTCCGTCAAAAACGCCCGTGGTTGTATTGATTCCATAAAACAGACCATCCGGAGCAATCAATCCAAAATCTACACTTGCATTAAATGGAGAATAACTGGCCTTGATCGTCACAACTTCGCCAACCTCCAGCGGGAAGCTTGTCTTTGCCTTTACTGTTTTATTAGCGGCAACTTCCATACTGAATTTCCCGCTTGCTCGTGTTGCAACAGAAGCGTCCATATCATCGTCAGTCCATGCAGCCGCGGCACTCACACCAAAGCAGGAAGTAATTGCTATCAGCATCAGCACTACACAAATAAATCTTTTCATTCTCATCTTTTTCATCCTCTTTCTTGTCCTTTTAAAACTCTAATTCAAAATCTCCTTCCGTAATTACCTCACTTCCCTCCATATTTCCCATGTTCATTTCATCTGTTTTCTGATTTTTTTCCTTCCAAAACAGCCCACAAAAAATCAATACTATAAAGACCGCACATACTATAAGTAACGCTGTATATCTTATTTCCCCCTTCCCACCTTCCCGCGCCGATATATCGGCTTTCAACTGTTGTTCTGGCTCTGGCGCATCGTCGTGAAGCAAGTATTCCAAAGGAACATCATATAACCGCCCTAAATATTTTAAGCTATCAGTAGATGGAATCGCTGTTCCAACCTCCCACCGTGAAATAGCCTGCCGCGATATGTCCATCATCTCTGCCAGTTGTAATTGAGACAGTCCTTTTGCTTTTCGCAAAGCAACTAATTTTTCTTCCAGTTTCATCCTTCACCTCCAAAATAAACAAAGGATCATTAAAAGTAAACCACTTTTGGTTTACTTTTAGGCAATCGTAGATTGCCTTTTCGTTTTTTCTCTTTTTTACAGATATTTTTTCAATCCAGCTCGCAAAGCATCATTGACTGATTCCGTCAGATTCTTTCCTTCCTCCAGCGCCATCCTACGCAGTGCCTTATCAATATCCCGATCCAGATAATAGGCTCGCTGCACTCGGTCACTATTTTTCTTTGCATTTTGTTCTTCAGCAACAACAGCGTTCTCATTCTGGCGTCCTGCTCCGATGATAGACTTAAACGCTGCCTCCTGATCAAACTTTGCCTTCCCTGCCATTATTCTTTTACTCCTTTCAGAAATTCATCAATAAATGATTTATAGTCCTCTGCTACTGTTGACTTATCTGCATAGTCAAAAATATCACGGCTGTTCGCCTGTGCCTCTTCGACCGCCACAGCAGATCTGATGTAAGTTTTGTAAATCGGTGCAGAAATGTATTCGCTAAGCTGCTCCGCAAGCTCCTTCATTTGTCGGCTAATATTCGCCCGCGGATTAAATCTCGTAAACAAGATATCGAAAACTGGCCGCTTTCTGTTCCTCCATTTTCACTATGTCTGGCAGAATAACGATACAAATAATTCCTGTTATTTTTCCTAAAATACAACACAGAAAACATAGGACTCTTGCGGCTGTCATCCTCTCATGCATGCACTTGTTCCTCCTACTCCGCAAGCAGCCCCACGCCGTGTTCAGACAGGTATTGCAGTAAAATGGTGCCGTTTTTCTGGTTGTCTTCAAAGCGCGCCAGTACCGCTCCATCCCGGCCAATCAGCTGCCGGTTGTTGAATCTGCTGCGCATTCCGGCAATCTCCGAGATTTGAAAGGTGCGCGCTCTGCCAAATGCGGGCCTGCAGAGGATGACGCTGCCCTCCACCTCCATCTTTCTCCGCGCCAGAAACGGGAGGCAGATGCCGGCGCAAAGCAGGACCAGAAAGGAGACAGCAAGCACAGCCGCACTTTCCCCATCCAGTCCCACTGCCGCGGATTCCATTACGCTCCCAATCAAAAGGACAAGGGAAACGAGTATAAACATCGCCCCTGTAATCCGCAGCGTTATCTTGACCCCTTTTCTTTCCTCTACGGTAAAGCTCTGCGGCACCGCGAAGCCCGCCGCCTCATTTGCCTGAGCGGTTTGTGATGCCGCAGTCGTATATGCGGTACGAACCGCACGGTCGGGATCAGTGTATGCAAGGACTCTTCTCCGCGCGGAAACGACGCCTAGAAGCCCGATGGTCATGCCGATGAGCATATTGGGGGCCATGATATGCCAGTTATCCGGCATCCGGATGGATTCCCACGCAAGCCTGGCAACGGGAATCCCGATCAGCGCCGCATCCTTCTGCCAGTCCGGATCGGAGCAGAGAACATACATCCATGAAGCGATCTCTGCAGCAAAGAGGACAAGGATCGAGCTGATGACAATGACCGTCATTGCAAACCGCGTGGAGCGGCGTCCTCGGAACAACCGGTATCCATAGCAGGCCGCAATGCCTGTCAAAAAACCAAGCCAGCCGATAAAATTGCTTGTAAACGTGCTTGCGATAAACCACGGGATGGCGCCGATCATGGCGCCCAGCATCGCCCCGATGACTCCGGTGACCCTATTTCCCTGCGGGGTATCCTCCCATTCACAGGCATAGGACCTGGCATCTGCCGCGGTTTCATTTTCGTATGTGTAGTGACCGTGTTCTTCCATAGTTTCCTCTTTCTATCGTTGTTTTCCGTTCATTGCTGCGGGGCAGGTGTATCCATTTGCGCCGCAGTGATCTCCTTCCACGCCTTGTCCGTACTCTGCCGCATTTTCGCAGGCGCATCCTCCTCCGGCAGACCATAGAGCTGAACCTGAAAGGTTGTCCGGTTCAGCCGATGCACCGTAAATTGCAGAGGGTGTTCCTCTGCCCAGCCGCTGTTGGCCTTTCCATACGCCGTACTCCTGTAGGAAGTAAATGTAAACCGCACGCGGTTTACATTTAGGCAATCAGGGATTGCCTTTTCTTGTTTTTACAGATATTTTGTCAATCCCGCTCGCAAAGCGTCATTTAGAGCATACAACACCGCAAGCGAGGAAATCCACATTGACGCGGAGCTGCCGGCGCATTGGAACGACAGCGCAGGTATGACGGAAAAATCCGGTGTAAACACCGGGTTCTTTCTTATGTTAGTTCAGGGTCACGCCCATTATTGAAACCGATACCCTTGCGTTACGAGAGAATTGAGGTAGGCCATAAATGTTGTGTGCTGTTCAAACTGCATGGGGCGGCCCTTTTCAACCGAATGAAAGGACGCAACCTTATTTGAAGTATCTACCCATACACAATAGCCTTTTGTGTACCCTGCTTCCATGTCTTTCTCCGCACCCACTTACTTACAAATCTGATTGTAATATGCGCCCTTCATTCCGCCGATTCGTTCCGTTGAAAATTCAAATAGCGGGTACCCTGAAAGGTCAGCTCCCCTGAGTCTCCTTCCGCCAGCATTCCGTATTCCATGTCGGAGACCTCAAATTCCATCCGGTCGCCGCTCTCCACCTGGAACGTGACATAGTAGCTTGTGAAGGTGTGCATAGTCTCGATTCCCCTATGTACATCCGACCGCTTCGCTACAACAGTGGCAGGAACCGTCAGCTTCGGTGATTGGTTGTTTTTATTCCATTCTCCAACGCCCCGAATCAGTGTCACAATAATGGATCCAAGCACCAGCACAAACACCAGCAGCATTATGACCTGCATGATGCTGAAAGTCACATCAAAGCCGGGATCTCCTCCAAGGCCTATCATAGACGAACTCCTCTCTTTACGGAAACCTGGGACCTCCTGCAGGAGGCCCCAGGCAGATTTTATATTCGGTTAAGTCATCACACCTGCTGCTCCGGCGTGTCCGCGGAAGCGGCCGCCGCGTCAGGCTGGGCCTGAGGAGCCACCGTCACCTGCACCGGCTGGGAATTGCCCGCCGCCAGCTTGCCGCCCATGGCGCCTGCCAGGCGCTGGATACCGCCTCCATAGCCCGTTGACGCTTCTCCTGTGTTGTAAACTGCGACGATACCGCCCACCAGCCAACCTCACAGTTCTGGACCGTCACGCCATCCCCTTCTGCCACGGTTAACACACCATCTCCGGCAAACCCGATAAACAAATTGTCTAGCACGCAGCCGTCGGCAACATTGTCAAAGAGAGGGCACTGGGTCTGGAACTCAATGCTCTCATAGAGTTCCCCGGGATTTCCCTCGTCACAGCGGAAGTACAGTTCCCCCACGGGGGTGCGTCCATCCCACTCCCAGCCGGTGAGAAAGACGGGCAGGGTATCCGGTAGGGTGCTGTCTGCTTTGGAGAAGAACGTCAAGTTTTCCGTCAGCTCCGTCGTCACATCGAAGGGCGCCTGTGAGAGCTGCTCCTCCAGGTCAAAGTCTTCCGCCGTCCAGTTGGCGGGGCCGATGTAGTGGAGAAACTCAGTCCCGCTCCAGTAGCCCAGCACCTTCTGGGCAACGATCTCCTCATTGAGCACCATGGCACCGCAGTCTGGCATATCCCGGTGGTAAAGCCAGATCTTCTCCCC
>OLJF01000779.1_pt1 | contig 26116 bp, 25 predicted proteins | sample 1609751 | NCBI WGS metagenome assembly OLJF01 (sample SAMEA4350171, study PRJEB24818) | metagenome | biome: human; feature: gut; material: faeces | place: Denmark | collected 2013-09
CTGATGTGTTTTATTGCCTTTTTCTTTTTGATGATACGGCGACCACCGTGTTCTACACTAGGTCGCCCGTCGGCAGCGTCAGTTGTGTATAAGTCACAGCAAACACAGGATCAGCGTTCGGAATCCTCCCGAAGCGGCTCCGCGCATTCGCCAACGGTCGAACCCGCCGCCCGAACCGCCTCCGTTCGTTCCTTTCTTTACTGCCTCGGATTGGCGTTCCGCATTCGGTTTTGCTGCTTCCCGCGGTGCGCTGTTCTCATTGCCTTCCGCCGAAAATGCATCGCTGTAAAATTCCTCCGCGCGCGGCTCATTCGTAAACTCCGCCGCCGCGCCGGGTATGACCCGCCCGAAAGCTATTGCCTCCTGCATCGGGTTAAGTGTTTCTTCTCTCATAATTCAACGTCACCTTTTGACCCTTTTTTGTTCAAAGTTCGGCAGTTTTTCAGCAAAAAGCATGAGCCCCGATGCGCAGCAGAACGGGCCGTGAGAGCATCCATCTGCTTGTTGCAGTCGCGGGATTGTAATAATACAAACATCCGTTGCTCGGATCCCAGCCGTTCATTGCGTCCCGTGCGGCACGGATCGACTCATCATCCGGCGCAAGGTTTATCTGCCCGTCGCTCACGGCGTCAAACGCACCGCTTTGGTAGATAACGCCTGCAATCGTGTTCGGAAACGATGCACTGCGAACGCGGTTCAGCACAACCGCCGCAACCGCGACTTTTCCCTTGTATGGTTCCCCTCTTGCTTCGCCGTGAACAAGGCGCGCAAGCAAATAAAGGTTTCCGTTTGAGGATGCGGCCGAACCGCCGCCCGTTGACGAAGGCAGATTCAAGCCCAGTGCTGCCGCCGTTTTCTGCCCCACAATTCCGTCCGCCGTCAGCCCGTTCCGCTTTTGGAAAGCGCGCACCGCCGATTCGGTTTTTGCGCCGTATACGCCGTCAACCGTTCCGCTGTAATAACCCCAGCTGCGCAGCCTTGTTTGAAGCTGCCGCACAAGGTCGCCGCGGCTTCCGCGCTTCAATGCTTCCGCATTTACCCCGAGCTGCGGCAAAAGCAGGCCGAGCATTGCGGCAATCAGTACCGCCGCCGCAATTTTTTTCAATTGTTTCATATCAAAAATCTCCTGAATTTCATTAATCGGCAGCGTTTTCGGCGTCACTGTTTCATTTGCGGTTTCACACGGAACCCCGTTCCTCGTCGGCCCTTTATCCGAAAAGACTGCGCCAAAATTCCGCAATCAGGCTCCGAAAATGCACTTTCCCGTCCGTCTGACAAGCCGGCGCGCCTGCATCGGGTTCAACCGTTTCCCTGCTTTCTTCAGCATGTTCATTCTGTGCCGCATCCGCACCGTCGGGAACGCTGCCGCCCGCTTCACTGCCTTTATCATCTATTGTTGCACCGTTCAGGTCAGCTATGCACAGCGGAGGGAACATCAGGCACCACCAGTTTTTGCCGCGTGCTTCGCCGAGCAATATGCGCAGCGCGCGATACTCTCCCGCAGGATAGACCGTTTCCCCGTATTGTTTTTCCGGAAAACCGAATTTGCCGACGGCAAGCTGCGCATCGTATTCCGCTCCGCACTTTTTCAGCGTTCTGCGCACCGTCTGCAAAATTCCGTCCCCGTGTGCCCGAAGAATGCTTTCCGCATCCGCCGCATCAAAAGCATCCGCCGCGCCTGTCTGTTCGCGTTCGTATTCAATCACCGCATCACGCACCGCAAGCTTTACCCTTTGATCCTCCGTCGAATCGCTGTTTGCAAGGATATGAAGGCGAAAGACCGCGCCGTCCCGTTCCGCCGAATAGATATTCGAACCTTCATCCGCCGCACCTGCGGCAGGCCTGTCCGAAATGCTGCTCACGGCAAGCGCAATGATCGGCAATGCAGCTGCGGCAAGCGTCACAATAATTGTGCACAACGCAATTGCCGAACAGAATCTTCCGAACACAACCGCGCTCCTTTTTCCGTTTTTTTCCTGTTTTTTCATTTGAAAATCCTCCTTGAACGAAATTATCTCCGTGATTTCAGTATTGACAAAAGCGGGTTGAATCATGCATACTGAACACATCGGTTCGTGCCGTGCGGAAAGATTCTGTTTTTTTGCCGAATCATCCCGTTTTTGCCGAACGCAGGAAAAACCTGTTAAAAAGTTGAAAATATTTTTCCCGAAAGCATTTTCGGTGATTAAATTTGATTAAAGAAAGGCTTATTGCATGACGGAACAAAGAATAATCCTCAACGCACCCGCAAAGATTAACCTGACTCTTGAAGTGCTGAAAAAACGCACGGACGGCTATCACGATCTCCGAACCGTCATGCACAGCATCGATGTTTGCGATACGGTGACCGTTGAACTCTCGGGAGCAAACGACGGCGGCATTATTGTTGAATGCACAACTCCGCTTCCGCCCGTCAACACTGCATTCACCGCAGCACGGCTTTTTCGGGAAAAAACGGGCTGCGGCGGTGTGCGCATTCAAATAAAAAAGCGTATTCCGTCCGAAGCGGGTCTCGGCGGCGCAAGTGCGGATGCTGCGGCGGTGCTTCACGGCATGCAGCAGCTTTTCGGCAGCATAAGCAGAGACGAGCTTTATGATATTGCAAAACGCGTCGGTGCGGATGTTCCGTTCTGTCTGCACGGCGGCTGTGCCCTTTGTGAAGGCATCGGTGAAAAGCTGACCACCGCTCCCTCTGCCGCACTACCCCTTCTGCTTGTTCGCGGTAATCGCGGCATTTCAACCGGAGCGCTGTTCCGCTCTCTCGACCTCGGCAAAAAGCCCGCACGCACATGCAATCCGAGTTCCGCCATGCTGAACGCACTTGAACAAGGTTCGCCCGCGGATATTGCCGCAGCGCTTCAAAACGATTTGCTGCCCGCCGCAGTCGGCTTTGCGCCTGAGGTTGATTGCTATATTGCAGCAATGCGGAATGCAGGCGCACTCGGCGCCTCAATGACGGGCAGCGGTTCGGTCGTGTTCGGAATATTTTCGGACATGGATTCGGCGAAACGCGCAGAAAGAGCATTTTGGGACTGCCCGGTTCATATCGTGTGCGAAACAATGAGTCGGCAGCCGTTTGAGGCGCATTAAAAACGCAAACTTGTTATGCAGGGGCTGCATCGGACATTAATCGGAATTCGAACGGAGTTAAAGCTTTTGATATGCAAAAAACAGCACCTCAAACAAGGTGCTGTTTCTTTCTGGCGCGCCCAGCAGGATTTGAACCTGCGACCTACCGGTTCGTAGCCGGGCACTCTATCCGCTGAGCTATGGGCGCATCCGTATCAAGTTCAGTGCGTTCTTCAACGTACCTGCTTATTATACTCATTTGATACGGCATTGTCAAGGGCTTCAGAGATATATTTTAGCAAATTGATTCTGCCCCGCCGATCGAACCGATATCCCGCTCATGCACCGATGAGCTTTTGGTCAAATGCAAACAAAGCTTCGTTAATTTCATAGATATTATAATTTCCGTGATTTATAAAATACTCAACAATAATATCGAACTTATTCGAGCGTGACAGGGCGAATCCCGCTTTCATGAGCATTTCGCGCACCTCCGCAATCGGAAGTTCAAGCGCAAGCGCAAACGCAACTGCTGTTGTTTTTGAGGGTTTATAAAGCCTGTCCGAACGAATTTTTGAAAATAGCTTCCTGTCCACATTTGCCTTCTTGTAACATTCGGCATCGGTCATTCCCGACTCATCGATTTTCCGAAGGAGCATTTCCGAAAAACTCTCATCGATTTGCTTCAATGCATCTTCAAGGGAAATTGCGGGCGCATAATCAAACATCGGAGGAAATATTGCCGACTTTTCTTCCGCCGCTTCATCGGGCGCCGACTCTGCATCAGCCGACGCAAAACGCTCCGCGCCGTGCAAAGAGGCTTTGGACTTAAGTCGGGGCAGTCTTCGCCTTGCTTTTCCGCCGCGCACGAACCGCGCTTCATCCTCATATGCAAACCGTCCCGGGGCGGCACCCGTCGGCGCACATGCCGAAAGTTCCTCTGTGTCGGATGTATCGGTCAGGAAGCTGTCATTTATGTATTTCGAAATATCTCTTCGCAGGCCGTCTTCAAGCGGAAATTCCGAGCGGTTGTAAATCACAAGACAGACGAGCATCTCATTTTCGGCAAGGAAATCCCGAATTGCATCAACGGCAATTCGCAGCGCGATTTGTTTCGGGCAGCCGAAAATTCCGGAAGAAATGAGCGGAAAAGCTATCGATTCACATCCGCGTTCCCTTGCTGCTTCAAGGGCATTCAAATAACATGAGCGCAGCAATGCCGGTTCGCCCTGTTTTCCGCCGAACCAGCGCGGACCCACGGCATGAATCACATATTTGCAGGGAAGATCATATCCCGCCGTGACCTTAACTTTGCCCGTTTCGCAGCCGCCGAGCGTTCTGCATTCCGCAAGAAGACCCTTTCCCGCCGCACGATGAATGCAGCCGTCAACCCCGCCCCCGCCGAGCAGCGAGTTGTTTGCAGCATTCACTATTGCGTCAACTCTCATTTCGGTTATATCATTTTCAACAATTTGCAGCGGCATGGCAAACCTCCTTTTATGGAATTGGGTTTATTTGCTTTTCGGCCCTTACGCATTGCAACGTCTGCTTTATCTGCGCCGTCATTATACTACCATACACCGAAACACATTTCAATAACAATCCTCCGACATGCGGGAAGTTTCCTCCGATCCGCTTTAAAGGCTGCCGCATTATGCTTTAGAATAACGGGTGACGAAAAAAACATGCGCTGTTATGAAGCAGCTTTCGGCGAAAAAAACATGTGCTGCTGCGGAGCGGATTCTGCGGCACTGCATGCCGTGCATTTTGCGGCTGCTTACGCAATAGAATTACGGAGGAAAAAATCAATGGAAACACAAAAGCCGAAAACTTACGGCTACGCCCGCGTCTCAGGCGCGGATCAGAACGAGGCGCGTCAGCTGACCGCCTTTCAGGAACTCGGCATTCCGCCCGAATGCATTTTCACGGATAAACAGTCCGGCAAGGATTTCAATCGACCGCAATACAGGCGGCTTGTGAAAAAGCTTCGCCCCGGTGACCTGCTGTATGTGCTGAGCATCGACCGACTCGGCAGGGATTACGAGGAAATCGGGCGGCAATGGCGCATTTTGACAAAGGAAAAATGTGTTGACATCTGCGTAATTGACATGCCTCTGCTCGACACGCGGCAGGGCAAGGATCTTATGGGAACGTTCATTGCGGATCTCGTGCTTCAAATTCTTTCATTCGTTGCACAAAGCGAACGTGAAAACATCAAAAAGAGGCAGGCGCAGGGTATCGCCGCCGCAAAGCAGCGCGGAGTTCGGTTCGGAAGGCCGGAAAAACCCCTCCCGGATGATTTCGGAGAACTCGTGCTGCGTTGGGAAAGCAAGGATCTGTCATTTGAAGCTGTTCTTCGAATGTGCGGCATGAGTCAGGCAACGTTCTATCGGCGTCTGCGCGACTTTCGGAGCGAGTCCGAAGAACCCCGTGACGATTCGTAATGAATTCACAATGAAAAAGGAACCTTTATCAAAAAGTGTACTTTCCGACAGCGGTTCCGATATAACGATTATACAACCATAAACAAGTTAAGTCAAGCGTTTCGACACCGTTTCAGTGAATTTTTTCAGTTTCACTTCTCCCGACCTGATAAATTGACAACCGAATATTATCGAAATATTCTCTCTCAAAAAGTACACCTTTTGAAGCAGGGTTTTGATTACTCGCACCTTAAATCCGAAAGGGGGAACACATTTTGACCAAGAGAACCGTTGAGAGTGCCTGCGGCAATTGTCGTTTAAAGGGCAGTTTGCCTTTTATTGCCATGCTTTTGGGTGCGCTCATACTCGCTGCATCGTTCCTTTTGCCGTTCGGAACGGCAAGGAAGGATTATCGTGAATGGCTGTCCGCAGCGCCGGACAGGGTTTACGATGAGGAACTCAACATGACCCGCAGAGATGCAATCAATCTTTCGCTGATTGAACTTGCACGCGCATTCGGCAAAGCGGGCAATTTAGACAGCAGCTTTTCAATGGGTACCATTATCGCTGCCGCTGTATTCGCTTTACTGACGCTTCTGTTCGCCGTGCTTAAAAAGCCGATACCCGCAATCGTGTTCACAATGCTTGCGCTCGGCGCGTTTCTGCTGATTCTGAAGGATTTTGACCTTCGCGGTACATTTTCCGAAAGCAGCAGCTATAAGCTCGGCTGCGCATGTTGGTTTGCGTTCATCGGAATTGCAGCCGAAATGTTTGGCTCAATACTGACGCTTGCCGAGAGGGCAAAAATGAAAAAACTGCACATAGTCGACGGCAGTGCCGCAGCAAATTTTGCCGGTGCCGCCGATGAATCCGAGAAAGGAGAATAATAATGAGTGGATTTTTTAAAGGATTCTTCAAGTTTCTTGCAGTGCTTGTCATTGCTGCCGCAGTTGTTGTCTGCGTTATCGTTTTATGCGTGTCGAAGTCCCAAAAGGACTCTGAGCCTTCGGGATCATCGAACAGCGCACAAACCGAGACTGTCCGAACCGAAAAGCCGCGTACTTCCGATAAAACGGAGCAATCCGGCAAGGATGATAAGGACAGCAGCAAGCCTACGGAAAAACCGGCTGCTTCCGACGGTGTTGACCCGGATTTTAAAGCTGCAATGGACGAGTATGAAGCTTTCATCGATGAATACGTAACATTTATTAAGAAGTACGAAGAAGATGGCAAACCCGTATCCATGCTTGCCGACTACACAAAGATGATGACCCAATACTCCGAATTTGCCGCGGCAATGGCTGAGTATGAAAGCGAAGAGCTTTCCGATGCCGATGCGGCATATCTCATTCAGGTTAACGCCCGTGTACAGACAAAACTGCTGACATTGAACTGAACCCTGTCAGCGTTATCACACGCAAACGACCATGCAGCTGCGTTCCGAACCGATTCGTGCAGCAAATCACGAATGCCGGGGAACGCAGCCGCAAACATCATTAAAACATATCAATTAAACGGAGGAAATTAATCATGTTAAAGAAAATTCTCGCAATGCTGCTGGCATTTGTAATGATGCTCAGCCTTACCGCCTGCGGCGGAAACGAACCCGCCGAACCCGATGACGACGGAAACCGGCAGGAACGCGTGACCGAAGAGCCGAAGAAAACAGCGGAGCCGGAAGAGACGGAAGAACCGGAAGAGACGGAGGAACCTGCGGAAACCGAAGAACCCGCCGAAGAGCCCACCGAAGAACCCGAAGAGGTCAGTGCAGATTTTCGAGACGTTATGGATGAATACGAAAAATTCATCGACAAATATGTGAAGTTCATGAAGAAGTACGAAGAAGAGGGTCGTCCCCTTTCCATGCTTTCCGAATACACCGAGCTGATGACTCAATATACGGAATTTGCCGAAACAATGGCTGCCTATAACGGGGATAATCTGTCCGCTGCGGATTATGCCTACTATATAGAAGTCATGGGCCGTGTCAGTCAGAAATTGCTTGAGTTGAACTGAGGCTCCGAAACGGACTAAACCGGCTTTTACAAGCAAACAAAAGTAACCCCGCCTTATTCCGCCCGCATGAGCCGAGCTGCTGTGCGGGCTGAAACGCAGGCGCAACCAATCAAAATTTAATTAATCAATCGGAGGAAAAATTATGTTCAAAAAAATTATCGCAGTCCTGCTTGCAGTACTTATGATAACAGGCCTTGTCGGCTGCGGAGGGGAAAAGCCCGAAGATGAAAACAAGGGCAACGATAAACCCAAAACAAGCGATACCACTGATGCGCCCGTTGAAACCGACGAACCCGAACCCACCGTTGACCCGCATGATGTCGGCGAAAAGCTTGCTGAGTTCAATCCGACGGGAACGGTTGAAGAAACGGTTCTGTTTGATAACGAAATCTCAAAAATAACTCTCAAAAGTCTTGAATATACCGACTATGAGGCAATCTTCAACCTTTCAATCGAGAACAAAACGGACGGAGAACTCGACTACAGCTGCGGCTCCGTCGGGTATTGTGTCAACTCCGTGAACGGCTACATGGTAAGTGAAGGATTCATGAATTGTCAGGTTCCCGCAAACACGACCCAGGACGAATCCTTTAATATGTCTTTCTACTCGCTTAAGCAGTACGGGATTTTTGAAATAGCGGACTTTGAAATCGGTTTTTCAATTACGGACGAGGAATACAACAAGACGTATACGGGGCCGCTCGCAGTCAAAACATCCATCGCAGACGGCTATGACTACAGCAAGCACAGCTTTGCAAACACGGCCGCAACGCAGGCTGCGCAGAACACCTATCATTACAACATCGATTATTTTGCAGCTGATGAACTGTATAATGAAGGCGGAATCCGTCTCGTTACGGAGGTATTGTACACCAATGACGAAAATGAGCAGTATTTAATGCTCGAGTTTGAAAATAACTCCGATATTGCAGCAACGATTAGCATTTCGCAGCTTACGGTCAATGGTTTGCTGATAAACGACAGCTCTTGCGCTGTTGAAACCCCCAACCCCGGCAAACGCACCATTATTAAAGTAGACACACGAGACATGCTTGCAGATCCCGCTTGCGCAAGCGCACTCAATGCTGCACGAATGAACACCGTTTCCTTCAGCGTTGAAGCCTATGATGAGAATTATAACACTATCGCCGACGGTAAAACGGTTTCAATGAAGACTTCGGATGACACAGCTTCCTTCGATTCAACAGGAACTGAAGTTTTTAACAGTGACGGGATCAGCATTACTGCAAAACCTGCAATCGACCCAATCAGTGAATATCACTCTGATATTATCGTTGCTCTGCTGTTGAAGAATAACAGCGGTGAACAAATTTCGGTGGATTATATTAGCGACACTCTCAAAATAAACGGAATTGCCTGCGATAGCACTATTTATCCGAACGAAACGCCCAACGGCACAACTTCCGTTTTCTTTGTCGAAATCGATGAAAGCTTTCTTGAGGAAAACAGCTTAAGTGCTGCTTCTCAAATCAGCTCAGTTGAATTCGAACTGAAAATCAGCGATTCCGACGGCTCGGTTATCAGCGAACCGACGATTAGCATTCAGTTCTGATTCAGCACGTTTCAATCTTGCGGGAGGGAGGCTCTCCATGGCAAGACAAACGCGCAGCGACTGCACCGTCGGCGCAGTACACCGTGAAGCCGAGAAAAAAGGCAAAAAGCGGTAAAGCATTAACCGCACAGTCTCCATCGGGTTCACCCCGTCGTCCGCATCACATCGGCTTGACGATGTAATGCAAAAGCGGCTGCTGCATAAGTCCCAAAACAAAACCGGGCAACTCAAGAAGGGTTGTCCGGTTTGCTGCATTCGCGCATAATTAATTTGCATAAAACCCAACAAAAAGCGGATTAATTGTAAAAAAACGAGCTGCCTTTCCGATAAATGCAGCAGCCGATTTGCCGGAACGATTCGGCATTTCGGACGGCAGGAACAGCCGCAGTGCTCGGGACGAGGTTAAAGTGCTTGACTTAACTTGTTTTTTATTGTACAATTATTATGTTAGGATTGCTGTGGAAATATATATATCTGTGCCGGGCTTTAGTCGCTCGCAGTTTAAATCCGAAGGGGGGGGGGACACATTTCGGTCAAGAAAACCGTTGATTGGTCTGCAGCAGTTTAACCGATTGCATAACGATGTTTGCCAAACAATCCGATTTTGCCGCAGTAACGGTTGAATTCAAAAGCAAAGATTTGTCCGATGCCATTGAACCGAACCATGCCGGCATTATCACACCCAAACGCCCGTGAGTCCGCGATCTACGCAGTTTCATACCGCAAATCACGGACACAGGGAACGAACTGCAACTACTCTTGAGAAGTACCCCTTGAACGGAGGAATTAACCATGCTTAAAAAAACTCTCGCAATGCTGCTGGCACTTTTAATGATGCTCAGCCTTGCCGCGTGTGTCATAAACATACACGACGGCGATCCTGATGACGGCAAGAAGCAAGAGCAGACAACCAAAGATCCCGATCCCACCAAAGACCCCGAACGAACCGGTGAACCGCAGGAAACGGAAGATCCTGCCGATGCTAAATTCGATGAATTCAAGAAAACCGCGACCATCGAGGAAACCGTACTCTATAATGATAACGGTATTGTAATCACGGCAAAGGATCTCACCTACGAAGACAGCGGAGTAACTCTCAACTTGCTGCTTGAAAACAATCGTGATGAAGAGCTCAGTTTCTCATCCGTTAATAGCACCTCGGTGAACGGGTACATGCTGTACGGAGGAAATCTGAACTGTGACGTTGCTGCCGGTGAGAAAGCTGACGGAGAAATGTATATCAGCTACAATGAAATGAGACTGCACGGAATTTATGAACTTGCTGAGTTGGGGCTTCAATTCACAGTTGAAGATTACTCCGATTTTAAAGCGGAAACCGATTTCGTTATTCTCAAAACTTCCGCTTTCGACTCATACACGTTCAACCCCAACGGCTTTCAAGATGCTGTAACAAGCAATGCTGCAAAGAACGAACTCGACTACAGCGTTGATTTTTTCGGCACCGAGGAACTCTATAACTCTTCCGGAATCCGCCTCGTTTCACAGACAATGATTTCCGAAGATAATGGAATGATGTTGTATCTTGAATTTGTAAATGATTCGCGCGATACAATTCTCATAAATATTAACCGCGTTGCTCTGAACGGACTTGTTATCAACAGCAGCTACCTGGCGGAGTCGGAACCGATCCGTCCGTCAACGCATCGTGCCGTTACTGTAAATCTCACCCCCTGGCACGAAGAGGAATACCGCGGTATTCTCGGCATCACCGAAATCGGCTCCGTTTCGTTTGATCTTATCCTCGAAAATACTATTTATGATGTCATAGACAAGGAGCGTGTCAACGTAAACGTTTCCGATGCTCCCGCTTCATTCGATAAAACAGGAATCGAAGCATATAACGATCATGGGATTCGTCTTGTGTTCAAGGGGTTCGCTAAAGATCCGTACGGATTAACCGATCGTATCAGTGCCTTGTTTATAGTCGAAAACACAGGGGAAGAAGGACTAATTGTTGGTTTTGAGGGTGAGTATGTCTCGATAAACGAATTACTGTCAGGTGCCTATGGCAACTCGCAAATCCTCCTGAACGGAGAATTTGCGCTTCTTGACATCGAAATCACCAATGAGCTCGATATCAGCGACTTTTCCGAAATTACAGGGCTGGAATTTGAGCTTGCCATTCAAGATGAGAACTACAGTCAAATCAGCGAACCGACAATATCCGTTCATTTCTGATTCTGTCCACTTCAATGTTTCAGAAAGGAGGTTCTCCATGGCAAGACAAACGCGCAGCGACTGCACCGTCGGCGCATTTGAAAAAAAGCACGGCCTGCCCCCGGGCACAATCCGAAACAAAGACGGGCGAGATACTCGCAGCGACAAAACGATCGGCACCATACGCCGTGAAGGCGAGAAAAAAGGCAAAAAGCGGTAAAGCATTAACCGCACAGTCTCCATCGGGTTCACCCCGTCGTCCGCGGTGCATCGGCGAAGCCGATGTACCGCACAAGCCCCCGGCAATTTGCCGGGGGCTTAATTAATCGGCTCGGTCGATTTAGGTTTTTTGAAAAACCCGTCTCGACTTCACTTTTTTTCAGATTGGCAGCTCTCAATAGCTCTTTGCAAAATATGTCATTGCCTTTGCTTTTTTGCCGCAGCAAACACAGGTATCGCTGCCTATATCGTCGGCATCAAAGGGCATGCAGCGGGTGGTTGCGCCCGTCATTTCCTTAATTTTATCCTCACATGCACGGTCACCGCACCACATTGCCTTTACAAATCCATTTTGAACGCCCGCATTAAGCTCATCCATATTCTTTGCAACGACAGTATGCATAACACGATTTTCTTTTGCGCGGTTATACATATCGTTCTGCACGGTATCAAAAAGTTGTTTGAGCGTGTCTGCAAGGCCGTCGATGGAAACGAAGAGTTTTTCGTGCGTATCACGGCGGACAAGAACAACCTGATTGTTTTCGATGTCCTTCGGACCGATTTCAAGACGAACGGGTACGCCCTTCATCTCCCACTGGTTGAACTTCCAACCCGCGCTCTGGTCGCTGTCGTCGAGTTCAACGCGAATACCTGCATCGGAAAGCATTTTCTTCAGCTCATATGCCTTGTCGAGAACGCCGGGCTTATGCTGTGCAATGGGCAGTATGATGAGCTGCACGGGCGCAATGCGCGGCGGGAACATAAGCCCGCGGTCGTCGCCGTGAGTCATGATAAGGCCGCCGATCATGCGGGTGCTGACGCCCCAGCTCGTTGTGAAGCAGTATTCATGCCTGCCCTCGCGGCTGAGATAAGTGATGTCATATGCCTTTGCAAAATGGTCGCCGAGATTATGACTCGTTCCCATCTGCAAAGCTTTTCCGTCCTGCATCATCGCCTCAAGGGTATAGGTTGCTTCCGCTCCCGCAAATTTCTCTTTTTCGCTCTTTCTGCCGCAGATAACGGGAATTGCAAGCACGTTCTCCATAAAGTCACGGTAAACTTCAAGCATACGCTCGGTTTCTTCCTGTGCTTCCTCGGCGGTTGCGTGCGCGGTGTGGCCCTCCTGCCAGAGGAATTCGCTCGTGCGCAGGAAGGGGCGGGTGTTCTTTTCCCATCTTACAACGTTTGCCCACTGGTTATAGAGCAGAGGTAAATCACGGTAGGACTGGATCCATTTTGAATACATTGAGCATATGATAGTCTCACTCGTGGGGCGAACGCAGAGACGCTCCGCAAGCTTTTCTTCACCGCCCTGAGTGACCCATGCAACCTCGGGCGCAAAGCCTTCAACATGGTCCTTCTCTTTTTGGAGCAGGTGTTCGGGGATGAACAGCGGGAAATACGCGTTTTTATGCCCTGTCGCCTTAAAGCGCGTATCAAGTTCATGCTGCATAAGCTCCCACACGGCGTAACCGTAGGGTTTTATGACCATGCAGCCCTTAACCTCGGAATAGTCAACCATGTCGGACTTCAGAATGATATCCGTGTACCACTGCGGAAAATCTTCGGTTCGGGACGCGATATGCGTAACGAATTCTTCTTTTTGTTTTGCCATTGAAATATTTCCTCCGTTGTTATTAATATTTCTGTTAAGAATAATAAAAGCATCTGACTTTTGCTTAAAAAAAGCACCCGTGCGAAAAAATTCACAAGGGCGCGTTAAGCACTGTACCACCTTATTTCGCGAAATGGCAGCCACTCCGCCTCGAAAGTTGTAACGCACTTCTGCGCAGAAAATTGCGGAACACTGCAAGCCGCAAACGGCTCAATGCACTTTACTTTTCCGTGCTCATGGGCGGGATAACCGAACGCGGACATCTGCTCGCACCTAATGCAGACTCTCTGTGCTCCGTTGAGCGCGGTTTTTGCCCATTCATCGCAAAAAATCAATTGACAACCTATTATAACATTCACCGGAGGCCGTGTCAATGCAGAAAAATGCAGGATTCGGTATTATTAAAAGCATTAAGCTTCCGCACCTGTCCGCATTTTATTTTCCGTTTTCGGGTTTTAAATATATCTTTGTTTTCCCTTCCGTTCCTGTTATAATTACCTTAAAATGAAGTTCGTCCGCATTTGCGGTGAAACAGGCAGGATATTTATGAAAAAGCTTGCAATCGGAATTCTTGCGCATGTTGACGCAGGCAAAACAACATTATGCGAAGCACTGCTCTACCTCAGCGGCGCGATAAGAAAGCGCGGCAGGGTGGACAGGGGTGATGCATACCTCGACACGCACACGCTTGAAAAGGCGCGCGGAATAACGATATTTTCAAAGCAGGCAAAATTCAATTATAATAATACAGAGTTCACTGTGGTTGACACGCCCGGGCATGTTGATTTTTCTGCCGAAGCGGAGCGCGCGCTGAGCGTACTTGATTACGCGGTGCTTGTTGTAAGCGGCACCGACGGAGTTCAGTCCCATACCGAAACCCTTTGGAAGCTTTTGCGCAGATACAGCATTCCGACATTCATTTTCATCAATAAAACAGACATAATGCAACGAAGCCGCACCGAGCTTATTGACGAGGTTCAGCGGCGGCTTTCGGAAAGATGCATTGCATTTGAACCCTGCGAAGGTACAGACTCCGAATTCTGCAAAAGCGAAGCTTTCTTTGAAAATCTTGCTCTTGCCGATGATGAGCTTTTTGAAAAGCATTCCGCGAAACGAATTGTCGATGCGGACATTGCCGCCGCAATTTCGGAGCGGAGGATTTTTCCCTGTTTTTTCGGTTCGGCGCTGAAAACGGACGGTGTTTCCGACTTTATCGCCTGCCTTTCGCTTTATTCCCGCGAACGCAAATTTAAAAAAGATTTTGCGGCAAGAGTTTATAAAATCACATACGACCCGCAGGGAACGCGCCTGACACATATCCGTCTCACGGGCGGAAGTCTGTCCCCGCGCACCGCCGTTGCCTATACCGCACGAAACGGCGAACGACTGACCGAAAAAATTGCCCGCATAGTGTTCTGTTCCGGTGCAAAATTCACTCAAACCGAACGCGCCGAATGCGGCGATCTTGCGGCCGTTTCCGGACTTTCCGCAACGTACCCCGGGCAGGGCTTGGGCGATGAGGATTCCGCACTTCCTCCGCTGCTTGAACCTGTTCTGAGCTATCGAATTCTTCTTCCCTCCGATTGCGATGCGCGAACATTCCTTCCGAAACTCAAACGGCTGGAGGACGAGGACCCGACGCTGAAACTCGACAAAACCGATAATGTGCACGAACTTCAGGCAAGGCTGATGGGCGAAATGCAGATTGAAATTCTGAAAAAGCTTATTTCGGAGCGGTTTGGCGTTGAAATTTCGGTTGATGACGGGCGAATTTTATACCGCGAAACGATTCTTGCCCCTGTTGAAGGTGTCGGGCATTTTGAACCGCTGCGGCATTACGCGGAAGTTCATCTGCTGTTGGAGCCGCTGCCCGCGGGGAGCGGGCTTGTTTTCGCCTCCGCATGTGCGCCTAATTCACTCGATCCGGATATTCAAAGGCTTGTGCTGGCGCATCTCCGCGAAAAAATTCATCTCGGTGTGCTGACGGGTTCACCGATAACGGATATGAAGCTGACCCTCGTTGCGGGGCGGGCGAGCCTGCACCATACCGAAGGCGGCGATTTCCGACAGGCAACCTATCGCGCCGTACGGCAGGGATTGATGTGCGCGCAAAACATCCTGTTGGAGCCCTTCTACTCGTTCCGACTTGAACTCCCGCGTGAAAACCTCGGCAGAGCAATAAACGACATTCGCGGCATGGGCGGCAGTTTTTCCGCGCCCGAAGAAGGCACCGACGGCGAAAGCTGCGCATTCTGCGGCACTGCGCCCGTCTCCGCCATGCGCGGCTACACGCGTGAGCTTGCGGCATACACACGCGGCAGAGGGCGGCTCGGCTGTGAATTTTCGCACTACGGGCAATGCCGAAATGCCGAAAGCGTAATCGCGCAATTCGCCTATGACCCGGAGCGTGACCTTGAAAACACTCCCGATTCCGTTTTCTGCTCCCACGGCGCAGGAGTCATTGTTAAATGGAATGACGTTCGGAACTATATGCACATTGATACCGGGCTGAACCTTACAGGCACTCCGCGCCCGAGCGACTCCGTGCCGCACGAATCGGATAATCACCGTGCCGTAAACCCGAAAGTGCTTTCCCGCAATTTGAACGTTGACGAAAAGGAGCTTGAAGCCATCATGCTCCGTGAATTCGGCCCGATCAAGCGGCCGGAGTACAAACGCCCCGCGCAAAACGGAGATTCGGATTTAAACTTTAAAAGCTCCGAGCCTGCCGAACCCAAAAAGAAGGATTACCTCATCGTTGACGGATATAACATCATATTCGCATGGGAAGGGCTGAATAAGCTTGCAAAAAGCGATATCGCCGCCGCACGAAAAAAACTGATGGACATCCTCAGCAACTATTGCGCATACAAAAAGAACGAGGTCATACTCGTTTTTGACGGCTATAAACTGAAGGGCAATGCCGGAGAGCGGTTCAATTATCATTCTCTGCGCGTTGCATACACAAAGGAAAACGAAACGGCCGATATGTTCATCGAGCGGCTGATATTCGAAATCGGAAAAAACTACTCCGTTCGCGTTGCAACGGGCGACGGAATGATTCAGCTTGCAAGCACGCGCACCGGCACTTTGCGCATGACGGCGCGGGAGCTTGAAGCAGAGGTTGAAAACGTGAACGAAAAGCTCCGCGGCATCATGGCGGAGCTGAAGCGCGGAGAAGCAAAAACAAAGCTCAGCATTCCGCCGCTGCCGAACGGCGAAAATGAAGACTGATGCATAAAGTCCCCCGCGCGGCATATGCGGCGCAGGGAAAAGCTTAAGCAGGATTCACTGCATTCGGATATACCTGCCCGCTGTCCCCGCATATCTGCCCGCTGTCCCCGCATATCTGCCCGCTGTCCCAGCATACCTGCCCGCTGTCCCAGCATAATCGAAGTTTTGCGGAAACTTTGCTTGATTTTTTCCTCCGACAGGTATATACTTACAGTTGAACGGAGGAGCTGCGGCACAAACCCCGTTTGCTCCGCCGTTTCTGTTTAAATGATTTCAAAATCCGACCCTTTTCGGGTCAGTATCAAAAGGAGAGAAAGTATGCCTAAATTCATTACTGTGGAAGAAGCCGTAAAGCTTATCCCCGACGGCGCAACCGTTATGTTCGGCGGCTTTATGGGCTGCGGCAACGCCCACAAATTCATCGATGCTCTCTCAAAGAGCGGCGTTAAGGATCTGACCATGATCAGCAACGATGCATCAATGCCCGGCGGCCCCATGGGTGAGGATTACTACGGCGTTGCAAAGCTCGTTCACAACAAGCAGATTAAAAAGCTCATCGCAACCCATGTCGGCCTCAATCCCGAGGTTGCGACCCAGTCCATGGTTGACGGCACTCTCGAAGTGCAGCTCATTCCGCAGGGTTCCCTTGCCGAAATGATTCGTGCGGGCGGCGGCGGTCTCGGCGGTGTTCTTACCCCCGCAGGCGTCGGCACCATCGTTGAAGACAGCCCCTATTGTCTCGGCAAACAGACGATTGACGGCCGTGATTATTTGCTCATGAAACCCATCCATGCCGATTTTGCCGTTATTTGCGGTGCAAAAATCGACAAGGCGGGCAACGTTTGGTACAAGGGCAACACCAGTAACTTTAACCTTGTTATGGCAACCGCGGCAGACACGGTTATTGCCGAAGCCGAAGAGATCGTTGAAATCGGCGAAATCGAACCCGAAAACGTCCGCACTTACGGCGTATTCGTTGACTATGTTGTTGAAGGAGGCAAACTTTAATGGATAAGGCTCAGATAAAGGCGTTCATCGCAGCGCGTGTTGCAAAAGAACTTAAAGACGGCGATGTTGTCAACCTCGGCATCGGTCTTCCCACCCTCGTTCCCGCATATCTTCCCGAAAACGTTCATGTTATCCTTCAGAGCGAGAACGGCACCATCGGCACCGGCCCCGTAACGGATGAAAACCGCGATCCGTTCCACGTTGTTGATGCAGGCGGCAGCCCCTCCGCAGCAGCACCCGGCGCATGCTTCATCGACAGTGCCTCCTCTTTCGCACTCATTCGCGGCGGCCATGTTGATGCAACAATCCTCGGCGGCCTCGAAGTTGACGAAGAGGGTTCCCTTGCAAACTGGATCATCCCCGGCAAAAAAATGCCCGGCATGGGCGGCGCAATGGATTTGCTCGTCGGCGCAAAGAACGTTATCGTTGCAATGGAACACACCGCAAAGGGCAAGCCCAAAATCCTTAAAAAATGCAAACTGCCCTACACCGCAGTTAAATGCATCACAAAGATCATCACCGAGATGGGCGTTATGCTCGTAACTCCCGAAGGTTTGCTGCTTACCGAATACAACCCCGAATTCACCGTTGAGCAGATTCAGGAAGCAACCGAAGCAACCCTTATCATTTCCCCCGAACTGAAGCCCATGGCATAAGTCGGTGCCGAATGCACCCCGTGTTTCGGAATGCATTCGTTATTGTGTTCAAATTGTGTTAAACAAGAACATCGACCGTTCCAAAAATCGGAACGGTCGATGTTTAAATTATATCCGTATCAGTTTTCAGCGGTTTATTATCTTTCCGACCCGACTCACTCCGCATCCTCACCCGCGAGCTGCTTTGTGCGTTCGGCAAGAATCAGTCCTTCGATAATTTCATCCATATCGCCGTCGATAAACTGCGGCAGTTTATAAATTGTCATGCCGATTCTGTGATCCGTAACGCGTCCCTGCGGGAAGTTGTAGGTTCGGATTCTTTCGCTTCTGTCGCCGGAACCGACTTGACTTTTGCGCGCCGAGGCTTCTTTTGCCGCGGCTTCCGCGCGATACATTTCATAAAGACGGCTTTTAAGCACCTTCATTGCCTGTTCTTTATTGCGGCCCTGGCTGCGCTCATCCTGGCTTTGAACAACAAGCCCCGTCGGAAGATGCGTTATTCTTATCGCGCTCTCCGTTTTGTTGACGTGCTGCCCGCCCGCGCCGCTTGAACGATAAGTGTCTATGCGCAAATCTCCGGGATTGATTTCAACGTCAATATCCTCCGCCTCGGGAAGCACCGCAACCGTTGCCGCGCTTGTGTGGATCCGCCCCTGAGTCTCCGTTTCGGGCACTCGCTGAACCCTGTGCACTCCGCTCTCGTATTTCATTCGGGAATATGCACCGCGGCCGTTGAGGCTGAACGTGGCTTCCTTAATCCCGCCCATTTCCGTTTCGGCAATATCGATGAGCTCGTATTTGAAATTATGCCGCTCGGCATAGCGTTGATACATGCGCATCAGCACGGCGCCGAACAGTGCCGCCTCATCCCCGCCCGTGCCCGCGCGTATTTCCATAATAACGTTTCGTTCATCGTTTTTATCCTTCGGAAGCAAAAGAATCTTAAGATTCTCCTGCTGCTGCGCCGCTTTATGGGAAAGCTCCGCAAGCTCCTCTTCCGCAAGGGTTCGCATCTCCTGCTCGGTTTCTTCCGAATCGAGCATCGCCCTGCAATCCGCAATGCCGCGTTCCGTTTCAAGGTATTCATCGTAAGCGGTAATTATCGGTTCAAGCGTTGAATGCTCTTTGACCAGCTCACGCCATGCGTTCATATCCGCCATGACCTCCGGGGAGGCGATTTTTTCCGCAAGCTGCTCATAATGCAGCTTCATCTGTTTAAGTCTGTTCAGCATATCCTGTTATCTTTCATATGTTTGGGCAATTGTTCAACCCCGATTCAATCTTTTTTCAACAACCACCACGCGATCGTTTCCGCAAATGTCCGAAAGCACGGAAACAGCTCCGTCATTCGCAAAAAGCTCTGAAACCGCCGCGCCCTGATCAAAGCCTGTTTCAAGCAGCAGCACGCCGCCGGGGTTCAAAAGACATGAATAACCCTTCCGAATGCGCCTGTAAAACTCCAATCCGTCCGCACCGCCGTCAAGTGCAATCATCGGTTCGCGCAAAACCTCCGGCTGAAGCGAGTGAATAACATCGGTGCATATATAAGGCGGATTTATTGTTATAATGTCGAACCCGCTTGCCCGCTCTTTTGCAAAGGGCAGCGCGGCCTCGAAAAGGTCGCCCTGTCTGCACATGCAAAGCTCCCCGACGCCGTTTAATTGAATGTTTTTTTCCGCAACGGAAACAGCCTCGGGGCTTATGTCGCAAAGCAGCGCGGGAACGCCCGTCCGCTTTGCAATTGAAATTCCTATGCAGCCGCTGCCCGTGCAGACATCCAAAAGAAATTTTACGGGTGCAGTTGTGTTCTTTCGTTCTGAAATTATTCTTTCCGCTGCTTCGACAAGCGTTTCCGTATCCGCACGCGGAATCAGCACGTTTTCGTTCACCGTGAACGGCAGTCCCATGAACTCCCACTCGCCGATTATGTATTGCAGCGGCTCATGATTTTTTCTGCGCATTATGCAGCTTTGAAGCTTTTTCAGCGCATCGCCCGGCATTTCATCCGCAAGTTCAAACGTGTACAATCTGCGTTTTCCAAGGCAAAATGCCGCAAGCTGGCGCGCTTCAAACTCCGCATCTTCAAGGCTCGTTTCAACGAGCTCCTTTCGGGCAAGTGCAACGGCATCGCGAATTGTCATTGCGCCTCGGCCGCCGTTTCCGCTTTTGCTTCAGGTTCCGCATTTCCGGCACCTTCCGTGTTTTCGGCTTCTGCCGCTTCAGTGTTTTCCGGCGGCTCCGCTGTGTCGGCGGGTTGCGGGTTTTCGGGTTCATCCGCAAGTTTATTATAGTAATCGCAGCTTCTTTCACCCATTGCAATATAAAATGCCGCAATTGCAACCTCAAGCATATCCTCGGTGGGTTCTTTCGTTGTGATAAGCTGCAAGCCCATGCCGGGAGCGCGAACAACTTTTGCAAACCAGCCGTCACTCTTTGCCGCTGCACGCAGCACCTCGTAGCTTATGCCCGCAATGAGCGGAATGCAGATTATGCGGACGCCGAAGCGGAAAAGGAATTCAAGAATGCTGTTCTGAATTTCAAATTTGAATCCGTAGATGAACACGGCATCGATAACGGTAAGAAACAGAATCGATATCGCCATCACAAGGAAAAGATAATTCGTTCCGCAGCGCGGATGCAGCCGGCTGTATTTTTTCGCGCGGGCGGGAACAAGTTCATCCTCCGCTTCATAGCAGGCAATTGTTTTATGCTCCGCACCGTGATACATAAAAAGCCGCTTCATGTCTTTTATGCAGGAACAGCCGAAAAGATAACCGATATAAATTCCCACGCGCAAAATACCCTCGACGAGCGAACGCCAAAGGCTCTTTGTCTGCCCGAAAATCATCGACGAAATCAACTGCGGAAGAAGCACAAAAAGCCCGACAGCAAGCGCAACGCCAAGCACAAGCGCAACTGTTATTGCGATTTTTTCAACGGATTTTCCGAAAGTTTGCGCAAGCCATTTTTCGAATTTTGTCGGTTCTTCATCCGCAAACGCATCTTCGCCGTACATTTTTGCGGAATCCATCGTTGTGGACATGCCTGTTGTGAGCGATTCAACAAGCGCAACAACTCCGCGAATTATAGGCAGGCCCCAAAAAGTGCCCTTCTGCGCTTTTGAAACCTGATTTTTGTAACTTGCAACAATTTTTCCGTCCGCGCGGCGCACTGCCATTGCAATACCCTTGTCGGATTTCATCATAACGCCTTCCATAACGGCCTGACCGCCGACAGCGCATTTTCTCATAATATCACACCTTTCTTCGTTATATTTCGTTATGTTTCGTTAGTTTTTTGTTAAGTTCAATATTTAGGAACAAACACTCCGAATAAATTTCGGCGGGGGAGCAAAGATTATTGCCCCTCCGCTTTGCGGTTCTTCCCGGATTTATGCCTTTGTCCAGCTTGTGCCTTCCTTCGAATCCTTAAGCGTAACGCCTTTTTCTGCAAGCTCCGCACGAATTTCGTCCGCACGGGCATAGTTTTTGTTCTTTTTTGCCTCTGCGCGTTCGCGAATGAGTCCTTCAACATACCGAACAAACTCATCCGAATGCTCTTCCGCAGTGTTCGTGCCGCCCGAAAGCAGATTAAGTGAAAGCACCCTGTCAAAATCCGCAATAATTGCACGTTTTGTCGCGCCGTTCACATCCGAATCCTTCAGAAGATCGTAAAGCACCGTCAGACCGAGTGAAGTGTTCAAATCGTTGCCCACTTTTTCGATAAAGCGGCGGCGGTAATCTTCAAACTGTGCCGCATTCGTTTCGCCCTCTTGAGGTATGCCCGCAATGCGGTTGAGCAGCCTTTCGTAAGCAGCTTTTGAATTATCCAGCGTATCGTAGCTGAATTCAAGCGGCTTTCTGTAGTGGCTTTGCAGGCAGAACATTCTGTATACAAGAGGGTCGTAACCCTTTTCCTGCAAAACGGAAACCGTCAGGATATTGCCCTTCGACTTGCTCATTTTGCCCTCACGGTCATTCAGGTGCTGAACATGGAACCAGTGGCTGCACCACGGATGCCCGACGGCCGCTTCACTCTGCGCAATTTCGTTTGTGTGATGCGGGAAAATATTGTCCACACCGCCGCAATGCAGGTCGAGATACTCGCCGAGATGCTTCATGCTGATTGCAGAGCACTCGATATGCCAGCCGGGGTAGCCGACGCCCCACGGGCTGTCCCATTTCAATTCCTGAGAATCGAATTTGGATTTTGTGAACCAAAGCACAAAGTCTGACTTGTTGCGCTTGTTTCCGTCCTCTTCAACATCGCTGCGCACACCCACAAGCAAGTCATCCGACGAATGCCCCGTGAGCTGATAATAATCCTTGAGTTTGGAGGTGTCAAAATAGATATTTCCGCCCGCTTCGTATGCATAGCCGTTCTCAAACAGCTTTTCGATAAGTTTTATGTATTCGGCAATGCAGTTCGTCGCAGGTTCAACAACATCGGGAGTTTTGATGTTCAGCTTGCGGCAATCGTCAAAGAACGCATTCTCATAGAATTTTGCAAGCTCCATAACGGTTTTGCCCTCGCGCTTCGCACCGGAGACCATCTTGTCTTCGCCGGTGTCACCGTCGCTTGACAGATGCCCCACGTCCGTTATGTTCATCACACGCTTCACATCATAGCCGATATAGCGCAGGAATTTTTCGAGCACATCCTCCATGATATAGGAGCGGAGGTTGCCGATATGCGCAAAACGATAAACGGTCGGGCCGCAGGTATACATGCTGACCTTGCCCGCCTCGCGCGGCACAAACTCGTCCACGCGCTTTGTGAGAGTGTTATATAAATAGAATTTTTCCATGTTCTTCATTTCCTTTCAAGAAAAACTTAAAAAAGTTTTGCTGCCGCACAGCTCAGTCAAGCAGCATATCGTTCTGTTTTATCCACCCGAGCCTGCGCATTATTTCGCTGAAAAGCAGCGAAAGCGCAGCGGGAGCAGCAATATGCAGCAGCAGCACGCGAAGCAGTATCGACCACCACTCGCTGCCGTTTTGAAGCATTGTCGTAAACGTTCCTATCTGACCCACAAATCCGCAGGTACCCATGCCGCCCGAAATGCCCTCGTTCAGCATTTGGAACACCGTTGTTCCGAACGGTCCGAGTATCGCGCTTGCAAGCGTCGGCGGAACAAGGATTGCAGGATGACGCAATATATTCGGCACCTGAAGCATTGATGTGCCGAGTCCCTGAGAAACAATGCCGCCCCAGCGGTTTTCGCGGAAGCTTGAAACCGCAAAACCGACCATCTGGCATGAGCAGCCGATCGTTGCGGCACCCGCTGCAAGCATAAGCCCGGTTTTAACATCCGGTGCGGCATTTGCCGTTACAAATATCATGGAGGCAATTGCGGCACTTGAAATCGGAGCCGTCAGAATGATGCCCATAACAACGGAAACTATGATGCCCATCGGAATCGGGTTCAGATAGGTTGCTTTGCCGATTATGTAACCGAGCCACTTCATAAATGCACCGAGCGGTGCCCCGAGAAGCACGCCCACAACGCCGCCCGTCAGCAGCACCGCAATGGGAACAAGAAGAATATCAACCTTTGTTTTGCCTTCAACAAGCCTTCCGATTTCGATTCCGATAACGGCAGCAATATAAGCCCCGATAGGACCCGCGCCGCCTGCGCCGCTTGTATAACCTATCGCTCCGGCAACGACCGCAGCGCAGAGCGTCAGAGCTTTCGCACCAAGCCCGACAGCAATCGCCGCGCCGATCGCACCGCCGACAACAAAGCCGTTCTGCGCAACCTTCACAATCGGGTCAAGAATGCCCGAAAGTGCGGGAATACGCGCAAATTGCGCAATTATCGTGCCGATGAGCAGAGAGGCGAAAAGACCCTTTGCCATTGCTCCGAGAGCCTTAATAAAGTACCTGTCCGCATAATGCTTCACGATGTTTCCGAAGCTGCGTTTCGTGTCTGCACCGCAGGGAGCTGCCGTTTCTTCCGAAAGAGCGATGTTCTCGTTGTTTTCCATTGCTTGCCTCACTTAATTCAAGTTGTTTTTTGTGTTTATATCCGCAGGACTTCCGCAAAAAGCTCCGCCGGATTCAGCCTTCAGCCAAAGTTCAATCGATTGCGGAGCTGTTCCGCGAATTACTTTTTAACGTCGTCTATTGTGGGTTCATCATCGTCAAACTCGAACGCCGCCTTGGGTGCGCGGGGTACGCCGCCTCCCGGCTGCTGCTGAGCTTCGCGCTTTGCGTTCTTGTCAACGTATTTGCCCGTCCAGATGATCGCCGCAACAAACACGGCGCAGAGCAGACCGAACAGAATCATGCTGACCGTTTGCAGCTTGCCGAAACCGTCCAAAGCGGAAACGACGCCCGCCGCAATCATGATGACAGCCGCTGCAAGGCAGCTTATGCGCATTGCCTTTTTGTGTTTTGCTTCCATGCCCTCTTTTACAAACTCGGCATCAAAAATTCTGCCGCGGCCGGAAATTGCGGAATAGAGCAGATACAGACCGATAACGAACATCACAATGTCGAAAAGGCTCACCGATTGACGGTTGACATTGAGCTTTACAGTCTCTTTCAATTCGCTGCCGTTGGCGCAGGATGCATTAATGCGAATCTCGCCGAGAACGGAGGATTTCACAAACAGATAGCCGTTTTTTTCGTTGATTTCATAAGTGAATTTATCTGAAGATGCCGGCGTTTCCGAAAGGTTTCCGTCCTTATCCTTTTCAAAAAGCTCAACGGTATATTTAACCGTGTTGTCTTCGGCCGTGTCAGCTTTCGGTGCGTCCGGAGCAGTTGTCAAATCCGGTGCGGCTGTCACATCCGGTGCGGCTGTCGCATCCGGTGCGTCTGTCGCATACGGTGCGTCTGTATCCAAAGCATCGGAACCGCTGTCGGTCTTATCGGTCAAAATTTTATACATATTGTCTTCATAGCAGAAGAATCCGACCGCTGTGTTGACGTTCACCTGAATCGACTGCACATTTTGCGCAAAGGTAAGCTGCCTGTCGGCATATGCAACGGTTGAATCGTCCTCTGCATTGATACTCGGCTGTTTGCCGCTGCCCATCATGCAGCCTGTCAGCGCAAGACAGAGCGCAAGCACTGCTGCGATAAGAGCCGCAATGCGCACATTGTGTTTTTTGTTTCCTGATTTCATATTGTAAATCCTCCTGTATTCTGCCTTTCAGACATTTTAATTTTTATGTTTAATGCCGCATTCGTTCCGTCTCTTCGCGGCACGGGGTTCACTGTTTTGTTTCCTCCGCATTTACACAGCGCATGAACTCATCGGAAACACGCATTGCCTTGCAAATCGCCAGCGCATCACGCGGCGGATTCACATCGCTTGCAACGCGATACAAGCCGTAGTCCATGAGCTTCGGCAGCACGGAAGCCCTCGAAGCATCGTTTCCCGCCAATGCTGCATCAAGCACGGCAGGTTCAACGTTTTTGAGCCCGATGACCTGATAATGCATGGGCGCACAGCACGCAACATCATCGAAATGCGTTGTTATCAGCGCAAAACAGCCGCGTCGATTGTTGAAATACTTCACTGCCGCCCGCACAAGCGCCGCACCTTCGTGCGGGTTCGTGCCGCGCGCAAACTCATCAAGCAGAACGAGTGCAGTGCTTTCGGTTTTTATTTCGGAAAGAATGCCGTCAAAATGAATCATCTCCCCGCCGAAACTCGAAAGTCCGCCCAAGCTGTCCTCCATATCCTCACAGAGCAAGTGTATGCCGGCAAAATGCGGCAATTCGGCTTCCCCGCAAAAAACGGGGAAACCGCACAGCGCAAGCAGCACGTTCAGCGCAAGCGTTTTGACCGCAACGGATTTTCCGCCCATGTTTGCGCCCGTGATAACGGTTGAACCGGATAAAAGCTCAATGCTGACCGGAGTAAACTTTCGCCCCGACGAGTGCAGTGCATCGGCTGTCTGCGGGTTAATCATTTCGTTAAGAAGAACCCGCTGCCCGTTTGCATAAACTTTCGGAATGCTGCCGCCCCTGCTGCACATAAGCCTTGCTTTTGCAAGCGCAAAATCGAACCTTGCAATGCTTTTAATCACCTGCTCCGCCTCGTTGGAATATGCAGCAAACGCTTTTGTCATCTCCGTGCGAATGCGCAGTTCTTCGCTCTCCTCCCTTGCGG
>OLJF01000783.1_pt1 | contig 26077 bp, 5 predicted proteins | sample 1609751 | NCBI WGS metagenome assembly OLJF01 (sample SAMEA4350171, study PRJEB24818) | metagenome | biome: human; feature: gut; material: faeces | place: Denmark | collected 2013-09
AAGAATGCTTTGTGAGAAAGATGGAAAACGGGATAGTGGCACAGAGTGAAGAATCTGTTACTTCTGCTGACGTCCTCCCGTCTTTCTCATCACGGGTACAGATCCTTCGCTTGCGCTCAGGATGACGTTTAGCGTTTCCTATCATTATGACGCTTAACGTTTTCCATCATAGTGCTGCTTAATGTTTACCGTCATTATGACGACTTCCGTACCCCGTCATTCAGAGCTTTGGCAAAAATACCGTATGAGAAAGCAGGGAGGCAGCAATATGATACAAAGCGAAGAATCTGTTACTCTGATGACAGCTTACCATCTTCCTCATCATGCCAGCAGATCCTTCGCTCGCGCTCAGGATGACACCTTTTGTTCTTCGTCATTATGACACTTTCCGTTCCCCATTGTTAGTGACGTGCTTTCCCAAAATCGTCATTCTGAACGAGGGCAAGAATGCTTTGTGAGAAGGATGGGAAATGGGATAATGGCACAGAGTGAAGAATCTGTTACTTCTGCTGACGTTTTACCGTTTTCCTCACCGCGGCAGCCGATTCTTCGCTAATATGCATAATGACGCCTTCTGCCCTGTCAGCCCTGTGACTGCTGCCTTTTGCCGAAGAAAGAGGGTCGCTCAAATTTAAAATATTTTCCCCATAACTATTGACAAGGAAATCCTCATTCGCTAAAATAATCACAATATTTAAAAGTGCTGACGGAAAAAAGTAAATTTCCTTTCCCGGCGCAGAGAACCGATGGATGGTGAAAATCGGTGCGGGCAGGAGGTCGAAGTTCTTTCCCGAACTGCTTTGCTGAAATAACAGTAGGCATTGCCGGAGTGGCTCACGTTAAGCGGCTGAGAGTTGATCTGATGAAGTAGGGTGGTACCACGGAATATCCGTCCCTTGGGTGCCGCCTTTTTTGTTTTTCATCAGATAAACAGGGTGGTACCGCGATGAGTCCCGTCGTCCCTTGCAATTGGCAGGGGACATTTTTTATAGGACAGAAGTGCAGTAGAAAGAGAGGGCTCTCAAATGAAAAAATGGATGAAACTTACGGCGGCGGCAGTGGCAGCAGCTTTGCTCTATGGATGCGGAGGAAGCGGTGGCGGAGAGAAGAAAATGGCTGACGGGAAGAAACAGATTGCTGTGGTGCAGGTGATGCAGCATGGTTCTCTTGATGCGGCCAATCAAGGATTCCTTGACGGCTTGAAAGAAAGGGGCTACGGAGTGGACAAAATTTCAGTAGACCAGCAGAATGCCCAGGGAGACCAGTCAAATTTAAAGACTATCGCGGATCGTTTCAAGGCCAATCGTCCTGATCTCATCTGCGCGATTTCCACGCCTGCCGCACAGGCGGTAGCCAATGAAATTCATGACCTGCCCATCATCGGATGCGCCATTACCGATTTTGAAACGGCAAAGCTGGTGAAATCAAACAGTAAACCTGGAACAAACGTAACCGGCGTCAATGACCGCGGCCCTGTGGAGAAGCAGGTGGATATGGGGCTTAAGTTTCTTCCTGCGGCAAAACGTCTCGGACTGATTTATTCCTCCAGCGAAGTGAACAGCCAGATCCAGGCAAACCAGGCAAAAGCCCATGCGGCGTCCCTCGGCCTTACTGTGGTGGAGCGGACCGTTTCCTCCGTCAATGATATCCAGCAGGCGGCGGAATCCATGGTGGGACAGGTGGATTTCATCTATGTTCCTACGGACAACGTGATCGCTTCTTCCATTCCCACTTTGGTCAAGGTGACGGATCCCGCGAAGATTCCTGTATTCGTAGGTGCGGACAGCATGGCGAAAGACGGCGCGCTCGGCTCGCTCTCCGTGGATTTCTACAAGTCCGGTATACAGGCAGGACATATGGCAGCGGATGTACTTGATGGGAAAATCAAAACGCAGGATACTGCCGTAGAGGATCCTGAAGTGCTGGAAGTCATTATCAATAAGAAATCGGCAGAAACTTTGGGACTTGCGATTCCTGAAGAATATAAGAATGCGAAGATGGTGAGATAAAAAAAGCGGGACGGGAAAATAAAAAGCAGATACGATATGTGGAATGATCAATCGGGCATAAAGCATTTTCTGTCCCATGTCACAAAGATTTGGTATTTCAAAAAAATTTTACAGACCGGTGATTAAAAGAGAGTTGTGAATGATTTCTCATTCCTACAGCTCTTTTTTGATGGACACATAATATCGGGAATAAGGAATTGAAACCGAAGAATACAGCTTGGCTTTCAAAATCGGGAATCTTACAGTCTATTATACACAGCACATTCAAATACAATGGCGGTGTTGTACAAAACTTGATTTTGATTACAGATCCTTACTATTAAGGAATAAATTATGTATTGTCACCAAGTGATAGAAATATTAGCTGTATATTGTAAAAAATATGGCATAGTGATATCATAAAAGTGGATATTCTTAAGGCAAATGTGTTTAGGCATTAAGAATTTAACCTTTATATCCTGCATGCAGGAATCACACAAAATTATATAAGGAAAGCAGTCGTGGGGAATCCGGTTAGAATCCGGAACTGTCCCGCAACTGTAGAGGGAGTTTTGCGGCTGTAAGCCTTTCACAGAGGGGCCGCAGGATGAGGAACTGAGTCAGAGTGCCACCTGCTTTCTATGAGATTGGCGTAACTTGCGAGGCATGAGTTAATGCATAGGAAGCTGGTGCTGTATTTTTGGTATGGCAGAAGTCTTCTATGTATCTTTCTTATGCCTCGTTTTATAAATTTATGGTATGAGCGTACCATAAGTTAAAAATTAAAAATAAATTTTTTGTGTGCGGGGAAATGCCGCGGAAGCGGCGCATATCTGTTTTATATTCTTTTAGTTATGAGGAGAATCAGGATGAAGAAGACATTGGTAATGGCGGCTGCAGCAGTTTTAACCGGAAGCATGGCATACCCTTCGCTGGCAGAGGAGTATGTTTTTGAGATGGCGCCCGTTGTTGTCACAGCGAATCGCATGAATGAAAATTTGGTGGATGCCAGGGCCGATATCAGTGTAGTTACGAGCCGGCAGATTGAAAAACTCCATCTGAATACCGTGGAAGATGCGCTGCGTACAGTTCCGGGGACACAGTATCTGAATTATGGCGGAAATGGATTGAATGCCAATTTAAGCGGGATCCGGATTAATGGAAGCAAGGATATTATACTGCTTGTGGACGGCGTACGTGTAACCGATTTCAACGGAGCGAATAATTCAGGGTATATGTATTCTTCTCTGCTGAATAATATGGACAATGTCGAACGTATTGAAGTGCTGCGCGGCAGTGCCGGCGCGCTGTATGGAAGCGGCGCCAAAGGCGGTGTGATCAATATCATCACTAAGAATCCCGGGGAAAAGAAAACGACCGTGGATATAGCCAGAGGAACCGGCGGACGGGAAATATATAAGCTGACCACTATGGGGAGAGTAGGGAAGTTTTCCTACATGGCCTATTATGACAAACTGCTGATAGGTGATACCAAATCCGGTGACGGAAAGCTATGGCCCGGGCACACCCATACCTTATCGGACGGAGTGAAATTTGCTTATGATTTTACTGATAAACATTCTCTTTCCTTAAGTTATGACAAAATGAAGTCAAGATATAGAGGATATGATTTTGTGTATTCAAACCGGTATCATGGCGATTATAAGTCCGATATGCTGACTCTGCAGGATAAGATATCCATCGGGAAGCATTGGGATAACCAGTTTACTTACCGCCGGAATAAAGTAAAGACAAATTATTTTCAGGATTATGACATGAATGCGCAGTCCAATTGGGGGATAAGCAGCGACTATACTTATGACATCATCGGCGAGCAGGTGAGCTTCCATGATGAATGGAACCGGCTGACTTTTGGTGTGGATTATTCAAAGGGAAGGGACAATGTTCTTCGGGCGGCAGGATTTGACGTAAATGGGAATCCGGTCAAAACGAACCACTGGTATGAAAATTATTCTTTTTATATACAGGAAGATTGGAATTTCCTGCCCCGGTGGTCTCTTTCCGGAGGCCTGCGGCATGACCGCCCTGAGACAGATCAATACACTGCCGATTTTTCCAGTCATACATCCAAAAGCTATCGTTTGAGCTATGAAATTACACCTAAGGATACAGTGTATGCGGGACGCAATGATTTCTACATTCTGCCGGGGCTTGATGTTCTTTATATTCCCCAGTATGGAAATGCCAAGGTCAGACCGGCTTATGGATATACGGATACCATCGGCTACAGCCATGTATTCAGCGATAAGACTATGTTTACCTTTAACTGGTTCAGAACAAAAGATGAACAATCTATCGGATATGATACTTCATCAAAAAAATATAAAAACTTTAATCAGGGTGTTTCAAGAGGATGGAATGCCCAGCTGATTTCGCAGATCGGGAGTAAATGGAGCGCCAATGTAGGATGGGCGCATTTGTACTCCAATGTTCCTGGGGATAATTTTTCTCTCGGATATTCGCCGAAAGATAAACTTACTTTTGACATGATCTATCACAATAAGAAGTTCACCGGAGGTCTGGACGGATTCTATTTTATCCGGAGAAAGAACCCGGTAAACGGTGATTTGAAAGGGTGGCCGAACGATAAATACGGAATTTATAATTTGAGCTTTAATTATGAACCGAGAAAAGATTTTAATTTTTATCTGAAAATCAATAATATTTTCGATAAACTTTGGGCGGAGCATACAGATGTCATATGGAGCGACCATACGCCGGGAACATGGTATTCCATGCCGGGGCGCACATGGCTGTTCGGCGTGAAGATGGAAGTGTAAGGCATAGATCGTTGTAGTGGAGAAAAGGCGGGATAATGATGAAATATGTGTATGGCAGAAAAAAGTGGCTGGCAGCCGGTATAGCAGCATTGCTTATCAGCGGCACCGGAGCAGTTTCGGATGTGCTGGCGGCGCCGGTTTATACTTCCGGTATCACGACCAAGGCAAAAAAAGATAAGGCAACTTTCGGAAGTGCCTATAAAGTGGAAAACGGTGTTAATAAGTATAACTTGGAAGACGGATCAAAAATCAGTATCCACGGCACTTATCACGCTGAGGGTATTACGCCGGGGAAAGGAACGACATCCGTTGTCACCGTGGGTGACGGGACAGGAACGCTGTCCATTGATACTTCCAGCAGCGAAGCAGGAAATTCGCAGGGGGCGGGGATTCTCGCATCTGACGGGAGCCGGCTGACCATAAACGGGAACCTGCAGATTAAGACTTACGGAGGCAGCTGTTTTGCCGACGGTATTTACATGATGCGTGCCGGCACCGGTACAGGGGCCAAAGCGAACATTACTATCAACGGCAACGTATATATAGGGGATCCGGCAGCCGTTGGAGAACCTCCGGATTCCTCTTCCCGGGACGCGAAATGGGGAGTCAATGCGGCGGAAATACATGGCGGTTACGGGCCGGACGGCCATGTTCCGGGATGGGCGGATGAATATACCGGTGCCCGCTGGCAACCTACGGGGGTTGATGTGGATATGTCGGACGGCAGCTCCATTGATCTCAACGGCGATGTGTACTTGGCTGTCCGCGGCTCCGCAATGAAGACGGATCCGTATTACAAGTCTGCCGGCATGGATGACTATGATATCGCTGTTATTAACGCCAATAAAGGGAATGTGACCATAGTGACGCCGACAAGCGATAAAGAGAGTTTTTATGCCCTTGCCAGTTACGGCGGCACTATCAATGTGAATATGGCAGGAGCGGACGCGGCTTCCCATAAAGTGAATATCAAGGGGAATATCATTGCCATGCGGGATGATAAAGACCACAACGGACAGCCTTACTTTTTCCAGAATGGCCGTATCAATCTGGCTTTGGCAAACAGTGATTCCCAATGGATCGGTGTGGTGGACAACAGCGGATCTGATCAGGCGGGAGAAGTAAATCTCTGGCTGCAGAACGGAGCCGTATGGAAACACAGCTCTCCATCGCGGACCAATGGGCTTCAGGTAGAAAAAATGCCCCAACCGAGCGTATTCCACTATGGGAAATATGACGGAGTATCCCATGTGAACCAGTTGGTGGGCGGAAACTCCGCCGATAAGGCAGGCATCATTTATCCTGAAGAAGTATCGGAAATCCACGTGACGAATTATAGCGGACATGTCAAAGTTATTTATACTCACGAGGGAGATGGCGGTACGACCGCATCTTACCGCGGAGGCGATTTCCGGATAAAGAAAGCAGCTGCCGGTTCGGGAATTGTTGTATCCACTAATAACGCAGGTATTGATATGAATAATGGCGATGCTGTATGGAAAGCATTGAACGCGGTGGCGGGGAAGATATATTATGAGGGATCCGTGGACGGCGAGAGTAATCTGGCGGGTAAGGCAGAAATCGCGGAAGGGCTGACCGCGTCATCAGCATCTGCCAAATTAGCGGATATGAAGTATAAGAAAGACAACCACGGGCAGGGATATGTAGAAAAAGGATCAGCACCGAACCCGAATCCGAATCCAAACCCGAATCCGAATCCAAACCCGAATCCAAACCCGAATCCGAACCCGAATCCGAATCCGAACCCGAATCCGAATCCGAATCCGAATCCACCGACACCACCGGTTCCACCGATTGTCCATGGGGATAATGAGACGGCGCTGATGAAAGGTGGACGCAGCGTGCTGACTGATTCCGCTTTGGAGTGGAGAGATGACGCCATGCAGGGGATGCTTCGTTTGGACATGCTCCGCTATCGAAGCGGCATGGAGGGTGCATGGGGAAGAGTTTATGGCGGCAGATGGAAATATGACGGAAACGGTATCGGAATAAAAGAAAACTATTGGGCAGGCGAAGCCGGGTACGACCGCCGTTACCCCAATAACTGGCGTGCAGGTATATCTCTGGATTACAGAGATGGAAAGGGCAAGTATGATTTTGGCGGAAGAGGCGATAGCAAACTGTATGCCCTGTCGCTCTACGGCTCGAAAGATCTTGCCCGGGGCGCCTTTGTGGATATGATCGTCAAAGGGGGTTATATAAAGAATAAGTTTACCCTGTATGACAGAGGAAGAAATCAGTTTACGGGATCATCTACCGCCAGAGGTTACAGTGTGGCAGGGAGATATGGAAAGCGCTTCGGAACGGGAGATTTCTACTGGCAGCCGCAGATCCAGTTCACCTGGGCGCATTTGGAACCTGATGAATACGATGTTTCCAATAAAAGCGCCGTGATGACTGTGAAGGGGCAGTCTTTTGACAGTTATGTGGCGAGGGCAGGTATTGAAGCAGGACGTATCGGTTCTTTCGGTGATCTGTATGTAAGAGCGGGCATTGCCCATGAATTCGGCGGCAGAATTAAAGCGTCCTATTCCGCTGCTGACGGCGGTACTAAGGAAACCAGCTATGATTTAAAGGATACCTGGGGGGAATTAACGGTAGGCGGCACGTATAATCTGTCACCTGTAAGCCGTATTTATATAGATGTGACAAGAGGATTTGGCGGGGACTGGAAACGGGAGTGGCAGCTGAATGCCGGTTTCCGGTGTGAGTTCTGAGAAAGGCGGTGCGGAAGTAGTGTGGCAAACAGCAGGTATCGTGACGGTTCCGGCTGCGGTATAATACCCTGCTGCAAGGAAGCGGGGTATATATTTCATATTTCTGAAAAATAGAAAGATGGAGGAGCAGATTATGAAAGAATGTTCGAAATGGAAATCGGGGAAACGGTTTCTGACAGCGGCAATTACATTGTCATTACTCGGCAGTCTTGGTTTGTATAGTCCGGCGGCATATGCCGAAGAAGATTTTGAGGAGTACACTGGCAGCATAACAGGAAAGGAAGATAACGCGTCTGAATATGTTATGGCCCACATAACAAAGGATGGCGGGAAAAATTATAAATTTACCGATGATTCTCTTATAAAAACGAATCAAGGCGTCAAAGTGGGAGATTTGGATTATCCTGTAAATATTGACGCATCAGGGCATGTTTTAAAGTTTTATGGACATGTAAATGACAAACATACCCTTGTTCATGCGGTGGAAGCAAACTCTAAAAAAGGGGTTACTATTACTGCTAAAAAGTTGATTATTGACGCAGGGAATACAAAGAGTCGCGCTGAAGGAATCAGTGTAGGCGGGCAGGGCGGAACGAATAAGGATGCACCGTACAGGTTGACGATTAATGGAGATACGGATATCAGGGCTCATGGCGCCAATTACGGACTGGGCATGTATCTGTGCGGCAATGCGGAAGTCACCGTCAATGGGAACGTGACGATGAATACCCATGATGAAAAGAATCCCTGGGCGGTTTATGTGGAAAATGACGGTGGTTTCAGCTATTATGGCGGTTCCGCCATCTATGCCGGAAATAATTATGAACTTCAGTTGGGACCGAAGCTGACCGTTAACGGACTGGTGGATCTGAAAGTGAATGCCAATGGTGTATTTGCCAATGGCGGGCATTCGGATATTTACTTCCGCGGCGGAAATATAGAAATCAATAAAGATAATACCAAAGGATATTATGCGCTTCTGGCAGAGTGCGCCACTACCACGATGAATATGGAACGGGATGAAAATAAAGTGCCTGTCAGAGCCGGGAGTGCCAAAGTTACGATAAAAGGGAATGTAGGCGCATCCGCCGGCGCGATCAATGTGGCTGAGCCGGAGCCTTATACCCGTGTCAATCTGGGGCTGGCTACGCCTGATTCCAGCTGGACGGGGGTCGCTTATAATGCGTTTAAAGATGAAGGCAATGACGCCGGCGGCAAGAAATTTTTTGGAGAAATTAATCTGTGGCTGCAGAATGGTGCCTCCTGGACGAATGAAGCCTGGGGCGAACCGCCTGATGCTTATTTCGGAGAGGATTTTTCGGAAAGTCATCTGAAACGGCTGGTCGGCGGGGAAAGCGCCGATAAGGCGGGTCATATTTTCCAGAAACCCGGAGAGGATGAAGACAGCGAAGGCATTAATATCCGCGTAGACGATTATAAGGGATTTACAAACGTATACTATGGGCATAAGGATGAGAAACCCACGGATATCCTCGGCGGGACTTTTACCGTGACTAAAGCGCAGCCCGAATCGGGAATTACTCTGATTACCGACAGCAAGGGTCTTAATGTGGATTCGTCCAAAGCAGCAGATAAGAATCTGGCCAGCGCAACTCTGAATGCTTTGGCGAATAAGCTGTTTTATACCGCGTATAAAAATGGGGAAACCAATCTTGCCGGTAAAGTGGAAATTGCCGAGGGACTGACGTCTTCCAGCCTGTCCAAACGTATGGAAGATGTGACGTTCAAGGAATCCAATGGTCAGGGGCAGTACCTCTATACACCGGCTTCGGATATTCCTGAAGAACAGACAGAAACGGCATTTACCGATACTATCACCGGCGTAAAGGCGAAGGACATGAAGTATGTCAATACCGGTGTGCGTAAAGAAGATGGTACATACAAATTCACAAAGGATTCTGAAATTACTGTTGCCGCAGGCGGACCTGCAGTAAAAGTAGAAGAAGATGTCATTATCCGGGCTGATGGAAAAGCACTGAAAATGAAGACGGTGGAAGGCAGCGGTACAGTCTACGGAATCAACCAGTCTACTGCGAAGAAAGCAGAAATCACCGCGAAGAACCTGGATGTAGAAGTGACAAGCACATCCCGTGCTGAAGGCATCCATATGGCAAACAGCAATGCAGCTATCCGGCCCGAAATGACGATTAATGGAAATGTCAATCTGAAAGTAAGCGGAACAGCCAATACACTGGGTGCTTATATCCAGGGAAACAGCAGATTGACTGTTAATGGAAATGTGACAGCCGATGTGGACGGACACAATGGCGGCTTTAGTTATTATGGGGCAACCGGACTATACTCCACCAGTAATATGGGGCCCAATTCTATGGGAGCTGATATCACAGTCAATGGAAATGTAGACCTGAAAGGCAAAGCCCATGGTATTTTTGCCAATGCCGGCGGCAGCAAAGTGACAGTCAACGGCGGCGGCAGCATTGAAGTGGACAAGGCATCGACAAATCCCTATGCGGCTATCCGTGCAGAAGACGGTATTGTCAACATGAATGTCAAGCTTGACAGCAACGGAAATGCCGTAGGAAGCCTTGACAAGAAAGTCAATATTAAGGGAAATCTGGCGGTAACGACCGGTGCTGTCAATGAGGTGGATAAGAAAGGCACTTTGTCACAGATTAATCTGGGACTGACCACGTCGGATTCTACACTCCAAGGGGTTGTGTATAATGCATTCCCCGATGAAGGGAAGAAAGCAGGAGAGTTGACCTTCAAAGGGGAGGCCAATCTGTTCCTTGCCAACGGTGCCGCATGGATGAATGAAAAGTATGGAGATACCGGAACATCCTGGGGCGGCAAAAACTTCGAAGGCAGCCATCTGACAAGACTTGCCGGCGGAGTAAGTGCGGATAAGGCAGGACAGATCTTCCAGAAAGACACAGGAAATATCACCGTAGATAACTATAGCGGTTACACGGATGTATATTATGCACACGAAGAAACAGCGCCGAAAACCATGATCGGCGGAGATTTCATCATACGGAAAGCGGCATCTGGCTCCGGCATATCCCTCATCACGGATAATAAGGGGCTGAATACATCTTCCAATGCATCTGCGGATAAGAATCTGGTCAGTGAAACACTGAACGCTCTTGCGAATAAACTTTTCTATAAAGCGTATGCGGACGGAGAAAAGAATCTGACCAGTTTTGTAAAAATTGCAGAAGGTCTGACGAGTTCTGAAGCGGTTCTCAAAACAGGGAATATCACCTTTAAGAAAGATAACGGACAGGGCCGGTACCTTTATACACCGGCGACAGATGAACTTGTTGGGCCAATTACCGGTCCGGAAAAAGAAACGTCTGACCGCAATGCAAAAGGCGTTTCACCGAATGCGAAGCAGGGAAAAGTGGTCAGCGGCATGTACAATAAGTCCACTCCTACAACAAAAAATAATCCGATGATTGTGGATATGAATGGATTCAATTTGAATATAGCGGCAGAAAGCGGCAATGAGATTGCCGATGCCGTTTATGTGGGAAATAATGATTATATCACTGTAAAAAATGATGCGGGAAAGAAAATCGGCATTACTTCTACCAATACAGACACCCGTGCTGCCAACGGCATTTTTCTTGAAGGGAATTCCCATCTGAATATAACGGGGCCGGTGGAGATTACCAAGGTGCATACCAAAGGCGGTTCCGCCACAGGTATTGCTTTCCAGGGCAGCGGAAGTGAAGCGGTGATTGACGGTTCTCTTACCATTTCAAATGTGGACGGTGATAAAGCGGAGAAGCAGGGGCGGTATATCGGCGTATCCGGAATCCGGATGACAGGCGATAATACTTCCATGACCGTTACGGGGCCGGTGAATATTTCTGATTTCAAGGGATCGGCATTGCATACTGCGGGTGCGGACAGTGTAATTTCTGTCGGCGGCGGTACTATTTCTACAGCAGCGGATGCGGACAAATCCCATAATTTCTATGCGGCCCGTGTAGAAAAAGGAACTGTCAATATCAACATGAAAAATGGTGCGCCAGGAAGCGCAAGAACCAATATTATCGGGGATATGTATGTTACAGGGCAGTATGGAAAGAAAGTTATTGAATACAGCGGAGGCCAGCTGGCAGATTGGCAGCACAGAGGAAATCTTCATGTGGCGCTGACAGATAAGGATTCGTCCTGGACCGGTGTGGCGGCGTATGAACAGTACAATGATGATTACGGCAGCGGCGGGAATACGATGCATGATATCGGGAATTTTGATCTGTATCTGCAAAACGGGGCCACTTGGACGAATGAGCAGCAGTCTCATGTGACTACTACGACGCTTGCCGGTAAGAATCCTGTCTATAACGGCAGCTATTTAATGAAGCTTCATGGCGGCAGTGACGCAGTGCATAAAGGGTATATTTATCAGAAAGACAGCAAGCCCATTACTGTAGATAATTACAGCGGACACACTCTTGTTTTCTATGACCATACCGGAGACGGTTCCGCCGCTGAGAATTACAGCGCCGGTGATTTCAGAATCAAGACAGCGGAAGAAGGATCTTCCATCGCGCTGCGCACAGGTGCAGGCGGAATCAATACGGCCGATAAAACGGCGGCGGGAAAAGCGCTGAACAGTTTAGCAAATAAGCTCTACTATATGTCTTATGCCCAAGGCGACACAAAACTGAAAGGCACTGTGGAAATTGCAGAAGGATTGACTTCCTCTTCTGTTTCAGCAAGTGGGGATATTACTTTCAAGACAGATACGGCTGCTGATAAGAACGGACAGGGTACCTACATATACTCCCCGCCGGAACCTTTAGACGGGCCGATCATCAAAGACAGACTGCTGAAAGGCGAAACTACGGTCACTGCTGATGACACCCATGCTGAAGATGGATATGTCAGTGCAGCTTACAACGGCGATGATTCAATCACCGTGGACATGGCAAATCATGGACTCCGTCTGGAAGCGGCTTCTTCCGCATCTGCAAAGGCGGCGGCTGTCCGTGTTGGAAAAGGGACGGACGGCAACAAGAAGAGCATCAATTTCATCAATATGGAGAAAAACAAACCGCTGGTTATTTCTGCAGATCAAACGGATGGAAGAGAAGCTACAGGTATTTATGTTTCCGAGAACGGTAAGCTTTCCGTCGCCGGGGATGTAGTGATTGATAAGGTGTCTACTTCAGGCAGAATAGCGTACGGCGTGGCAAACCGCGGACCCAATGCGGAACTTATCATTAAAGGCGGGCTGAAAATAGCCGGTACAGGTTCCGATGAATGGAGAACGGTAAAAGCTGCCAAAGATACAACGGGTATATCGGTAACTGCCATTGCCAATATCGGGAATAATGCCAAATTAACTATTGAAGGGCCGCTGGACGTAAAAATTCAGGGAACTGCCATCAATTCTACCGCTAAAGGCGGCGTTATGCGCCTTGGCAGCGGCAGGATTCTGACGCCTATGGATGAACATGCTCAGGGGAATTCAAAGCTTGTTAAGGGCGTGAACGGTACTGTTTTCATTAATATGAATGAGGACGGAACGGCTGCCAAGGCTGAAGACACTGTGCTTCAGGGAAATATTTACACCGAAAGAAGATCAGGGTCTAAGGCCGTTGTAAATGTAGGGCTGGCAAGCAAGAATTCTTCCTGGACAGGTGTAACCGATTATAACAGGAGTTTTTCCAGCGATGCCGGCGAGGTTAATCTGTATCTGAGCCATGATGCGGTTTGGAATAATAAGAAGACTGCTTCCGTGACGGGCTCTTACATGGGCAGCCATATAGATTATTTCAAAGGCGGCAGTGATGCGGCCCACGCGGGTATTATCAGACAGAACGACGACAGGGACATCAATATAGATCATTACAGCGGTCATGCAATCCTTGTCTATGACCATAAAGCGGAAAAGCCAAAAGAGATGATTGGCGGCAGGACGCTGATAAAAAAAGCGGAACCGGGATCTGTTGTCAGGATGGTAACCGGGAACGGCGGTCTGAATACCAATTCCAATAAGGCGGCCGATAAGAATCTGGTCAGTGAAACTCTGAACGCTTTGGCGAATAAGCTTTACTATACCGGTTATAACAATGCGGCAATCAAAGATAATCTGAAAGGTACCGTAGAAATTGCGGAAGGTCTGACGGCAAGTTCCGCATCGGTTGCCATCGTATCGGGAAATATGAGCTTCCAGGATGTCACGGGCAGAGGTGAATATAAATTTACCCCCGCAGAAGATGATCCTCATGGACAGACTACGTCTGATTTCGGTACCCCTATCATCGGAGAAGCTGATAAAGATCAGGAGTATGTCAAAGCCAATGTGCTGAAAGATGATGTGTATACTTTTACCAAAGCGGTGAATACGGTCACTGTCGATGACGGAGATACCACGACAGAAGATCTTGGCTACCATAAGGCTGTGGCCGCCGTGGTGGGGATCAATAAGGATATTACGATTCATGCGGCAGATAAGAGTCTGAAACTGAATGCGGAGAATAAGACAGAACGCAACAGTGCTGTAGGCATGTACACGAAGAAAAAGATTGACGCTGTGGCAAAAGATATTTCCATCGATGCCAAATCCTCTGTGGGTGATGTATACGGTATATATATCCATGAAGGCGGAAAAGCAGCCATCACCGGCAACGTATCTATCTTGGCAAAACAGGGCGGAGATGGTTTTGCGGACGGAATCAAACTGTATAATGGCGGTTCTGCGCTGACCATTAACGGTAACCTGGCTATGAAAGGCACGGGAAGCGGAAATGATGCCTATGGTGTTTCTGCCGCTCAAAAGGGCGGGTATGGCAGCACAAAGACATATCAGGCAACAGGCATCAATATTTATGATAAAGACGGTGCGGCGTTTACTTTGAACGGCAACTTGGATATGAAAGTAAAAGGTGTCGGTGTGGATATGCGCGGCAGCGAAAAAAATGCGGTAACCATTGCCGGAGGCACAATCTTTACGCCGGATGACGGGGAAGAGGCAAGCTATAAAGCTGTGGCTGCCACTTCAGGCACCTTTGCCATGGGCATGAATGATGCGAAAACAGGATCCAATGGAAAGGATGTCGTTGTGCAGGGCACAATTTCTTTAGGGAAAAAGGGAACTGTTGATCTGGGTCTGGGCAGCAGTAAATCCCGGTGGACCGGAATTGCCGATAATAAAGACGGACATCCTATGAATTTGTATCTGTCTGACGGAGGAATGTGGGAAAACCGCCGGACATCAAAAGACCAGTATGGTTTGTTTGCAGGCAGCCGCGTGACAAAAGTGGCAGGCGGTACCGCGCCGGCTAAGGCAGGTGTAATTGTCCAGAAAGACAGCAATCCGATTACCATTGATCATTACAGCGGACACACTATTCTTGTTTATGATCACGAGGCATCGTCTCCTGCAACAATGACCGGCGGAGATACGATAATTGCCAATGCGGAAGCCGGTTCCGGTATTACGATGCGTACCAACAGCAGGGGATTGGATACAAATTCTGGCAAGGCAAAAGATAAGAATTTGGTAAATGCCACCCTTAATGCACTGGCGAATAAACTGTTTTATACCGCGTATAAAAATGGAGAAACCAATCTTACGGGTAAAGTAGAAATTGCTGAAGGATTGACAACATCCGCCGTGGCAAAGAAGACAGGCAATATGTCTTTCAAGAACGGGACCGGTCAGGGTGAGTACATCTATACGCCCGAAGAAGATCCGAGCGGTGACATTATTGATGCAAATGGTCCGATTACTTTCGATTATAAGAAGGATTCCAAGGTATTCGGCAGATCTGTCAGTCAGATGGGCGGAAACAGCAAGAATCTGGCTTATAACTTTGCAGGAAAGACAGTCAATATTACCACCGGCGGCAGTGATTGGGCGCCGATAGGAATGACGCCGAATGTAAAAGCGGTTATTAACGCGAAACAGTTGAACCTGAAAACACCGGAAGCCGGTATGATGGGAACTTATGGAATCTATCTGGAAGACGGAGATGATATTACTGTTAATTCCGATGTGAATATGACCGTCAATGGCGGCGCGTATATGGTAGACGGTATTTTTATGGGTCACATGGGGGCGGCAGAAGCGGCAAAGACCAAACTGACCATCAATGGCAATGTCACCATGCGCGGTACCGGAAATGACCAGTCTTCCGATGATTTCTGGGGTATTAAGGGTACCGGAGAAGACGGCGGCTATCCTACCTATATGGGAAGCCGCTGGGCGCCGGAGGGAATTTATCTTGGCAAAGAAGGCGGCAGTTCCATCACGATCAACGGCAATGTAGATGTGGCTGTCAAAGGGAACGGCGCGGTAACGGACGCTTATTACAAAGTCGCAGGACAGAATTCGTTGGATAATGTCCTCACATTGAATGGCGATGTCAATATTATCACGCCGAAGAGTAGAGAACGGGGATTCCTGGCATTGGGTGCTTTTGGCGGTACTGTTAATGTGAATGTAAAGACTGAAACGGATGCCGGCGGCAAAGTCAAAGTGACCGGAGCCTCCAACCATAAAGTGAATCTGGTGGGGAATCTCTATGCATCGAAAGATGATGGAAATGGAGATAATACATACTATTTCCGTGACGGTGCCATTAATCTGGGGTTGACGACGTCTGATTCCACATGGAGCGGTGTTGTATCGAATACGAATAAAAATACGCCTACCGGAAAATCACAGCAGGGAGATATCAACCTGTGGCTCCAGAATGGTGCGACCTGGAATCATGAAGCGGTTTCCCGTGCCGATGCCGTTTATGCGGCAGGAAATGACGGGAAGACGACACTTCCGAGTCCGTCAAACGGATTGTACGGGGCTTATGACGGTATTTCTCATCTGACAACCCTGACCGGCGGAAAAGACGCGGATCATGCGGGGCTCATCGCTATGAAGGACAAGGCAGATGTGGAAGTCGGCACATACAGCGGTTTCAGCCGAATTTACTATAACCATGAAAATAGCACGCCGAAACAAATGATCGGCGGCGATTTCAAGGTATCCAAGGCATCGGACGGTTCCCGTATTACATTGATGACGGGGAGCAACGGATTGGATACGTCTTCAACTAAAGCGGCGGATAAGAATCTGGTCAGTGAAACTTTGAATGCTCTGGCAGGAAAGCTCTATTACTTGGCAAAGGATGGAAAACTTTCTGCCAAGGCAGCTTTGGCGGAAGGGCTGACTGCATCGGAAGCTTCTCTTGATTTGAAGAATGTGACGTTCAAGGAATCCAATGGTCAGGGGCAGTACCTCTATACACCGGCTTCGGATATTCCTGAAGAACAGACAGAAACAGCATTTACCGATACTATCACCGGCGTAAAGGCGAAGGACATGAAGTATGTCAATACCGGTGTACGTAAAGAAGACGGTACATATAAATTCACAAAGGATTCTGAAATTACTGTTGCCACAGGCGGACCTGCAGTAAAAGTAGAAGAAGATGTCATTATCCGGGCTGATGGAAAAACGCTGAAAATGAAGACGGTGGAAGGCAGCGGTACAGTCTACGGAATCAACCAGTCTACTGCGAAGAAAGCAGAAATCACCGCGAAGAACCTGGATGTAGAAGTGACAAGCACATCCCGTGCTGAAGGCATCCATATGGCAAACAGCAATGCAGCTATCCGGCCCGAAATGACGATTAATGGAAATGTCAATCTGAAAGTAAGCGGAACAGCCAATACACTGGGTGCTTATATCCAGGGAAACAGCAGATTGACTGTTAATGGAAATGTGACAGCCGATGTGGACGGACACAATGGCGGCTTTAGTTATTATGGGGCAACCGGACTATACTCCACCAGTAATATGGGGCCCAATTCTATGGGAGCTGATATCACAGTCAATGGAAATGTAGACCTGAAAGGCAAAGCCCATGGTATTTTTGCCAATGCCGGCGGCAGCAAAGTGACAGTCAACGGCGGCGGCAGCATTGAAGTGGACAAGGCATCGACAAATCCCTATGCGGCTATCCGTGCAGAAGACGGTATTGTCAACATGAATGTCAAGCTTGACAGCAACGGAAATGCCGTAGGAAGCCTTGACAAGAAAGTCAATATTAAGGGAAATCTGGCGGTAACGACCGGTGCTGTCAATGAGGTGGATAAGAAAGGCACTTTGTCACAGATTAATCTGGGACTGACCACGTCGGATTCTACACTCCAAGGGGTTGTGTATAATGCATTCCCCGATGAAGGGAAGAAAGCAGGAGAGTTGACCTTCAAAGGGGAGGCCAATCTGTTCCTTGCCAACGGTGCCGCATGGATGAATGAAAAGTATGGAGATACCGGAACATCCTGGGGCGGCAAAAACTTCGAAGGCAGCCATCTGACAAGACTTGCCGGCGGAGTAAGTGCGGATAAGGCAGGACAGATCTTCCAGAAAGACACAGGAAATATCACCGTAGATAACTATAGCGGTTACACGGATGTATATTATGCACACGAAGAAACAGCGCCGAAAACCATGATCGGCGGAGATTTCATCATACGGAAAGCGGCATCCGGCTCCGGCATATCCCTCATCACGGATAATAAGGGGCTGAATACATCTTCCAATGCATCTGCGGATAAGAATCTGGTCAGTGAAACACTGAACGCTCTTGCGAATAAACTCTTCTATAAAGCGTATGCAGACGGAGAGAATAATCTGACCGGTTTTGTAAAAATTGCAGAAGGTCTGACCAGTTCTGAAGCGGTTCTCAAAACAGGAAATATCACCTTTAAGAAAGATAACGGTCAGGGGCAGTACCTTTATGAAACCGCTTATCCGAATGAACAGGTCACGGATCCGATTAATAAGACTATAGACGGCAGTACTGCTTCTGAACAGGTATACAAGGAAGCCGGCGTTTATAAATCGGATACGGATACCTATAAGTTCACAAAGAATCCGGCTACTGTCAACGGAGATTCCGGTGCGGCTGTCGATGCAGGTGCGAAGGATATCCATGTGGACAGCGGAGAAAATACGCTGAATCTGAATGGAGGAAATACTGGCGTCGGTGTCAAAGCAGAAGGAGGAAAGACCGCTGATATTAAGGGCAATGCCAATATTACAGGCAAGACCGGTGTAGTTGCCGACGGTGCGGGAAGTAAAGTGCTTCTTTCCGGAAACTCTAATATCACTGCCGAAGGAGATGGTATCGTGGCCTCTGGCGGCGGTATTGTGGAAGCAGCAGGTATAACCAATGTAACGGCAGGTGCCGGCAGAAAAGCCGTTCGTGCGGGTGCCGGATCTTCAGTAAGCCTTCAGAGTGGTAAACTGAAAGGAGATGTGGAAGCCGATGGCGGTACTGTTTTCCTCCGCGAGGCGAAAACGGAAGGCAATGCCGCTGCAGCGGCGGGCGGCAGTATCAATCTGACCGATGGCAGTGTAAGCGGTGCGGCGACGGCAGATAACGGAACGATTGAAACAGAAAATACAAATGTTGTAAATGGTGCATCCGCGCTTAACGGCGGAAAGCTTAAACTGAGAAACGGTAAGATTTCCGGCGGTGTCAAAACGGATGCCGGATCTGCAGCTGATGTTGTTATGGATCGGGCCGGAAATGCTTTGAAAGGGGATGTATCCGGTGAAGGTCAAACGGATATAACTCTTTCCAATGGTGGAAATTGGGACGGAAACAGTGCCGGCAGCGGAAAAACGCAAGTTAAAGTGGGGAATGGCAGTACCTGGACAGGTACCAGTATGAACAGTAATACGGATGTCGATCTGGAAGGCAAATGGAAACAGACCGGCAATAGTAAGGTTCGCAAGCTTATTTCCAACAACGGCGTTCTTGATAAGACAGCTTCGGAAAGCGGAAATACAGATATAGGGAAACTCAGCGGCAGGTTATCTCTTATTTATGCCCATGACAAGACGAATCCGACAAAGGTACTTGGCGGCAGCACTTTCGTTGCAACAGCCGATGCCGGTTCCACAGTGGACATGATTACCGATAATGCCGGACTGGATACAAATTCGGACAAAGCGGCTGATAAGAATAAGGTTAGCGAAGTGCTGAATGCGATGGCAGGTAAGCTGCAGTATACCGGATATCAAAATGGAGAAAGGAATCTGAAAGGTAAGCTGAGAATTGCAGAAGGGCTGACATCCAGCAGTGCCGGTCTGAAAACTGAAGCATTGAGCTTTAAGAGAGATGGACGGGGATACTTTGATTACACACCTGCCAAGCCGAATAAGCCGGAAATTGAAACCGGAGATTATGAAACTTCTATCATGAGCAGTACCAGAAGCGCTCTGACTTCCTCTATCCTTGTATGGCGGAATGATATGAATGATATGTATAAGCGCATGGGAGATCTCAGAATTGGTGCGGAAAGTGGTTTGTGGGCAAGAGCCTACGGCGGCCGGATTAGTTATGACGCCAACAATGCGTATATGAAGAACAGCTACTGGGCGGCCCAGGTGGGCATAGATAAACGTCTGGCATCAGGCTGGCATGTAGGCGGTGCTTTCGGATACAATGACGGCAGCGCAACATACAGATATGGAGGAAAAGGCGATCCGAAATTGTACACATTGGCGGCCTATGCGACCAGAGTGTCGGAAGATGGACAATATGTGGATGTCATTGCGAAAGCAGGAAAACTTTCTAATAAGTTCACAGCCTACAACAAGTACAGTGCACCGGCACTCAGGAATTATGTAGAAGGTAAGTATGATACATACGGATATGGCATCAGTGCCGAATACGGTAAAAAGATTCGTATGGGCAAAGGCTTTGTAACGCCGCAGGCAGAACTGACATGGAGCTGGCTGTCATCGGACAGCTTTGATGCAGCGGCGCCTAGTGGTGAAAGCATGCGTGTCAATCAATCATCAGTCAACAGTTTGATTGGGCGCCTGGGTGTAGTAGCCGGAGTAGAGAGTGACAAAGGCAATTTCTATGCCAAAGCAAGTCTGTTCCATGAATTTGACGGAGATGGACACATCCTGTTCAGTGAACCCGGAAAAACAGGCAAGCGTTCCTCGTTCAGCCTTAAGGATACCTGGGCAGAAATTGCACTGGGCGGCAACTACTACCTGAGTCCGAGAAGCATGATTTATGCAGATTTCACAAAGAGCTTTGGCGGAGATTACAAGGTAGACTGGAGAATCAATGCAGGAATTCGCTTCAGCTTCTGAGCATGATGTCAACTTCCAAAAGGGGAATGAAACAAGATTTTGTCATGAGAACTGAATAATAAGAAGAAAAAATAAAGGACTGCTTTCCTGGGGACAGGACGGCAGTCTTTTATACTTGGGAGATAATTAGATAAGTATGCGAAACAGAGTAAGTTAACATTGTATTTGAAAAGGATTTATAAAAAATAATTAAAATTACCAATTGGAATATCATTTATTGTTGATATGTGAAAAGTAATATAGTATAATTTACAAGATGAAATTAGATAATCATTTGAAATTATGAGATACAAATAGCTGTTTCTTAATAAATAATGGTTATCCAATAATTTAATACTATATGAGGACAAAAGCTGAAGAGCTCATGTGGGGAATCCGGTGAGACTCCGGAACTGGCCCGCAACTGTATGGGGAATTGTGTCATAGTAAGTCTTTCACGGAGATATGACAGAATGAGGAACTAAGTCAGGGTGCCACTTTGTTTTCTGATTTTCTAATGACTTGCGAGGCATAAGGTTAGATGCATAAGGAAGCCGGATATGGGAAATCCGGTTCAGATTTAGAATTATGAAATCTGTGCATCTTTTTATTGTCTCGTTTTTTGTTGCGTTTAATGGAGTGGATGAAAGGGAGTGCCGGGCATGGATAATTTGAAATACTTTTTGGAGTAAATCCGGTTCATGTGACACGGGTTTCATGACCGCGGTAAGCGGTTCAGATCCGGATGGGTATGTTTTAGAAGAGGATGAATTGCCTGCTATCGGGCAAGGCCGGGATGCTAATCGAGTATCCGGCGGAGAGTTTATGTTTGAAAAATAGGGAGGAATTATGAAACGGAATAAGGTAAGTAAATTACAGATGAGGCGGCTGGCTGCCGGTGTTACAATTGCGCTGCTGGCGGGTACATGCCAGGTGATGGCAGATCAGTCTACAAATCCGATCAGTGAAAGTGAAGTATTTACTGCAGACCGTCTGGCACAGGTTGTTAATAAAAATAACATGCCTAAAGAAAGATTCAAGTCCGTCGCAGCAGGTATTTTAGGATATACGCATGATAAGGCCTCAATTAAGACAATTAATATTGATATGGCGGGTCATGACCTGACGCTCGACTTGACGAAAGTTGCTGATTTGGGGACCGATTATTCTGCATACGGGATCAAGGCGAATAATAAGACAACTATCGTGGTTGACAGCAATAAAACCAATCCGGGGAAAAACGGTACGATTACCATCAAGGCGAAAACGCTGTGGTCGCCCTCAGGAGACAGCGGCAGCAAGTATACTGCTGCACATGGTATCGCAGTGGGTAATTTTAGCCAGAGATTTAATAAAAAAGTAAGTGAAGACCTGGTGAAGACGACGATCAATGCTGATGTAGTGATTGAAGAATTGCGCGGCGGTTCTATCAAAACGACAGGCATTTCGTCTATGGACTGTTCTGATTTAGCGATTAATGGAAGATTCACAATCAAGCCGGGCGCAATTAGCCTTATGCAATGGAATCGGGGCGATCAGTCAAAAACTTATGGCATATATATGATTGGAAGCAATAATACTATTTCTATTACTTCAGCGGATATTGATGATTCAAAGAATGGGTCACTTTCTGACCTGATTAAAACGGACGAATCGCTTTGGGGCGGCAAAACAGAGAAGAATGTTCTTCGTATTGGCGGCGGTACGCTCAAAGTCAAAGAGAATCAGAAAGAACGGTATCTTATCAGCGCCGCGAAAGGATTCCGGACATTTATCAATGTGAATCAGGATGGAAGCGCAATCGGAATATCAAAAGCGGATTTGCAGGGAACGATTCGCATGGATGCTGGGTCAGAAGCTTATGTTGGTCTTACTGCCGGATCGAAATGGGTCGGCGGAACACAGGCAGATATAAAAGGAAAGGTGAATCTTTTTCTTTCAGAAGGTGGTGAATGGAACACGCTGAATGCGGGACAGGGCAGCCGTGTAACCAGGTTTGCCGGTGATGCAAAAGGCGGTGCAATTTATCAAAAAGATGCGGGACAGCTTGTAATTGAAAATTACAGCGGCGCGGGAAAAATCTATTACGCCCACGAGAATGCAGGCATAGCGGCGGAAGACTACAAGGCGGGAGACACCCATATCGGATTCGCGGCAGAAGGATCACGCATTACAGTAGTTACAGATAATAAAGGAATTGTTGATACAGATAAAGACCAGGTGTATAAGGCTTTAAATGCTTTGGCGGGAAAACTGTATTACGATGCTTATAAAAACGGAGAAAAGAAGCTGGCGGGACAGGCAGAGATAGCCGAAGGACTGACGGCGTCATCTAAAACATTACAAATGAGAGACCTGCTGTTCAAAAAAGAAAACGGACAGGGGTATGTAGAAGATAAACCCGTGCCGCCGGCAAATCTGGATGTAAGTGAACAGATTGTTGAAGATGGTCTGGGATCGGGGAATATGTATTGGATGAATAACGGGTATAAAGATGGTGAGGATGATGATCATCGTTATGTCCTGAAGTCCGATACCACGATCAAGGTTGATTTATCAAATCCCAAGACTCTGACATACGGGGGAAATCAAGGTGCCAATGTAGCAAATATCATATGGGGAGATCCGGATTATACAGCGGATGGCTTTATTGATATGAACGGACATAAGCTGACCTTGGTTTCTGAGGCAAATCATTTAAGGCATTATGCGTCGGGAATTTTGTCACATGGCGGTGATCTGGAAATAAAGAACGCGGCAGGTATAGATATTGACATACATGGCGATAAAAATGCAAAGAGCGGTATTTATGTCTGGGGACAGGGCAGAAATGGAGCGAGCCTCACTATATCTAATGATAATCAAGCGGAACATGCTGTGAAGATACGTAATACGGCAGCGGAAAAAGACGCAGCTATACTTGTGGACGGCAGGAGTGCAAAGGATGGCGGAAGCGCAAAGCTTGTTATAAAAGGTTTGGTAGATGTTGAGAATGATGATGTCAGCGTAATTCAGGCAAATAAGGGCGATGTGTCAATCGGCGGCGGGAAAATAATAGCCAAAGGGGATAAGGCGTCCAGTTTGAAGATAAATAATGACGGTAAAATCCAGATCAACGGCAATTTGTCGGACAGAAATGTTCTTACGGCAGGAGCAGTCAAACATGATGTACAGATAGAAGGGAATGTACTTGCTCAGAAAGGAAGATTGGGACTGGTTCTGAATACGGACGGGTCCTACATAAAAGGGTTGATAGGAACAGATGCCGGAACAGCTGGTCAAACGTACATGATGCTTTCTGACGGAGCCTCCTGGTACCATGAAGGAAAAGGAGCCCGAACAGACAGCATTAAAGAAAGTAAAATCAAAAACCTTGAGGCTGATGGCGGCAACATTTACCAGAAAAATGAGAAACCGATAACCATTGAGAACTACAAGGGAAATATGAAACTGTTCTATAAGCATGAGAACGCGGGCACGAAGGCGGAAGATTACAAGTCGGGAGATGTACACATCGGATCTGCGGCAGAAGGGTCACGCATTACCGTAGTCACGGATAATAGTGGAATTACCATGACTGATGAAGCCCAGATATATGAAATACTGAATGCTCTGGCAGGAAAACTGTATTACGATGCCTACAAGACCGGAGAAGAAAAACTGACCGGACAGGCGACAATAGCCGAAGGACTGACCTCATCATCCAAGACCTTGGAAATGAAAGACATGCTCTTCAAGAAAGAAAACGGACAGGGATATGTGCAGGGAAAACCCACGCCGCCGCCACTGGTTAATCCGGTACGCCATCAAATCGTGGAAGCGAACTATTTTGCTGAAGAAGCGCGGGATTTCTGGTCTAAAGCGGGAGTTTATGACGGAAAAGGCCACTATAAATTTGATCATGACTTGTCACTGGTAACCCATGCGGAAGATGATCCTGTAACAACGGTAAACGATAATAAGTTCGGAAATATCTACTGGAATGGTGATGTGGTCGGGGATATCGACATGACCGGACACCGGCTGGAACTGAAATCCATTACGGAGCGCCTGCCGAAGAAAAACCCCAATGCAATTACCGTCTACAGCGGTACATTAACAATCAAGAATGTCAACGGAATGTACATCGAATCCGATCCGAAGGGAAGCCTTTATGGACGAGGAATCCTGGTAGCAGGGGTACGTGGTGACGAAAGATGGAAAAGCGGAAGCGGCCATGCAAAGTTAATCATAGAAAATGATGATGATCCGGCACATGCAGTAAAAATCCGTGTAAAAGACACGGGAGAAGATTTCGGTGCTATTGAAGCGCAGAAACATAATGGAAGTGCGCTCGTAGACATTAAAGGACTTGTGGATATTGACTCCAAGATGTGGAGAGCTGTTGAGTCTCACGGAGCAAAAGTATCTATTGGAGGAGGAACGATTAGAGGAACAGATGTCGCATCCTTGGCTGCTTATACAGGCGGCTCGATACTCGTCAATGCAAAGCTGAATGATGAGAATAAGGTAGAAGCTACTTCTGCGACCCGTCCGGTAAAGATTACCGGGGATGTCAGTGCTGAAAGCGGCGGTCATGTCATGCTGGGACTGAACAATAAAGACTCCTTCTTGAAGGGTCTGGTAACCACGGATATATCGGGAATTAATCCGGATACGCAAAAATGGGGAAAGATACCCGGAAAAGTATCTATGGTGCTGGCAAATGGAGCAGTCTGGGAACACAAGCAGGTAGGAGTAGGATACTATCACAAGAAAGGCGCAGATTTCAACTACAAGAATCGCGGTAAGGGAGAATCTATTGACAGCCATGTAACAAGCCTGCGCGCGGACAAAGGCATACTGCTGCAGAATGATCCGCATAAACTGACCATCGATAAATACGAAGGGAACATGAAGCTGGTCTATGAACATGAGAACGCGGGTACGAAGGCGGAAGATTATAAGACAGGAGATGTGCACATAAAAGAAGCTGCAAAAAATTCATCAGTTACCATGATGACGGATAACAGCGGAATTACGATGACTGACGATAAGCAGGTGTACAATGCATTGAATACCCTGGCAGGCAAGCTGTACTATGATGCATACATAAAGGGGGAAAAGAACCTGAAAGGGCAGGCGACGATTGCGGAAGGGTTGACAGCATCCTCTGCGACGTTGAAGATGGCGGACATGGATTTCCGTGAAGCAAGTGGACAAGGGTATGTAAAAGAAACGAATCCTAAACCGAACCCGAACCCGAATCCGAATCCGAACCCCAAGCCAAATCCTAAACCGAATCCGAACCCCAAACCGAATCCCAATCCCAACCCCAACCCAAACCCCAAGCCGAAGCCTCCCATTATTTATGGAAGCAAAGAAACCCAGATGATGAAAGGCGCCAAAACAGCCATGACCTCTGCCGTCCTTCTGTGGAGAGGAAACAACAACGATCTGCAGAGA
>OLJF01000810.1_pt1 | contig 25536 bp, 9 predicted proteins | sample 1609751 | NCBI WGS metagenome assembly OLJF01 (sample SAMEA4350171, study PRJEB24818) | metagenome | biome: human; feature: gut; material: faeces | place: Denmark | collected 2013-09
TTTTATAATGAGATTAAATAAAGATTAAGTAAAAAACAGGAGGAATGTCAAATGAAGACAAAAAAAATTATAGCATTTGCGTTAAGCTGTGCCATGGTATTGTCGACTTTTCCGGCAAGTGTTCTTGCTGATGGCGACAACGTTCTAAAGCCCGGCGTAACCGAAGCTACAAAGCCTACATTAAAGGCTGTTTATATGCGGGAGAAAAAGAGTGCAAGTGAGTATGACGCAGCAAGCGATGGTTGCCTATATGAAGAAGCATCATTGCCAAGGGATGGCTTAAAAGTAGGCGATACTTTTGTTATCTGTGTTGAAGCTGATAATTTCGATAACTTCGTTGGAAATGCTAAGGGTGTGTATTCAGTAGGTACAGGTATCGCATACGATAGTAGATATATCGAGGTGGCTGAGAGATTTACATCAGACTCTACACCGGTTAATAGTGATGATGATTTCGCTGATGCATTGAATGAAAGAATGCTAGACTATTCAGGCGGTTCAGCTAATTTTAATTCAACATACTTTTATAATAACGGTAAAAGAAACCTTTATGAAATAGCAAGTGCAGCTATGACAAAGTCAGATGATTCTAATTATAATACCGGTTTGAGTACTGATAATAGCAATATTAAGATTGTGCAATTCGGTGTTCAATATAAAAGTTTGACCGCAAAGGCTTCAGAATTCAAAAATAAAGAAAATTTAATGTACGTTTATTTTAAAGTTAAGGCTTTGCCACCTGCCGGAAGTCCGGGCGTGTCTATAACTTTAGGTCAAGATACTGGTATTCAATTGGGTATTCCGGGTACTGCTGAATTTGAAGACTATACGTATCATGCAACTACAGAATTGGAGAAGTATCTAAATATTGATACAACATCATTGCAATTATTCCCTGCAGGTGCAGCTAGGAAGACAGGTATTTCTATTAAGTCAGGTACAATGGCATCAACTCAATTTGTAGGTGATGTATTTAAACCGGGTGTGAATTTGCAATTCGATTATGACGATAGTTCACACGCAGATCTTGATACAAGTGATACTGTTACATATAAGTATGGTGCAGCAGGTATTACAGCAGCAGACAATGCAGGCTTGACAGTTGTTCCTACAACACTTACATCAGCAGTGAACGGTAAGCACATATATGCAATCGTTGGTAACTTTATATGCGACCTTGGTGCATTAACAGTTAGCGACGTTAAGACTACAAAGGTTGAAGTAGTAAGCGGAGCTCCTACAACTGCTTATGACGGTACAGCAATTAACTTCAAGGATTTGGTTGCTAAAATAACAAAGAATAATGGCGACACAGTTACTGATATTAAATTTACAAACTTTGAAAATGCCAGTAATGGCTTGGCAATTTACAAATCTAATGCTACTGGCGACGTTCTTGACAAAGTAACAGCTGCTGACAAATATGGTAACGGCAACAACTACTTTGTAGTAGCAACAACAGACAAAACAATTAAGAGTGAAACATTTAATGTAGTATCAGATTATGATTTGATTACACTTTCAACATCAACAAACAACAAGATTAAGAGCTCATACAATGATGGTGACGCATTTGACCCATCTGGTCTTGTTATAGGTGCTAAGAAAGCATCTGAATCAGCGGCTGCTGACGTTAAATATGCTGACTTTAATACAAAATTAGGTAGCAACAAGTGGTTGGTTGTAGTTGCTGTAGATGATACAGCTGCAAAGTCTGCAACAGCATCAACAACAACTGTTACAAAAGAAATGATTGACAATAAAAATAAGATTTTTGTTGTTTACACAAATCAAAAAGGTGAGAAACAAGCACTTCAAGTTGCTACACTTGGTGCAAAGAAGATTAAGAGTGCAACAATTAGCGGTGGAAAGACAGATTATACATATGGCGATAAGCTTAAGACAGATGACCTTAAGTTGAATGTTATATATGATGGCGACTCAACAGGAACAGAAATATCATTTGATAAATTGGCAGCAGCCGGTATTACAGTTAAAATCGGTGAAACATTAGTTGATGCTAATACAGTAATAACTCCTGCCATGAAAGGCAAGACAGTTGAATTTATCTATGACGGTAAAACACTTACTTCATCAGCTAAGATTACTGTAGCTGCAAAGACAGTTTACTACACAGTATCAGACGCAACAATTACAAAGGCATATGATGGCGGATTAACTATTCCTGCAGATCAAACACTACCTACAATTTCAATTAAGGATTTAGCTACAGCATTTGTAGGTACTGACTCATACACAGTTACAGGTACATTTGCATATACAGATAAAAATGTAGGCACAGATAAGAAGATTAAACTAACAACTACACTACCGGAAACAAACGGTAAGTACACATTTGCACCGGATACAGATAAGATTAATGCTGACGGTACACTTAAGACAGCTGCAACAATTACAGCAAAGGCTCTTACACTTAATCCTGGTGTTATAACAGGTCTTTCAACAAAGGCTGATCCTAATGCTACAGCCGATGTAACAAAAGACGGTTCATTGGTACTAACAAAGGATAACTCAAACTTAGTTGACGGCGATAATGTAACAGTTCCATATACATACACATTCGGAAAGGACGATGTAAAGACAGCAGGTAATGATAAGAATGTAACAATTACACTAAAAGATCTTACAGGTGCAGATAAGGATAACTATACATTTGATAAGACACAAGTTACAACAGCTAAGGGTAATGTAACTCAAGACGCTATGTCAGATATCGAAATTTCAGGTCCTACAAAGAAAACATACACATATCCTGAGTTGATACCTGACTTGAGTGACTTGGTAGTTAATGCAGTATATGGTACAGGTACTTCGGCAATAAAGGTTCCTGTTACAAACTACAAGCTATTGGATAAAGACGGTAACGAATTTGATAAGACTGCAAAGCTTCCTTATGGAGATACAAAAATAACAGTATCATACACAGAAGGCTTAGTAACAAAGACTAAGACAATTACTCTAACAGCAAAGAAGAAACCAATCAAACTTTCAGAAATCACATTTGAGGCATCAAAAGCATATGGTGATGATAATGTAAATGCATCAGCAACATTACCAACAGATGCTATTATAGCAACTGATGCTGATAAGGTTAAGCTAACATTTAAAGCTGAATTTGCTACACCTGAACAAGTTGGTGACGCTCAAAAGGTAACATTCTCAGACTTTAAGTTCGCTAAGGTCGGAGAAGGTACAGAAGATGTATCAGGCAACTATGTATTGGTTAATGATGAAGGTACAGAAATAGCTGCTGATAAGACAGTTGAAGGAACAGGTAAGATTACTCAAGGTACACAAGTGGCTCCTGTAGCTCCAACAGTAAGTGTTAACCAAAAGACAAACAACATTGTTGTAGCAGGTCCTTTGGGTGATAATATTGAATATTCAATTAACGGAACAGATTGGCAGACAGGAACAACATTTACAGGTCTTGAAAATGGTAAGGCATATACTGTTTCTGCAAGATATAAGGCTACAGAAACACTTGCAGCATCTCCTGCATCAACAGCAGACGCTACAACATACAAGAACCACCTTGTAGTTTACAAAGTAAATACTTCAACAAGCCCACTTGCTGAAATCTATACAAACGAGACATCAGCAACAAGTGATAACGATATTAATACAAAGATTCTTACAGCTAAGCCAAGTAAGTTCAAGGCATACTTCACAGATCTTGCAGGTAAGACAGCTATTACATATCCATTCACACTTTCAACAGAAACTACACTTTATATGTCTCAAACAGCCGGCGGCGGTGGCAGCGGCGGCGGACGCAGCGTATCAATTAAACTTGATAAGGATACTGTTTCCGGTGTTGTAGGTGATAAGATTAAAGTTACAGCTACTGTAACAGGCTCAACAGCTAAACCAACATGGACATCATCAAATGAAGATGTAGCAACTGTTGACGAAAACGGTAACATCACATTTGTTGGTAAGGGTACAGCAACTGTTAAGGTTAAGGTCAACGGCGTAGTTAAGAATATTCCTGTAACTGTTAAAGAAGCTACAGCAACACCAACACCTGTACCAACAGTTAAGCCGACAGAAGCACCTGTAATCAACACAGAATATACAAAGCCATACGCTTCAGGTTATGATGACGGTTCATTCCTACCAAATAACAACATCACAAGAGGCGAACTTGCAGCTATGATTGCAAGACTAAGCTATGGTGACGATCTACCTGACGGTATGTATCAAGCATCATTCCCTGACGTTGATTCAGACGCTTGGTTCAACAAGTACATCGGTTATCTTGAAGATAAGGATGTATTAAGCGGTTATGAAGACGGTACATTCAGACCTATGGATACAATCACAAGAGGCGAAATCAGTGCAGTTATCGCAAGAGCTCAAAGATATGATTTGATTTCATACAATGGCATCTTCACAGATGTAACTGAAAATGATTGGGCTAAGGATTACATTGAAACTCTTGCTGACAAGAATATCGTTTCAGGTTATGAAGACGGTACATTCGGTCCATATTCACCGCTAACAAGAGCTGAAGCTGTTGCAATTATCAACAGAGTTCTTGTAGAATCAACACCAATCGTAACATTTACTCCTAATGACATTGCAGGTCACTGGGCAGAGGCAGACATTCTTCTTGCAGTAAATGAAAGAATGGTTGGCGCAAATGCAGTAGTTCCTACAGTAACACCGGAAGAAACAGCAGCTCCCGAAGAAACTGTTGCTCCTGAAACAACAGTAACTCCTGAAGCAACTGTTGCTCCTGAAAAGACAACAGCTCCTGAAGCAACTCCTGCTGCTTAATAAATATCGAATTATAATAAATGCGATAAATAAAGCAATGTAATGACACAGGGCGGTTATCGCCCTGTGTTATTGCATTTCCAATGGCATTGTCCGTATCTTTGGACAATGCTTTCGGAAATGCAATAACAATTAAAATAATAAGCTGTGTAATTGATTTAACGGAAAAGAGGTGTAATAAATGAAAAAAATATCTGCATTTTTGATTATAATGATAGCAATGCTTATGGCAGGTGTATGTGCTCATGCGGCTGACTTTAGCGTAGATACAACGTCGCTTCCTATGGGTGAGGCATATAAGCCGTACTCAGCACAAATAACAATGAGCGGCGGAAGCAATGACGGATATAGTTTTGAATTTATATCGGGTTTTAAACCAACAGGTCTTACTGTCAACGAGGACGGTTCAATAACGGGTACTCCGACAAGTGCCGGATATTATGCTAATATGAATATCCGTATAAGTAATGTAGACGGTACATACAGAGATGTTACATTTAAGATTAATATAAGAGCGAGATCTATCAAGATTCATGTAACTGCTCCCAAGAATATTATATATGACGGAAACAGTTATACAGCGACAGTTAAATGTTATGATTTAAACGGTGGCGAACTGACAGACGCTGTACCGATTATAAGATACGGTAAAGATAATCTTTCGTCTGTAACAGATGCCGGAACATATTATATTGATGTTTATGTATCGGGTTGTATCATATCGGAACGTGAGGGTGATACGCATATTCAAATTGAACGTCAAGGTGCGTCAATTTCATTAAGCGGTGACAAAGAATATCAATATGACCAATTACCTCACCCGCTTACGGCAGCTGACGTAACGGTAACACCGCCTGCGGCAGGATATGTTATTGAGTATAGCAGAAACGGCGGTGAATACACAACCGATGTGCCTGTTTCAAGCGGTATATATACTGCAAGGGTGCATACAACAAACCCTAACTATGAAACGGTATATGACGAATGTACAATTAAAATCATAGGTGAAAATGTAAACTTTACGGTAACAAATACATCATTTACATATGACGGAAACAGTCATAAGGCAACTGTTTCTTCTGATCCCGCAGATGTTGGATATAAAGTTACATATACTAATTCAAAGGGTGAAACTGTAGAAAATCCGACCGATGCAGATGTTTATACGATAAAAATTACACTTGATAATGATATAGTGTATTCAATCGGAAATGATTATGATAATAAACTTACAATAAGTCCGCAATCGGGTCACTTTACAACGGATGAAAGCTGGGTATATGACGGAAAGACGCACAAACCGAGTATGACGGTTGACGCACCGTATGATGACAGTAAATATACAATAACATACCGTAAGCAAGGTACAGAAACTGACTTGACTGAAATTACGGATGTCGGTGTATATGATATAATAATTACTTTCCCGAACGGCAACTATATTGCAGATGAAACATCATCGAAAACAATAACGGTTACGCCGAAAACAGTTAATTTTACGGTTACAGACAATGTAGTTGATTATGACGGTAAGGAACATACCGCAAAGGTTACACCGACCGAGGCTTTGGCATCGGATTTGTATTCCGTAAAATACGTTAAACGTGATACAGAAACAAAACTTAACAGTGTTACAAATGCAGGTGTGTATGATATAGTAATTGAACTTGCAAACAGCAACTATACTTTAGACGGTTCTTTCAGTGCAACAATGACTGTTAATGTTACATATACATTTAATTTGGGTAATTCACCGGCTGCTATGATTTATAAGGATACGACGCATGATGCGGAATGGCAGAAAGAAGCGTTGGATTACCTAAAGGCAAATCACAAATTCAGTGAAAACTATTTGCCGAAGGACTGCATTGCCGATATTACATATAATCCTATAAATAACATTGATGCAGACGGTAACGAATATACTGTAATAACAAGCGGTCTTGATAAATTTGTTGATCCAGGCGTGAATATAAATGACGGTTCGACATCTGATACTATAAAAGGGACGGTCAGTGCCGTATCCGGAGTAGAAGGCTTGTATAAGGTTACATATCAAATCAACGATTCAACTATGGAGAGATATTTGTTAGTTGTGGACAGAAGAATAGGTGATGTCAACAGTGACGGCGCAGTAAACGGTATTGATGCAAATAATCTTGTTGGTAAGGATGCTGATGCGAACGGCGTAAAACAAGCGCGTATTTGGGATGTAAACAAGGATGGCAGGATTGACAATAATGATGTTAATGCAATCAGAAACAGATTCTCTGTAAGATTGGAAGCTTATTATCCTTGGTTATAATTTGACATTGGAGTTATGATGAAACAATTTTGGAGTTGATTTGTCATAACTCTTTTTTGTTAAAAATATTGAGAAACGGTGTTAAAAACAGTCGTTTTCAGTGTATAATATTGACAATTTCAAGTGCTTTGTGGTATTATAAAATATATAATAAGGATAACTATACATTGTTAAGATATATGAAAAGAGGAATTAAAATGAAAAGAAAAGCGGTTTCTATAATATTGGCTTTATCAATGCTTTTACCGACATTGAATTTTGCGGTGTCGGCTGATGAAATCAAAACAGAAATCAATTCGGAGCAGACTGAGGTTTTGGCAACTTCATCTCCGAATGAAAAAAGTACGGAAGAAAATATAGCGGCTACAAACGTACCGTTGGATAATTCAACGGATACTGTAAATATAAATAAAAATGATGTTGCACCTATGACAGACGGAACAGACCTAAGTTCAGATTTACAAAACGGTGATGTGACAATTAATACAGACGGTACATATTATATCGGTTCTGTTGATGTTACAAATATTGTGACGGTAAAAACAGGTGTAAAGGCGGATTTGACGGTTGAAAATGTAATGATGACGTCTGCAACAAGTTCGCCTATTATAATTGAATCCGGTGCAGTTGTTAATTTACACATAAACGGTACAAATACCGTTACTGCTACAAAAAGAGGTAAGGCAGGTATTAATGTGGCAGCAAATAGTATAGAGTCGGATTATTCGATTTTGACTGTTGACGGTGATGGTATTCTTAATGTAACAGGTACTGCACAAGCATCGGGAATCGGTGCAAATAAAAATCAAATACATGGTAAGATTATAATAAACGGCGGTACTATTAATGCTGGCGGAGGAATGAAAGGTACAGCTATAGGCGGAGGTATAAGAACATCTGGTAATGTCAGCGGATGTACAATAGAAATAAACGGCGGTATCATAAATGCAAGTGCAGGACGATACGGAACAGCCATAGGCGGTGTGGAGCGTCAGTCTAATGCGGAGATTATCGTAAATGGCGGATATATTAAAGCAACAGCCGATGCTTCGATGACTTATTCCATAGGACCGGGAAGAATGACTCCCACAACAGAACAATTTGGTGTAAATAATATATACATAAACGGCGGCAGTGTAGATGGTACGTTCAGAAGCACAGATTATGACAAAGTTCAAGATAAGTATGGAAATAAACTTAAACAAGTAGTTCTGACAATGCCGGATGCAGTTGAAATGGCAAATAAAGAAGTTACTGTCGGCTCATGGAAAACAGTAACAGACAGCGAAGCAAAGCTGTATGTATATGTAACAGAAGATACAACAGGCTATGCCGTAACATATGCCGGTAAAATATATCGTACAGACAATATAGAAAACCAAACAACACTGACAGAATATTCGGGTTCAGACTGTACATGTACAGATGCAAATTCATCAATTAAATTATCTGTACCTGATGAAATAACTGTAAATAAAATTGTCGGACAGACAAAAATCAAATTAACAACTGATTTTGAAAAATCAAGTGACTGTACTTATCCTACTCATATTCTTAATTGTACATATACATTAACAACAGCTGACGAAAATGAAACAGCAATAAGCAGTGATTTGGCAGAAGTTGTGGACGGATATATAGTTGCACATTATAAGCAGGGAACTCATAAAATTCGTGTTAAGGTAACAGCAACTTTAAATGGATATATTTTTAATAATTCAAAAGATATTTCTTTGACAGGTGATGATAAATCACAGTTTGATATTTCAAAAGGAAATATCAAAATAACAAAAAACAATGATAATAACGATATAGTAACAGTTACGGTTGGTACAACAAGCTATGATATTCCAAAGAATATGGAAATATATATAGTTCAATCAACAAGTCAAACAAGTAATGTAATTGAAGTGGTACAGGGTGCAAATCCTACCATTGTTTTAGATAATATTAATATTTTATCTCGTTCATCTATAAACAATGCATTGACGATAGGTGACGATGTTGAGCTGACCCTTAGACTGAAAGGCACAAATAAAATTGAGTCACAATCTGTAAATCTTGCGGCGGTAAGAGGTATAACGGCTACTTCAAAACTTATTGTTGAAGATTCGGGTGATAATGACGGTGTTATAACATTTAAGTCTGCAAACGGCGCCGGTATAGGCGATATGAAGCAATTTACTGTAAACAGCGGTACTGTATATGCTTATGGCGGAAATGGCGGTGCAGGTATCGGAGGCGGTAAGGACGGTTCGGGCATCAACGTACTTATAAACGGCGGTAATGTTTACGCATATGCCGATGATGATTCTGAAAGTAATGCGGCAGGTATCGGAGGCGGTACAGGCAGTGCATCGGGAACAAGCGGTCGAGGCGGAAATGTCATTGTAAACGGTGGTTATGTTAAAGCTGTTGGTAACGGCTCAGGTTACGGCATCGGTAACGGTGGAAATAAGACTCCGTACGGCGCTATTACAATTAATGGCGGAAGTGTAGACGCAACTCTCGGAACAACACCAAATAATGACCCATCATTTGATGCGTTTAATAATTCCGGAACAATTCCTGCAACTAAGTATAATCAGTATTTGGTAGAAACAACGGTTGACGGAATAACAGATGAGCAAGATGTTGAATACTCACTTGTTTCTGATAATGATACAGGTGCAGAAAAGAAAATAAAAACACGTACAGACAAAAACGGTAAGTTGTATTTGTATGCAAATGCCGGAAATCAATGGATTCGTGTATACAAAAACGGTACAACATATTACAGATATTCAAAAGTTGATTCGATGTCAAAGAATACATTTAATTGTACAAACAATACAGAGATAAGTGTTTCTTCTTTTAAAATTCCGGGTCAAATCGGGGATACTGTTATAGATAATGAGAACAGAGTAATCTCTGTAAAAGTACCTTATAACATCATATTGAAAAATATTACACCTAACATAGAATTTATCGGTGCATTTACTCAAAAAGATGCAATGAAATTTAATAATACAACATCAGCAACGTATAAAATAACGGGTAACGATAAGAGTGAAGTGACATATACTGTAAATCTTACTTTGGATTCAGAACATACCGAAAAGCAAGCCGATGTTTATGATGTTTCAAATGGCAGTGTTTATGTAACTGATCTTTATGTAACCTATGGCGGTGTACAATATAAAACCAACGATTTAGGATATGTAATAACGGGAACGTCAACAGAAAATATAGTTAACCTTGATTCGGCAACGAAACTTCCGCCTGTTACATTGAAGAATCTTGACATAAAAATGTCTAATTCGGCTACTCCGATAAATATTATGGGAAATGTTGATATAACAATAGACGGTAACTGTACATTAAGATCAATGATGGGTAATGCCATTTCTGTAAAAAATTCATATTCAAACAATCCACAGCCTACTATAAAATCAACAGAAACAAATCCACTTGCCAATCTGCTTGATGTTCAAGGCGGAATAGGTGCAAATGCAGTAAATACCGAGGCGAATACGAAGCTGACAATAACAGGTGTACCGACAAATCTTACTGCTGTTACCGGAACTGCAGTCGGTGGTGACGGTGAATTTATTACAGACAGCAAGACGTATATTAATATTGCCGAAAACAGTACATCAACAGTTAAAAATGCGAACGGAGATAATCTTTATCAAGTAAAAGCAACATTGAATGGTGCAAAGGGAACAGAAAATATTTGTACATATGAAGATACAGATTATTATATTGGCGACGACCATATATTGTGCTTAATGGTTCCTAACGGTTCATATAATATGAGTGTAGGCTATAGCGAAGATGATTATTCAGGTACAATAGAAGTTGACAGTGCAATGGCAGAAGGAATTTTATATTCCGTATATGTAGAGTCGGTTACTTATGACAGCTCGCAAAAAGACAATAAAGGCGGTAAAGTTGACTTTACTGTTAAAGGTGTGTCAATTATAGGCAACGTTAAAATAAGAGTAAAGAGCCTGGAGGATATTCCTCTTGTTTTGGAAAGTGACGTTATTAAAGACTCAGACGGCAATTATGTTGCGTCGATAACTCTTCCGGAAAACCAAAGTGCAGAAAAACCTGTTGTCTATGAAGTATATTATGATGTTAAGAATAAAGAAACAAAACTTAAAAATAACTTAATAGTCGATTATGATAAAAGTGTGTGCAGTATAACGAATTTTGAAATAGACGGTCAGCTTGGTCAAAGTACAATTTATGAATCGGAAGACAGTCATACAATCACGGTTTATATGCCATATGATCATGAGTATCAAGATTATTATACGCCTTCAAAACTTACATATATCGGCGGAAGAATTTCAAATGACCAAGGTAAACCGATACAATATACTGTTGATATAAACGGCTATGCGAGAACAAAATATACGGTAACTGCTCAAGACGGTACAACGACTGCCGATTATATGATTAAGATATATAAAGAGGCAACTCCGGTGATTACATCTCTGAGCCTTAGAAACCCAACATCAAGTGCGGCTTCTACCGTTACGGTAAAAATAATAGGACGTGCATTGAGCAGTATAAAGAATGCGGAAAACGAGAATAACAGAAAGGTATATATTTATTCTGATGACGGACTTGATCCTGTCGAGGCAACATATGACCTTGTAAACGGTGTTGATACATATACGGCAGAAATCAATATTCCTGAAAATACAAGCGATACAGAGGATAAAATATATACATTGAAAGCTAAAATCGGCGATACCGAACAAACAAGTATTAATTCAACTATACGAGTTCCGAGAAAAGAACGCGGACTTATCGGTATAAATGATTTTACAATCAATAATCAAATAGGCGATACAAAAATATCGGGTGAACAAGGTAAAAATATAAGCATTACAATGCCTTTTGACGCGGATATTACATCATTGCTGCCGAATGTTGAGCTTGAAGATATGTATGCGACATATTCGCCGGCTACAGAGCAGGACTTTACATCTGATGTAGTTTATACGGTTACAGCGGAGGATAAGGTTACAACTAAGGATTATACTGTTCATGTTGAAAAACAGGCAACACCTCAAGTGAACAGCATAACGTTTGAAGACCCTGAACAAAACTCGGAAAGCAGAGTACAGGTTCGGATTAACGGTGATAATCTTGATAATGCGGCAAATGCCCTAAACCATGAAAAAACAATTACCGTAAGTGCAAAACTTATAAGCGGCGAATCTGAAGGAAGCGGTATATCAACTGCAATCGCACAGGTTGACGAAACCGGTAATTACATTGCTACGCTTAATGTTCCGAAGAATGATAATGATACAAAGAGAGTTTATGAATTATCTGTAAGTGTTTGCGGTGAAAAACAGGATTTGTCTGGAAATACAACACTTACCGTTCCGGAAAGAAAGTCGAACAGAAAAGAATTGACAGATTTTGTTGTTTCGGAAAACCAAAGTGAAATTTCAAGAAACGGAAATAAGTTGTACTTGTATGTACCGTACAACACGAATTTAAACAATGTAATACCTAAAGTAAGTCATACTGGTGTATCATATACACCTACAGACGCACAGGATTTGAACAGTACAAAAGAATACACCGTCATTGCAGAGGACGGAACAAAAAATGTATATCAAATCAATGTATTGAGAGAAGGCGTTGCAAAGGTAAACAACGTAAACATAAATCAACCTGAAACATTTAATGATACTGATATAACAGTTGATATAACAGGTCAGTTTATACCGTATTTAAGAGATGGTGAGGTTAAAGATACAATGGAGGTTGTTGCAGTACCTCGCGGTGACGGAGAAACTCAAAAGGTAATGCTTGAATATGACGGCTACGGAGGTCATGCAATCGGTAAAGTTACATTACCTCAAAATGATACAAGTGAGGATAAGAAATATGACTTTAAAATAACGATTAACGGCAGAGAACAACAAATCGGTTTGTCGGGAATTGTTACAGTACCGCGTAAAGAAAGCTGTAGAATTACAGGCTTTAGAATTAACAACCAGACTAAGGACGCCGAAATCAATGATGACGACAATACAATCACGTTGTATATGCCTTATACGACTGATTTAACGGCGTTGACGCCTAAAGTTGATATAGACGGTAAGGATTACACACCAAAGGGAACACAGGATTTCACAAACCCTGTACAATATACCGTGACAGGTGACGGAGGTGTTTCAAAAACATATACTGTAACAGTTAAGCGTTCGGGTATGCCGACAATAACAAGTGTATCGGTTTCAAATGCTCCCGAAACATTTAAGGGCAGTGATGTTAAGGTTGAAATGTCAGGTATTTTCAACGAAAGTATGAAAGTTTATGCCGTATCGGAGGACGGAAATAGCAAGATTGAATGCCATGATGCAGTTGTCGGCGATGTAACGGACGGTTTCAGAAGTGCGTCTGCAAGTATAACAATGCCTGAAAATGATGATACTGAAAATTCAAAGAATTATACATTGGTATTTGATGTTGACGGATTTGAAAATGTATCGTATGTTCCGCTAAAAACTGTTACAGTTCCGAGACGTAAGACGAGGACTATAACTAATTTCTATGTTCAAAATCAAGTTGGCAGTGCTGATATACAGGATAAGGATGTTTATGTAAAAGTACAGTATGATACTGACATAAGCAAGCTTACACCGAATCTCAGAATTGACGGTGACAGTTATGCGCCGGAAGGGGAGCAGAACTTTGATAACGAAACAAAGTCACTTGTATACAAGGTATCGGCGGCGGATGATGTGGACAGAGAATACACTGTACATATTTCAAGAGATGGTAAACCTACTATTAACGAGGTAAGTTATACTTCACCGGTAACGTTTAAGGGCGGACTTGTAACAGTAGGCTTGAACGGTATATTCTTTGAAGATGTAAAGGTGTATGCAGTGCCTATAAGCGGTGGTGCAAAGATAGAAGGAAAAACAATTTCATTTGAAGATAAATCAGCAACAGCAACTCTTAATATTCCTACTAACTACAATACTGAAAGTGAGCAGGAATACAGAATTGAATTTGTTATAGATGGTTTTGATACAAATTATTCAAGTGAAACAAAAATCACAGTTCCAAGACGTACGACTCGTAAGATAACTGAATTTACATTGCCTGATGTGCAAGAGGGTGAAACGAAGATAGATGGTACGGATATATATATATCATCACCGTATATCTATGATTTATCATCTGTGACACCGCAAATCACGTTTGACGCTGATGAAATATCACCGAGTGCCGATACCGCACAGGATTTCAGTAATTTGGACAATCCTGTTAAGTATACGCTTTCATCGGCAGCCGATGAAGATGTAACTTATACGGTACATATTGAACGTGTTGGTGATGATCCGTATTTGGAGAGCTTGACTGTTGACGGACAGTACGGTGAAACAGAGTATGAAGACGATAATGTAAAATTGGTGTTGAAGTCAAGTGCAAAGCTTAACAGTGTTGAACCTGTTTTGCAAATACACGGTGACGATTATTCGCCAAAAGGTGCGCAGGACTTTACAGATTCAGAAAAAAATCCTGTTGTCTACACAGTGAAAAACAAATATGGTGTAGAACATAAGTATTATGTAACGATAACAAAGAAGAGATCAAGCGGCGGAAATAAAGGATCATCAGCTACTCCTACACCGACTCCGACCGAAACGCCGATAACGACAGTTGAACCGACGAATTCGCCTAAACCGAATGACGGAAATCAAACACCAAATCCAACGGAAATGCCGATAACCAAGCATGAACCGTATATAAGCGGTTATGAAGAAAACGGCGTGGTACAATTCAGACCGGATAATACAATTACTCGTGCGGAAGTGGCGAAGATATTGACGGTGCTTGACGGTGACTTTGATGTAAATAAAACATATGCTAATAAGTTCAGCGATGTACACGATGGTACATGGTATCAGAATTATATCAATTTCGCAGTAGAAAAGAATTATATTTCGGGTGATGAAAATGGCTTATGCCGTCCGGAAGATATGATTTCAAGAGCAGAATTTGCGTCTATAATCGCAAGATATATTAATATTGAACCGTTGGACGGCGAAGATAAATTTACCGATATTGCAAGATTTGATTGGTGCAAAAAGTATATAAATGCCTTGGCAGAAAAGGGAATTGTTACGGGTTATGAGAATGATGAATTCTTGCCTGATAATAAGCTTACGAGAAGTGAAGCAGTCGCGATTATCAACAGAATTACTGATAGAAAAATGACTACTGAAATTCTTGAAAAATTAACTTGTCCGTTCAGTGATGTTTCTGAAACACATTGGGCATATAACGATATACTTCTTGCGGCTTGCGAGTATTAAAAAAGAATGACAATTTAAAAGAAGAACCATTAGTTTGGTTCTTCTTTTTTGTTTTGGGGTATTCAAAATAAAGATGAATATGTGAGTGGGGTTATTGACACGGTGATTTTGATTAGGGATTTAACGTCTGATATAGTATGTAGCAGCCTATACAATTTTGCAGGCGAATTTTGTTTGAAAACATTCTGTCGGAATAAAAGAAAAACCTTGTAAACATTACTGCTTACAAGGTTTGTGGTGCCGATGGTGGGGGTCGAACCCACACGATGTTGCCATCACGGGATTTTGAGTCCCGCGCGTCTGCCAATTCCACCACATCGGCAAATTACCCAATTATAATACCATAAATATCTTCTAATGTCAAGACTAAAATCAAGAAATAAGTATTTTTTCTATTCCGCCGATATATTTTTTGAAAAGTCTTGCGATAAAGCCTACAAGAATAGCGGCAACGATAGTTCCTTCTCGGACGCCGTCAAGGTGTTTGAACATTATAAACGATAAAATTGCCGCAATTACTGTCATAGACGAATCGAATGCGATTTTGGTTTTACCGAAATCGGTACTGAACACATCGGAAACCGCTCTGACGGTTGCCTCACCCGGTAACATTGCAACGTTTGCGACCATTTCCATAAACACACCGAAACCGAGAATTAAACAGCCTACTATAAGTGATACAACTTTCATAGCATATGTTTCGGGCTGCATAAATCCGAGCAATGACATTGTTAAGTCAATGAAGAATGAAAACAATGCGATAATCGGCAGCTGCAACAAGCTTTGAAGTTGAAAATTACGTCTTAAAAGAATTACTTGAAGAATTACAAGAAAAATATTAAAAACCAACGTAAACATTCCGACTGTCGGCGTAAAACCAAGACTTAGAGTGTAGGGGATACTTGTAATCGGTGAAGTACCGAGTCCGGCTTTTGTGATAAAACTTACGCCGAGTCCGTTGACGAAAAGTCCCGCAAGTAAAAATATGTATCGTTTAATTAATTCTGTTTTGTCTGTCACTGTAATTCCTCCGTATTTGTCATATTATTGCATATTTTAAAAAATGTATTGATAAACTGCTCTTTTTCACTTTCTGAAATTCCGCCCAAAATCTCATTTTCGACTTTTTCAAAAGTATTATTCACTATTTCTTGAAGTCGTTTGCCCTCATCGGTCAAATACACATATAAAGAACGCTTGTTTCCGTCCTTTGTTTGACGTATAATAAGCTTTTTTTCTTCCATGCGTGACAGTATGCCGGTAAGCGTTGCCGGCTCGATTTGACACCCTGTGGCGATTGATTTTTGTATGCAACCGTTATGCTTGCCTAAATAGTCAAGCACTTTCGGCTGACCTGCTGTGAGTTTATAGGGGGATAGAGCATCCAATACTTTTTTTTGAAATAATGATTGGTTTACCATTATCATATAATGAAAACTTTTATCCATAAAGCACCTCTATTATTAGTATACTAACAGTTAGCTTGCTAACTATTATAACTCTGTATGCGAATTTTGTCAATAGGAAAAATAAAAACCTAAACTCAAAAGAGTTTAGGTTTTCATGAATTACGAAACTTGTTTTTGCAATGTTTTATATAAACTTGTTGTATATATGCCTGCACCGCCACCTCTTGAATAGTTAAAGAACAATATTTTATTCAAAAGTTCGTAAAAATTTGCCCTTGATATAGGCGATTGTGCGTTTGCGGTATCTTCGCTATCGATAAAGTTTCTTTCGTAAGCGGTGCTGTAAATATCGCTTGGCTCGCTCAGTCTTATTTCTTTGATTTGAGAGCTACAATCGTATGTACTGCCTGTCATTCGTATGGTATAAGTCAATGCTTGAAGATTGGTAAGATTATCTTCAAGCTTTAATTCTGCTATATCATCCAATGTCAGCAAGTTTCGGGAATGAAGATGAATAAGTAGCTTTTTTGATGAATCATCAATATTGTTCAGGCTTTCAAATTTATCAGACGAATACCAACGATTAAAATACGACTCGCTCGGCATTGTATAAAATTTTTGTATTGTGTTAAGTGCCTCTTGAGTTGTGATGTATTCGCCTTTGTTTAAATCGTCATCTGAAATAATGCCGAATTCAATTAGCGGAGTTAAATCTCCCTTTTTGTATTGGGTGATGTGGACTTCTCTGTTGTCGCCGTCCCAAGTGATGTTTAAACGAAAGGCATTTGCAACATCGGAAAGCGGAATATATGTGGAGTCATTGATTATTTGCGGTGCGACTTCAAGAGGATTTTTATAGCTATGTGTGTTGCCGTTATATATGATGTCACGAGTTGCCTGCGTGTCACCGATTGTTAGATGTAATGTAGTTTCATCTTTTGCGATTGTAACCTTTTGTGCGTCACCGTCCCAATCTACATTGTAGTCAAGATATTCCAAGATAGCACGTACAGGTACAAGGGTGCGGTCGTTTTCGATAATTATGGGTGCGTCTGTAACCATTTCTGTATCGTTAACATACACTTTCACGTCATTGTCAGCCAAAGCGCATGGCACGATTTGAGCAGTAAGAGCAAGTGCGGAAAGCAGGCTTATAATTTTTTTCTTCATAACAACATCTCCTTTTCCGAAATTTACAATATTTATAATCGAATTATATCATATCGAACAGATTTATGTCAATAATTAACTGTAAAATAACACAAAAAAATACTGTCCTCTCATTTTGAGAGGACAGTATAATTAAATCGAATTAGTAAACTCTTACTGCACCTGCGTATTGAGAAATACGGTATTCTGTGTTGATTGAAGAAATCTTAACAACGTCACCTGTTTGAGGAGCGTGAATCATATTTCCGTTACCTACATAGATACCAACGTGGTGAATGTTTCCGCCCTTGCCGAAGAATACAAGGTCACCCGGTTGTAGGTTGTCGCGACTTACATAAGTTCCGTTATTTCTTTGGTCTGCCGCTACACGGCTTACGCTGATACCGTTCTTTGAACATACATACTGCACAAGACCGCTGCAGTCGAAACCTGATGGGGAAGTACCGCCCCAAACATACGGAACACCAAGATACTGCATTGCTGTGTTTACGATAGATTGTCCCTTTGATGAAGATGACGGAGCCGACTGTGTTTCTTCTGATTGTGAAGATGCTGACGGTGCAGATGTTGCAACGTTGGCTGCGGCTGCGTTTTGCTTGGCAATTCTTTCTGCTCTTTCAGCGGCTGCCTTTGCGTCTGCAATTTCCTGTTGTTTTTGTGCGATAGTGTCTTTTTCTATCCATTCGCCTGTGAATTGAAGGGAAGTATTGATAACGTAACCTTCTTTATAGTCATCACCGTAGCAAATCTTTATAAAATCATTTTCACCGCTTAGTACATATACATAAGTACCGTCTGAAAGTTCTTCTATAACATCTGCGTCAGTGTTTGCTGCACTTCTTACTCTTACAGATTCGCCTGAAAGTGTAACTTGAGCAATTCTGTAATTAGTATAACTCTTTTTAGCCTCATCTGCAAGGTTTTTATCTTGAGTTATTGATTCACTTGGAACATAACCTGTCTTACCGCCGTTATAAGCTATTTTGTACCAACCCTCTGAGTTTTCCATAACTTCAACTTCTGTACATACTTCGACTTTGTCGATAACGTTAGCCTCGTCTGATGGAGTTTCTCTTACGTCAAGTGAACCGTTTGAGATAAGTACATAGCCAAGAGGGTAAAAACTCTTTGCTGCAATTTCGCTTTCTTCTGCTGTATTTTCCGCAGAAGTTTCTGTAGGTTCTGTTGAAATCTCGGCAGTACCTTTAACTGCGTCTGTAATATCCTTTTGAGCGATTGTTATGCTCTGCTCTGCTGCTGCCGCATTTATTCTTTGTTCTCTTTCTGTTTTTGAATTGTTTAAGCCGGATGCTTGTGCTACTGCAAGTGAACTTATCATTGCTACTGCTATTACAGCAATAAGTGAATGCTTAAAGTTCTTCATAAAATAAAACCTCCTAATGATTTAAGTTTTCTTAACGATTACTTAAATTGCATTTGTATTTCTAATATATTTCTAAAACATTACAAACAGGATTATACACCACATTAAACCATTTGTCAACACTTTTTTAATCGTATCGTATTCTTTTTGTAACAATTCGGTAATAAAACAGTAGCTTTTGTAACATAAAACGAGGGGTAAAATGTTCAATATGTTGCATAAACAGTGCGTTTTACAGGTGAAATAATGTAAAAGTGTACAAAATTCAAATAATTCAAAAATTACAGAATTTCAGCCTAATATTACAGGTAGATTACGCGCAAAGTATGTTTCTTTGTAAAAATCGGTGCATTTATATTACAAACGCGTTACAAAGATTACAAAAGTTACATTGCCGTTGTAAAGAAAACTGCGATTTGATATAATTAAAGCATACAAGGAGTAAGAAATATGGTTGAATATATTAAAATCGCCGTATTCTTTTCGATTGGGGTGTATATTTACGAACGCATAGACATTGCGTTTGCATTAATTTTTCTTTTGTCCCTTATAATGGTATTGACAGTTGTGTCGGTTTTTAAACATAAATTCAATACAAAAATACTTGTTATGATGACGGCGCTTGTTATGGGCACAGTTCTTTGCAACGCCCAAGTGAGCGAAAATGCACATGATTTGTATAAGTATGAAGGGCGGTATGTGACTGTCGTCGGACGCGTGTGCGAGATACCGCAGGACAGTGAAGAAGATGAAAATGTACGATATGTAATCGATGTGCGTAAAGTAAATAATGAAAAGGTAAGGGATAAAATCCTTCTTACTTCCGATAATAAGCTGGAATACGGTGATACTGTAACTTTCAGCGGATTTATCAACGAACTTCCTGAAAAATTGAATAGAAATGGCTTTGATTATAAGAAATATTATAAAAAATTGGGGATTTTCTTTAAATCATACAGCAGTGAAGTTAAACTTTCGGACGAAGTGATAAAAGATTATTCACCATATGCGATTAACAATTCGTTTAAGAACTCAATTTCAAAATTAATTGACAAGCATTACAAGGGCGATTACAATGCGATAATGAAAGCTGTGCTGATAGGGGATAAAAAAGAATTTTCGGACGATTTTGATAAGATACTTACCAAAACGGGTACGAAAAGATATTTTTATTCTTCGTATCTTCATATAATGCTTTTAATGTCCTTAATAACGCTTGTTTTGGGCATATTCAAAAAGAAGACACGCGATATTTTGACGGTGTTTCTTCTTATTATATATGCTTTCGCAAATGCAAACAATACCGTTTCGGTCAGATTGGCTGTGATGATAGCGGTAATAATATTTACCAAAAGTAAATTCGGACGTAAATATTATCCGGATATAGTCGGTATAACGTTGCTTGCGGTCGGAGCGGCAAACCCGATAATGCTGTTTGACGCAGGATTTGTGATGTCGGTGCTGTCGGCAATTATGATATATTACTTTTACGACTGTGTGCACGGTAAACTTAAATTTATACATATAAAATACATTCGCAGACTTTTTGCGATAGGCATAATTTGTACAATCGGACTTTTGCCTGTTTCGGCGTACTTTTTCGGTGCTGTTTCGATATATTCTATTGTTTTGTCAATAATAATGTTGCCTTGCGTGACGGTGATTATGGTGCTTGCACCGATTTTGCTTGTAATGCTTGCGGTATTCAACACCGCACCGCTGTTTAAACAGGCGGTTGACTGTGTGCTGTTTATACTAAAACTTGTGCCGACAATTTCATATAAACTCGGTCTTGTATCGCATACAGTTGCAAAACCGAATTTGTTATTACTTATTATATACACTCTTGCCGTTGCCTCGGGAGTGAAATATATTAAGAAGAAAAACAGTCAAATGCGTATTGCAATTTTTGTTGCGGCGGCATTGATGACTTCGTATGTAATAGGCGAAGTGATTAGTACAAATAATGTGGAAATTACATTCGTCAATGTCGGTCAGGGTGACGGTGCGGTAATTCAAGCACCGTACCGATTTAATGTGCTTATAGACGGCGGCGGTGGTAATTCGTATTCTGATTACAACCCCGGTGAAAAGGTGTACCTTGATTATCTTGAAACAGAGGGGATAACAAAGGCAGACAGTGCGTTTGTTAGTCATTATCATCAAGACCATGTGCAGGGAATTATAGCGGCAATGGAGAATATAAAGGTAAGAAATTTATTTCTGCCCGATAATATGGAGGGCAGTGAATGGCGTGTGGCACTTGAAAATACCGCAAGGGAAAACGGCACGACAGTGCATTACATTTCACAGGAAACACTTCTTACTTATAATAACGGAATGACAATAAGAATTATTCCTCCGTCAAATAAGACAGGGTTAAGTGATGATGAAAATGATACTTCATATGTGTATTACGTTGAGTATAAAGGTTTTTCTGCAACATTTACAGGTGATATGTCAGCATTTGCCGAAAAGAATTTGATTGATGACGGAAAAGCAGACAAAACGAACTTGTTAAAGGTTGCACATCACGGCTCGAATACCGCAACGTGTGAAGAATGGGTTGAAAAATTAACTCCCGAATATGCGGTTATAAGCGTCGGTGAGAATAATCCATATAATTTGCCGAATGACGATGTACTTGAAAGACTGAAAAATGCACAGGTTTTTCGTACTGATTATGACGGCGATATAAAATTTATAATACATAAAAACGGCAGTGCCGAAACGGATATATATAATAGGAGATAAGAATGGCGGAAAAGAAAAACGGAAATTTGTTAAAACTGAAAAAACAGCTTAAAGAGGGTATTTTAGCGCCTTTGTATGTGTTTTACGGTGAGGAGGATTACCTGCGTGAAATGTACGTTAATAGGGTAAAAGACTGTGTTCCGGACGGCGGTTTTCCGGACTTTAACCACATAAAAATTGAAGGCCGTGACGTTGCGTTTTCGGAATATGACGACGCATGGGAAAGCTTTCCGATGATGACGGATAAAAAGCTGATACACATTAAGGACAGCGGTATTTTTCAGTTGAAAAGCGGAAAAGATGAGGCATCGACAGAAGAAAAAAAGGAATTTTGGACCGAAAAGTTTAAAAGAATATCTGACGATACGGTCGTGATTTTCGATGAAACAGCGGTTGATAAAAGAAGTGCTTTGTATAAGGCGGCGGCAAAGGTCGGAACAGTGGTTGAATTTACTTATTTGAGCGAGGCTGACCTTGTGACGTGGGTTGTCAAGCAATTTCTGAACGCAAAAAAGAAGATTTCAAAAGAAAATGCGTATTACCTTATAACTATATGTGACAGTGGTTTGGCGAGTATTAATAATGAAATTAAAAAGCTGATTGATTTTTGTGATGAAGAAATATATAAAACCGATATTGACAGAGTTGTTGCAAAGTCAATGGAAGTTATCGTTTTTGAACTTACGGACGCGATTATGCTCGGCAATACACAAAAGGCAATGGAAACGCTTGCCGATTTAAAAACGGTCAAAGAAAATGTGTTTACGCTTATATATTTAATGCTTTCGACATTTGAAAAAATGCTTCGTGTAAAATTAATGAACGGTGCGCCACAAGCGGAGGTGGCATCGGAAATAGGCGTTCCGTTGTTCGTTGCAAGAAAATATATAAACAGCACAAAAGGCTTTTCGGAGGATTCGCTTGTTTGGATGGTAAGGCGAGTTGCGGAGATTGACTTGGCGATAAAAGAAGGACGTATTGAAGATTGGAATGCATTGGAACAATATGTTGCGGAATGTATTTACAGAAGTCACAGATAAAATTTATATAAAAAGAGGGAGAAATTATGAAAAAACAACTTATTGCAGTGGTATCTGCGTTGGCAATGACGTTTACGTCATTACCGTGTGTGAGCATTGCGGCGGAAATTGTGCCGAAACCCGTTTTACAGTACACGTTTGACGGAAACAAACAGCTTGCCGACCAAAACGGCAAGAATGAATTGAAACTGTCGGGCGGTGCAAGTGTAACTGATGACGGTAACAAGGGTAAAGGTCTTTTGCTTGACGGTACGGACGGCTATGCCGAATTGCCGGATAATATTCTGTCAAGCGATATGACGATTACAACGTGGGTGAAGATTAATAAATTCACAACATGGGGCAGAGTTTTCGATTTTGGTACTGACTCAAACCAAAACTTTTTCTTTGCACCGTACAGCGGCGGTGCTTCAAGAGTGGAGATAAAAAACGGTGCAACCGTTGATACAATGGATTGCACGCAGGAAACCGCAAAAGATTGGGTAAACTATGCGATAACAATTAAAGGCGACACCGTTTCATATTACAGAAACGGCAGACTTATAAAGAGTAAGTCGGGTATAAAGGATATATCCGAACTTACAAACACTGCCAATTATATAGGTAAGTCGCACTATGACGGTGACGCATATTTGTCGGCGGTAGTGGACGATTTCAGAGTTTATAACACCGCACTTTCACAGGACGAAATATTAAAAGTTATGGCTGACGGTGAAATAAATGCCGATGTTATGCTTGATTCATATGCGATAGACGATGAACAGATTGTGACAGGCGACAGTATAACTTTACCGCAGGCGGACGGTATTGTGTGGAATGAAACGGATAATCTCGGACTTATAAACACCGAAACAGGTGCGGTTAAGCATAATAAAACCGCCGAAACAGTAACACTTGTGCAGTCATACGGCAACACAGAAAGAGAGTATACACTGTATGTGACGGGCAGTGAGGAAGATCCTTATTCGATTAATATTGACGCTTCGGACAGAAGTAAGGACGTTTCGGACGATATGTGGGGATTGTTCTTTGAGGATATTAACTCTGCCGCAGACGGCGGACTTTATGCGGAAATGGTGCAAAACCGTTCTTTTGAAAAGAGTGATGAAAAAGAAGGACATTTATATAATTGGGGACTTTATTCAATATACAAAGAGCCTAACAGAGAGGACGGCAAATATTATACCGCCGAAAATATACAGGTTAAAACAGATAAACCGATGAACGAAAATAATCCTACATATATTACCATTCCGAAAGGTGAAATGATTTGTAATGACGGTTTTTATGACGGAACCGAATGGGATTGCGATAAAGGTACATCTTTCAGCGGAATGAAATTTAAAAATGGCGAAAAATATGATTTTTCGGTATATGCACGCGGCGAGGGTGAACTGACGGTGTCGTTGGGAATTGTAATAGATGAACATAAGGCTAGTTTTGAGGTTGAACCTTTTAATGAGGCTGCTGCCGTTATAAAATGTAATTCAAAAGACGATTGGAAAAAGTATTCTGTTACATTCACTGCTGACGAAGAACTTGAAAGTGACGGCAGCGGACTTATCGTTACAAATACAGGCGACAGTGACCTTGATGTAGATATGGTTTCGCTTATGCCGGAGGATACATACAAAGGACACGGCTTGCGTAAGGATTTGATGGAACAGCTTGAGGCAATGCACCCTAAATTCTTGCGTTTTCCGGGAGGTTGTGCCGTTGAGGGACAGACAATGGATACGGCTTGGAACTGGAAAGATACAATCGGTGATGTGTCGGAGCGTAAGGAAATGATAAACATATGGAATCCGTCTGCGATAGAGCCGTATATGATGACTTATGGACTTGGTTTTTATGAGTATTTCCAAATGTGCGAGGACTTGGGTATGGAGCCTGTTCCGATTTTGAATTGCGGTATTGCGTGTCAAGTCCGCAGCGGAAGTGCGACGGACGAAGAACACCTTGTTCCTATGGACAAATTACAGCCGTATATTGACGATGCGCTTGACCTTATCGAATTTGCAAACGGCACTGATGAAAGTAATGAATGGGTGCAGAAGCGTATTCAAATGGGACATAAAAAGCCGTTTAATATGAAGTACATAGGTATCGGAAATGAGCAGTACGGCGATATTTACTTTGAAAGATACGAAGAATTTGCAAAGCAGATACACGAAAAATATCCCGATATTAACCTTGTAACAACATCCGGTACTGCGTCAAGCGGAAGTTCAAACGACCTTGCATGGAATTGGGCGAATGAGCATGAGGAGCTTGCCGACCGTATGGACGAGCATTATTATGAAACAGCCGATTGGTTCAGACAGCACGC